>JAEEGJ010018000.1_pt1 | contig 15859 bp, 16 predicted proteins | sample 8958761 | NCBI WGS metagenome assembly JAEEGJ01 (sample SAMN16246546, study PRJNA631951) | gut metagenome | biome: gut microbiome; feature: rumen; material: RS-attached | host: Bos | place: Iran: Karaj | collected 2018-10
CTCCCATTCAAATATTTTATGCAATTTTTCAATCGGATTGCAAAAGTACATAAAATATTACTGCTATATGATACTCAGAGATTTAGCACCCGCAAACTATAATCCCACCTTCGAAACAGGCTTTGGTAGGATAACTGAGTCACTTAAATCCCGTCTTGTCCGACGTGCCGTCATATACAACGGCACTCAGGAACGGCGCAACGCTTCTATAGAAGTTCTGCACTACTCTAGTTTGCTTAACCCTGTTGTCTAAGAATTGATGCTTCTCTCTCATATTGTCCCGCCCTCGAGATTGCTCGAGGACGGGACGTTTGTTGTATTTATTTGTTTGGGTGTCGCGTCCCTAACGGGACGCATTCTGATACTTCAGATAATCACCGCACTGCACCATGTACGATGTTGCTCCCATTCGGTCGCGACACCGTACATTGCTTGTACGGTGTTATTCATATCTCACCCCTTCGGGGTGATTTATAGAAGTCTCCTATAGTTGACTATGTACTTCAATATCAAAGTTCATTATCTAGGATGTTGTGAAAGTACACAATGTTGTGGTCCACAAAGTTGTGAACTTTGCTTTATGCGGTATGGTAAGATGTTGATATATTGATTAATGAAGTGGGTAAAGTGGTGGAGGAAAAGCCGACTCTTGGCGCTTATTTCTTCCCGTACTTCTCTTTGAAATAGGTGTTCTCTTTCTCGCGGCGGCGGTTCCAGCGCACCTGCAGCCAGGCAGAGACAAGGGCGATGACTACGCTCAATACTATGTCCAGCGGTATCTCCCACCACGAGAACGACTTGAGGAAGAAGATGTCGACGACCCAATCAGCCACAGAAAGGACTAACAGGATGATTACAAATTCGATAAAGTAGTTCTTGAATACTTTTTCTTTGTTCTTTAGTAGCAGTAATTTGCCTTCTTCAATACGATTGTCCATGGTGCTGATTTTTGGGGCGTTGAATATGCTGTAATAACGTGTGTATGCTATTTTTATTGCGAAGTGTGATGTCTTTTATATAATCAAGTAACTAAATTTTGACAAGTAAATTCGGGTACAAATGCCATTATGATAGATTACTCGTCAAAACGGCCTGAAAGGCCAAAATCTCTGTAGCCCAAGGCAACGCCTTGGGTATATGGTATATCGTCCAACGCCCTGAAAGGGCAAAAGAATCGTGCTTTTGCCCTTTCAGGGCGTTGATAGCAGGTCCTCTATTACCCAGGGCGATGCCCTAGGCTATTCGCCTTCTAGCCTTTCATGCTGTAGGTATCCGCAAACATAGAGCCACTGCCTCGCCAAAACCGTATGCCATATAGATCTAGAGCAAAAAAAGCTTATCAAACTTTAGTCAAGTATTATCTATCAGAATAGAAATCGGTAGTCGGGAGGTTGAAACGAGTGTGAAAATGAGGGCCTAGGGCTGTCAATGAACGCAAATTGTAGTGCTGCTTTGAGGGGGATTTTGTGTTGTTAATACTTGGTATTCAGTTTGTTTAATTTTTGTAGAATGTTTTTGTTTGTATAATTGAGGGGAAAGTCGTATCTTTGCAGTTTCAAAAATAAAGTTGTTTGACATGATGACTACTATCCCGAATTTGGATGAATTGATCCGTATGGCGTTGCTCGAGGATTTGGGCGATGGCGACCATAGCACTTTGGCATGTATTCCTCCCACCGCTATCAACAGTGCCAAGATGGTGGCGAAGCAGGATGGCATTCTCTGCGGCATGGAGGTGGGCGAGCGTGTGTTTCACTTTGTGAACGACTCGTACTACCATAATGCTGTGCCGATGAAGGTTACCTGCCTAAAGCGGGATGGCGACAGCGTGTCGAAAGGCGACGTGTTGATGGTTGTAGAGGGGGCTTCGGGTGCCATCCTCACTGCCGAACGCACGGCACTGAACTATATGCAGCGGCTGAGTGGCATCGCCACCGAGACACACCGAATGGTGAAGATGCTCGAGGGCACACACACCCAGTTGCTCGACACCCGCAAGACAACACCCAACATGCGACTGCTGGAGAAGTATGCCGTGAAGTGCGGCGGAGGTACCAATCACCGTATCGGACTGTACGACATGGTGATGCTGAAAGATAACCACATCGACTTTGCTGGAGGCATTGAGGCGGCTATCGACCGCACTCATGCCTACCTGAAAGAGAAGGGTAAAGACCTCAAAATAGAAATTGAGGTACGAAACCTCGACGAGTTGGAACAGGTGCTGCAACATGGAGGCGTAGATCGCATTATGCTGGACAACTTCGACACCGATACCCTCCGCGAGGCGGTGCGGCGCATAGATGAGTGGAGAACCTCCACGGGTGTTAATATTGAGACCGAGGCCAGTGGCGGCATCACCGATGCTACATTGCGCCAGTATGCTGAGACGGGCGTGGACTTTATTTCTGTGGGCGCGCTGACCCATCACATCAAAAGCATGGATATTTCACTAGTGAAGAATTGAGCGTGGCCGAGCCTCTCCTCGGCATCATTCATCTGATAGATTGTGAAGTTGATAGAACATATTAGGCAGTTGTGGACGCGTGTGTTGGAGAGCCGCACATATAGGCTCCTAAACTACATTGTGCACAATACTGCCCTGCCGGGCAACAAGGGTGTGCCGCTTTACGACGTGGTCTCTTATCTGCTGAGAGGTATCATCGACGGCAAATTGTGGCGTGCTGCCAAAGGGTTGGCATTCTCTTTCCTTACGGCCCTTCCTCCACTGCTCATCTTTATGTTCACCCTCATTGCCTTCCTGCCGGTCGACGGGCTGCAGGATGAGCTGCTTTTCCAATTGCATGATATTGTCCCTGAAAGTATCTACAATCCCATAGCCAACACCATCAACGATGTGATGGGACATAAGCACACTAGCTTGCTGTCGATAGGTTTCGTGCTGTCGATCATCTTGGCGGCCAACGCTATACACGGCATGATAATGTACTTTGCCGACCGCAACAACGAGCAGCGGAAGTTCTCGAGCCGCTACCCCATCTGCATCATGCTGGTCTTTTTGCTCTATGTGATGGTGGTGCTCGTGTTGGTGCTGCTCATCGGTTACAAAACCATATTGATTTGGCTGTTTAAGCGGGGCATACTTATCCCTGGGTCGTTCACCCATATCGTCATAGGCATTGGACGTTGGGTGATATTGGTGTTTATGGCGTTGTTGACGCTGAGTTTGGTCTATTATATTATCCCTACGAAGCGTCAGCGGGTGGGATTCTTCTCTGCTGGGGCTGTCTTCTCCACGGGAATGTTCATCCTGATGTCGTGGGGCTTCAAGGTATACCTCGCCAATTTCAACCGTTATAACCTTCTCTACGGTTCGATTGGTACGCTGCTGCTGATTATGCTCTGGCTTTTCCTCAACTGCTTGGTTATCATGCTGGGCTACGAGTTAAACACCGCCATTATCGAAGGCACATTGAGAGGACGTCAGGTGCAGCATCGCATTTACAAATGGTCGAAGGACAGAGGGACAGAGAATGTAGCATCGAAATAGGGGAGGGAGTAGCATATTCCGTTTGATTGAATTGAGAAATAACTAATTACTTTCTATATAACTATGATAATACAGAAAACAGGCGGCAAATTGGTGCCGCAGCCAACAGGCAGAGAGAAGTTTAAGATGGTTGCCAAGACCATGATGGGATTGGAAGAAGTGCTGGCCGAAGAGCTGAAGGAATGTGGGGCTGAGAACATCGAGTGTATCAACCGTGCCGTAACTTTCGAGGGCGACATGCGACTGCTCTACCGTGCCAACTATGTCTGCCGCACCGCACTGGCTATCTTGAAGCCTTTCGCCGAGTTTGAGGCCAACAACGAGCAGGAGCTTTATGACCAGGTGTACAAGATACGCTGGGAGAAGATTTTGGATGTGGATTGCACCTTTATGATCGACAGTACTACCAGCGGTGAAGTCTTCCCCCATTCTTATTATGCGGCCCTCAAGACCAAGGATGCTATCGTCGACCGTTTCCGTCGCAACTTTGGGCAGCGTCCCTCTATCGATACCGAGAATGCCGACTATAAGTTCAATCTACATATTAACGGCACCCATGTGACATTGCTGATGAATTCCAGCGGCGAATCGCTCCACAAGCGTGGCTACCGCCAGGCGGTGGGTATAGCCCCCATCAACGAGGTGCTGGCTGCCGGCATGATCAAACTGGCTGGCTGGAAGTGCGACTGCAATTTCTATGACCCCATGTGCGGCTCTGGCACCCTCCTCATCGAGGCGGCCATGATGGCAAACAACATCCCCGCTCAATACTACCGCGACGACCGCTTCGGATTCAAGCGTTGGAAGGAGTTCAACCTGGGTGAGTGGAAGAGTGTCAAGGCTCAGGAAGACCGTAAAATAGGTGCTGGCGACTTCGACTGCGAGATTTGGGGCAACGACATAGACTTACAGGTGTTGCAACAGGCCGAGAAGAACTTGGAGTTTGCCCGCCTGCATAAGGATGTGATACTCTACAATGGATCGTTCGAGGACCAAGATCCACCCGAGGGCAAGACACTGATTGTCACCAATCCTCCTTATGGCGAACGCATTCAGATTGATGACTTGAACGATATGTACCGCCGTCTGGGCGACACCTTCAAGCGCCGCTATGGCAAGGACTGCGAAGTATGGCTTATCACTAGCGACTTTGAGGCTATGAAGCATATCGGACTCAAGCCCAGCAAGAAGATTCCTCTGCTCAACGGCCAGCTCGATTGCCGTTTCCTGAAGTTCGAAGTCTACGAGGGAAGCAAGAAGGCCTCGAAAAATGAAAATTGAAAAAATGAGGTGGGGTGATTGGTCGCTCCTTTCGAGATTTCACTTTTCACCTCTTCTTTCCAATTTGTTGTGTTCTCAATTCTCAATTCTCAAATAGTCAAGGAGGCTGCCCGTCAAGTGGGCTTCGATGCTTGTGGCATTGCTGAGGCTTCCCCCTTGGGAGAGGATGAGTTGCAGTTGCGTGAATGGCTGGCCGCAGGCTACCATGCCGATATGCACTATATGGCTGAGCATGTGGAGATGCGCTACGACCCGCGTCTCCTGCTCTCGGGGGCGCGGTCGGTGGTCTCAGTCCTATTGGGCTACAAGCCTTCGCAGCGCGTGGAGGGCAAGGCGAAGATTGCTCAATATGCCTATGGTCAAGACTATCACGAGCGGGTAAAGTCGATGTTGTTTGCCTTGATAGCGGCGATACGTGAGCGCTATCCCGACTTTGAGGCAAAGCCCTGTGTCGACACTGTCCCTATCAGCGACAAGCACTGGGCCGTCCGTGCCGGACTGGGTTGGATAGGGCGTAACACCCTGTTGGTCAATCCCGCGCTGGGCAGCTACTGCTATATCGGTGAGTTGGTCACAAACGCCGAAGTCGATCAGTACGACACCCCGATGGAGAGCCGTTGTGGCGACTGCCGTCGCTGTGTCGATGCCTGTCCCAACGGCTGCCTGACTATAGGCACAGGAGGAGGGGCTTTGAACGATGCCCGCCGCTGTGCCTCCTACCACACGATTGAGAACCGCGCCGCCACGCTGCCTGACGACGTGCGCCTGTCAGGCTATGCCTTCGGGTGCGACTGCTGCCAGTTGGTCTGTCCCTACAATATTCAGGCCGAGCCCCGTTACCAGTTAGATGATGACCATAAGTCCCAGCTCGAGTCTTTAGCCCAGACCGACGAATCCACCTTCAAGAAGATCACGCGTCACATGGCCCTCAACCGCATCAAGTACCCTCAGTGGTTGCGTAATCTATTCTCATAATGGATAGCTTCCTGACCTAATGGCCAGTATTTTGGTTGCCATCACTTCTTTTTATGTGGAGTTGTGCCAGCTAAATAAGATAAACCAACGCACAGACCTATCTTTCATCCCAAATCGGTCATTAGGGTTTATGGCAGATTAGCATTTGTTTCGAGCAGATTGGTCACATCGCTGTCGAACGTTGCGTAAAGCGAGTGCAGAGGAAGCTTGCTTACTATGCCGAGCAACAGCAACGTCAACGAAGTTAAGCCGTAGCGGGCTACGGCGAGACAGCGACGGGGACAAGATGCCAAAAGAAATGCTGATATGGCATAAACAGACATAAAAACGAGAAATTGATTGAAAAGTCGGCCTAATGACCGATTTGGGTTCATCTATTGCATAACCACTGGGGCTACCGGATAGCCGCCACGCGCACTGGGTGTCCCTTTGGAGGGGTTAAGGGAAACTTTTCTTGTTGAGGTCGAAGAAGGCTCTCTTCACCAATAGGACAAGGAATAACATTGTCAGGATGATGCCGAGGGCGAGGAAGGCTCCGTGCCCATGGGGATGCTCGGCAATGCAGTGAGTCCAGCGGTGGGTATAGGTGTTTTGGAAGTCGACAGCATAGACTCTGACTTCGATGTCGGGGTCGGCACTTATCTTCTCTTGGTCTCGGGGGCGAATCCACAGCCGAAGGCTGTCGCCACTGGAATATGTGCCAGGCAAGGCAAAGTCGAGGAGGAAAGTGGTTGGACTGTTGCTCAGGTGCAGGCATCGGTAGTATTGGCCAAAAAGTATGCCCAGTGTGGGGTATATTTCTTTGTGTTCTAGGTAGCTACCATGTTTCTCATACCCTTCGATACTTACTAATTCTTCCGGCTGTCGGGGGAAATAGAATAGCAATAAGCAGGTGGTGGCGAGAAGTGCCACGATAGTTTCCAACAACCAAGATCTAGTTTTTTGCTTCATCGTGAGGAGTGTTTCTTTTGTTTTGGAAATCGAATGCCGGGGAACCAGCTGTGTACGGGCTGCTCAAGGCCCAGCCCGTTCATATAGTTGTAGGTGGCGATGCGCAGTCCGTTGCCCACCTCGTCTATATCATAGTCAAATTGGGCATTGCCCAAGCCTTCCTGTGGTGCCCAGTCGACCTCGTTGTTGCAGAATGGGTGTGGCTCGCACGAGATGCGTCGGGCCCCGTATTGCTCGGGTTGTCGACCCGATGGGCTGTGGCAGGTCATGGCGTATCGGTGCCAGAAGGCGCTCTGCACAATGCCCTCGTCAAACATGCGGCGCACTGTGTCGAGTGCGTCGAGAGTCTCTTGCAGCGTCTCGGTGGGAAAACCGTACATAAGGTAGGTGTGAACCATGATGCCAGCATCGCGTAGGTGGCGGCAGGCCTGCAGGGTCTGCCCTACGGTGACTCCCTTGTCCATCAGTCGCAGAAGGCGGTCGGATGCCACCTCCAGCCCACCGCTCACCGCCACACAGCCTGCCTCGGCCAGCAGGTCGCACAGTTCGGCGGTGTAGGCCTTCTCAAACCTTATGTTGCCCCATAAACTGACCGTCAGCCGGCGGCGCAAAATTTCTTGGCTCACCTCGCCCAACAGCTTGGGAGGCAGGGCTTCATCCACAAAGTGAAATCCTGTGTTGCCAGTCTGTGCTATGATGCGCTCCATGCGGTCCACCACCGTCGAGGCGGTGGGCACGTCGTAGCGGCGTATATAGTCGAGGCTGGTGTCGCAGAAGGCGCAACGGTGCCAGTAGCAGCCGTGTGCCATCATCAGTTTGTTCCATCTGCCACAGCTCCAAAGGCGGTGCATCGGATTGGTCATTTCGGCCAAGGAGAGGTATTTGTCCATGGGCAGCCCGCCGAAGTCGGGTGTGGGGAGTGATTGATTGTCGGGGTTCTCGTCGCTCTCTTCCAGATGAGGTGAAGAGGGCGTGAGGGTTCGTACTAGTGAGGCAGTTGTCCTATTGTCCTCAAGGTGTTCTACGATGCGGAGCAAGGGCAGCTCCCCGTCGTCGTAGGTGATAAAGTCGCAGAAGTCAAAAATGCGAGTATCGCTCAGTTGGCGCCATTCGGTGTTCACAAACCCGCCGCCCAGCACCACGGGTAGGTGATGTCGCTGCTTAATATGCTGAGCACATCGTAGGGCGCCATATAGGCAGCCGGGGAAGGGGATGGTAAAACCTACCAAGCCTGGCTTTTCGGTCTCCAAATGTTGCTCTAGGAGGTCGAGCATCAGCCTGTCTACCAACGAGGCAGGGACACTCAGTTCGGTGTATAGTTCGTCGAATGTGGGGGCGTAGTTGGCTATCTCTTCCGCATATCGTATCAGGTCGAAATGAGAGTCGGCATGGGTGCGCAGGTAGTCGGCTATGTCCTCAATGAATAGTGTGGCCAGATGGCGTGCCTTGTCTTCGGTACCGCTGGTGCCGAAGGCCCATTCTAGGTCGGTGAGCGAGTCGAATCGGGCGCCCTCGGGCAGCAGGGTGCGGTTGGCGATGCGGCTAGCTAGGGTGTTATCCTCGCCTCGCAGAAAGGCTTTCACCGGCTCCACCACCTCGCTGCAGTGCAGCAGATAGTCTTTCTCTTCGGGGTCGCTGGCCTGCTCGGCATAGCGGCTGAGCCATGCGCGGCTGTAGAGTCTGTCGACCAGTTCGATACCTAGGTCGGCCTGTGCGGTTGGATGTCCTTGGGCCTGCATATATGCCTTGAGCATCGTGGTGGCAGGGTAGGGGGTGTTGATCTGGGTCAGCGGTGGGGTGATGAGAAGCAGCTTCATGGGGTAGAGGGTCTGTTACAAGATGCAAAAGTACGATTTTTTACCCAAATATAAAAAGTTTTTGTACTTTTGTCTCTCGAAACAACCCTCCATATATGAAACGTTTTATTTCTTTTGTGCTGATAATTATGTCGATAGGTGTTGCTGCGGCCCAATCCTATTCAGATGTCTTTGACCAAGCTTTTGCCCTCGATGATGTCTCTGCGCAGCGCAACGCATTGGAATTGTGGCAGCGTGAGGCTCCCAACGATGTGAACCTTTTTATAGCCCGATATAATTTCTTTGCCAACCTTGCCATGGGTCAGCAAGCTTCCCTTTCCAAGACGGTTGCCTCTCAGACGGTTGCTGCAATCCACTGGGCCGACAGTGCCCTCGCTGCTCTCGATGAGGGTATTGCCCTCTATCCCGACAGGCTCGACCTCTATTTTGGCAAAATCTATTTCTTAGGCGAGGTGGCTCGTTGGGATGCCTTTGAGCGTGAGATACTCAAGATGCTCGACTCCTCCAGAGCGCGCGACCATCGGTGGACTTTCCCCAATGTGACGGATGGTATTGAGAGCCTTATTTCCGAAGCAGTTATGGACTATCAGGCTACGATGATGGCCACCCTCCCCAGTGTCCCAGATGGGCTCAACCCCTTGGCTGCCGATAGTGCCATGACCCGACGTGTGCGAAATGTGGCACGTCGCACTATCCAGCTTTTTCCTAGCGATGCCAATGCATTGTATTTGTTGGGAATGAGCTATGTGGATGTGGACAATGAGAAGGCGTTGAAATATCTGCTCCGAGCCGACGAATTGGAGGGGGACAATGCTTATGTGTTGGGCCTGCTGGCAGCCGTGTGCGACCGCTTGGGCCGCAAAGGGCAGGCTGCAAACTATAGGGAACGGATGAAGAATTGAGCTAGCCCTAAGTTCTTTGTAATCACGTCAAACTAGAAAATCTTCGCGTGCCACGCCACGCTTCACCACTTGAGCCGGATTGCTTGCCAATACGGTGCGGGGTTCGTCGTGCTTGCCATGTACCACGCTGCCTGCTCCGACGGTGGTGTACGGGGCTAGGCTAGTGCCTTTGGCCACGATTACATGGCATCCCAGCCACACCCCTTCACCCAAATGTATGGGCCGGTCTTCGTTGCACCAGGTTCCATGCTCGTCCACGAGGCGGTGCTGGTCGGTGTCCATTAGGGTGCAGCTCCAAGAAGTCTGGGTCTGGCGGCCGAGTTCGATTGAGCGGTGACAAATAATCAGTGTTTTAGGCCCTATATTGGTTTTTTCGCCAAAGATGAGCACCCCCTGCTCCCCTACGTGGATGCAGCTACCAGCCCCTATGGCACATTCGCCTTTCAGCACCCACAGGCCACGCAGGTTCACCTGCGTGCGGTCGCGGTGGAAATAGGTGTGTTGGTAGGTGTTGAAACCGATTTTTACCAGCCCTATCCGCAAGGAGTCGGCCTGGAGGTCTATCCGTCCTGATAGGTTCTCCAAACGTGTGCGGTGTGAAATGAGTATAGGCAAGTGAATCGCCTGGCGCATGGGCAGCAGGCGGAAGTTATACCATAGGCTTCTGGGCAGTGCTAGTAAGTAGCGGAAGGCGGCAAGTCGTTTGTTTCGGTGGCGTTCGTTCAAGGGTGGGGTAGTGTGTGGGGGTGAATAATCTGTTGGTGAATCGGGCTGTTTTATGGCTGTGGTAGAGAGTGTTTCCGTAACGAAGGAGGTTTCACTCCTCGTCTTCCGAGTAGTGGCCGAGCAGTAGGATGGCCTTGTCGGCATTCTCGCGGCTGATGCCCACGTCGGGGGAGGTGTTGACGAGGAAGGGTGTTTGCTCCGGTAGGAAGAAAGAGCTATCGTCGATGATGATATATCGGTAGCCTTCGGGGTTGTCTGGGGCGTTTTGGGCCAGCCATTTGTTGATTTCCATGCCACGGACGCAGAAGTCATTGGATGTCACCTCGGGGGTAATGCCAAGCAGGAAACCAGGCATCTCGCGTAGGGTCCAAAGGGTGTGCATGGCATCCAGCCCCTTGTATTTCCAAGTCGATGTAATGACCACGTCGGCATGGGTTGCGTCGATGATGCGCCGTAGGTTCTCGACGGCTTCGTGGTCGAAAAAGGGACCGTAGTCGTCGCGCCAGGGCTCGCCAAACGATACAAACTTCCTGTAACTGCGGCTAGTGTTGAGTACCCCGTCGAAGTCGAGGAAGATAAAGCGTTTCATTGCGTATATGGTTTTTATACAACGAGAATTGCCTGCGGAGGGCAGACAATTCTCATGTGTAAGCCTCAAATTATTTCTTTGCGAAAAGCGAGACAATCCAAAGCAGTAAGCAGGCTCCGATGACGGAGGTGACCAGGTAGCCCACGAAGGTGGTGCCCCAGTTGATACCCAGCCATGCGAGCAGATTGCCACCGAGGAAACCGCCTACGATGCCGACTAATAGGTTGACGAGGAAGCCGAAACCGGCACCTTTCATAAGTTTGCCCGCGAGAAATCCTGCTAGGGCGCCAATGATAATACTAACTATAATACCCATAAATGAATTGTTTTAAGGTTTTTGTATCTATTTTTTTTAATAAGGCTTACGCCAAGTATTGCTTCTTTTTGAAGGAAGGGTGATGCCTCATTTTTTGTAGTATTAACGTAAAATAGGTGCTTTTATTGTATGACGATGCAGATTTGTAATACATATTTCTACTCCGTCGCCTGCCTACGACAGGCAGGTTACCCCGTTCCCTGTTACACCCATTGAGCTTTTGGCTTTTGTGATGTAATGTGCGACTTGCGTCACATCTCGTGTCTTCGACACGACAGCCCATGATGCTGCTATAGTGCCTTCGGGTGAAATCCCATCCTTATTCAATCGTTTATTGTTTCATCTTCGCATAGGGATGCGAAAAAGTGAGGTTGATGGATTGTTAATGCATTTAAAATGAGGTATATCCAAGGTTTTATATGGCATAAAGACCATATTGTAAGAAATGCCGTGTGGCATTTCTATGCTCGGGGTGGGGTGTATGGGGTGAAGGGTTATTTCCCTTTAGCCCAAGCACGATAGCGAGCCCAGACGTGGAGCCATACGCGTGCGATGGAGTCGATGGCATCGCTGAGGATGTACTGGCTGTATTCGTCGAAGCGCTGGAAGGTCTCGGTGGTCTTGAAGACTTCTTTGGTGAGGTTTTCCTCGCTGTAGCCATCGGGTATCATCCGGTAGGACATAAGGTAGGAGTATTCAGAAACGGCGCTGATGTAGTCCCAGGTGTTGCCGTTGCCTGTGCCCCAAGGGTGTATGTATTCGCGGTTGACCAGGTCGTTTTCGACTGCCAGAATCAGCGGAGTAGGCTTTTTGGGTAGGGGGTAGCCGTCGGGGTCGTAGACGAAACGGTCGTTGGCTGTGTCGATAGAGTAGGAGTTTTTGACCTGGGTGTCCCACTGTGATTCTATGAATCCGTGGATGTTGCTGCCTGACGAGAAGGATCGGTTGTCGCAGTGCAGCGGCATGTGGCAGTCGGCAATATAGTGGCTGAGGATGAAGAACCGCATGGCGATGTGATTGCTGGTGGTGGCAATGGGGGTGCCACGGTCTTCCATGCGCAGTATCTTGAAGCAGTCGATGATGCTGTGGGCTATCGACTCGCAGCGGTCGGCGCAGTTGCCTGCCTCAATGACGAAAGGCTTTTTGTATAAGTTGGATTTCTGCCCGAGTGTGTAGATTTTCATGTTCTTGGGCAGTTTCTTGAACTTCTGCTCCCTGTTCTCATCGCTGGGGCGGTACTTGATGACGTGGCTGGTGGCCATGTCTTTGAATACTTCATCGGGATACCAAGAGCCTTCGATAACGAAGTCGCGGTAGTCGTGGAACCATTTCACGAGGCTTTGGGCATCCTCGCGGTTGGCTTCGGGAATGTCGGCGTATTGGAGTCGTTTGATGGCCATGAATGCTAGCCAGGCATGAGTATACTTTTTCATAAGCGTGGGTATTTTTTATGTAAGAATAACGTATTTTAATTTTTTTTAGTATTTTTGCATCGTATTATTTACATTTTCTAATATGGCATTAAGACGGATATTTATACTGCTGATGATGGTAATGTCGGGTATGGCATCCCAAGCACAATACATTGGTTGCATGGTCGACAGTGGCTTTGCCGAGACAGCGGTGCTGCGCAAGCACTTTACCTTGACGGGTTCGACAGCGGGCGTGTATGCCGTGGTCAATTCCATCGGCTACCATCACCTTAACGTCAATGGCTATAAAGTGGGCGACTATGTGTTGCAGCCTGCGGTGTCGCAACTCGATAAGCACTCGTTGTCGGTCACATACGATATAAGTGGCAATCTTCAAACGGGAAAGAATGTCATTGACCTCTGGCTGGGGCAGGGGTGGGGAAGGATATATAATATGCCAGCAGTAGCACAGATGGTGGTGTGTCGAAAGGTGGACGGACATACGGACACCCTTCTTGTCACCGACAGCACATGGGAGGCTTCGCCGGGCTTCCGCAGTTATACCGACAGTTGGCAGCCGTTGCATTTCGGGGGTGAACGATTTGACCCTTGTCTGAAAACAGCGTGGCGGCCTGCCGCAGTGGTGAGGCTTCCGCAGATGAGGGTCACGCCACAGGAGTTTGAGGGCAACCGTATCGTGGATGTGCTGTTTCCTCAATCGGTTCAACCACAATTGGACGGAACGGTTATGGTTGATTTCGGACGTGTTGTGACTGGATGGCTTCACGTGGACTTCTTTCCGCAGCCTGTCGGTCGAGAGTTGACACTGGAGTATCTTGACCACTTGCAGGCTGAGCCGCCTCACACCGAGACTGACGTATATGTTGCGAACGGTGATAATGGTGAAATGGAACATTTTCACAGCGATATGCACCTCCATTCTTTCCGCTATGTGAGAATAAAAGGGGTGGTGTACGGCAAGGTCTTTCCCATGGCGTTGCAGATAAGTGCCGTCGACCCCAAGGAGGGTGCCACCTTTGAATGTTCCGACCCAAGGTTGAATGCCATACACGATATGGTGAAGTACACCCTCTCGTGCCTTACCTTCAGCGGCTACATGGTGGACTGTCCTCATCTAGAGCGCATGGGTTATGGTGGCGATGGCAATTCGTCGACCATGACGTTGCAGACTATCTATGATGTGCGCAGCACTTACTACAACTGGCTCTCGGCCTGGGCTGACGCTATGGACAGCATGGGCTCGCTGCCATACGTGGCACCGGCATTCCCCACAGGGGGAGGCCCTTATTGGAGCGGCTTCATCATCAAGGCTCCGTGGCGCACCTATCTCAACTATGGCGACCGCACTTTGATAGACCGCCATTACGAGCAGATGAAACGATGGTTGGAATACGTGGAGCGGTACAGCCCCGACGGGCTGTTGCAGCCGTGGCCCGACGAGGGACGCATGTGGTTTCTTGGTGACTGGCTGGCACCCAAAGGCATCGACGTGAAGGGAGAGTCAGCGCTCTTTGTCAGCAACTGTTTCATTTGCGAATGCCTTGCCGACATGGTGCGGATGGCGCGTCTGACGGGCAATGACGAGGATGCGCAATATTACGCTGCCCGTCGCCAACGGCTGCTGAAAGACATCCACAACACGTTCTACCATCCTGAAACTCATACTTATGCCAACGGCACCCCGCTCGACCTCGCCTACGCTATGCTGGCCGACATCGTGCCAGACAGCCAGACGCGTCAGACCGTCAAAGACAAACTAATTGCCGACAGTTATGGCAAATACAAATCCCATATTGCCGTAGGGCTGGTGGGAGTGCCTATCTTTACCGAATGGGCAATCTGTGAGCGGCAGACCGACCTAATGGCGACCATTTTGCGACAGCCCGACTACCCTGGTTATCTAAATATGATTGAGCAGGGAGCCACCACTACCTGGGAGTCGTGGGACGGAGACCGTAGTCGCGTGCACAATTGCTACAACGGTATTGGTATTTGGTTTTATCAAGCTTTGGCAGGCATTCGTCCCGATCCAGAGCACCCGGGGTACAAGCACTTCTTTATCGACCCGCAGCCATGCGCCGGTATCACCTGGGTCAAGGCCTCCAAACCCACCCTGTTTGGTACCATCCGTGTGGAGATTGAAGGAAACAGAATGCAGGTCACCGTCCCGTCGGGCACTACGGCAACCCTCTTCCCAGGGACTGACAATGAGCGCATCCTCAACGCCGGCGAATGGACGGTGTACATGTCAAGTGATGAATAACCTGCTGCAGCGATTCTAGAAATTGTGCTGCCTGTCCGCCGTCCATCTGGACGTGGTGGAACTGGAACGACACGGGTAGGGTGGTTTTAAATATGCCTTTGCGATATTTTCCCCACATTACCATTGGATTGCAGAACTTGTCGGTATATTGGTTGACGATGCAATCGAGTTCTGTCTGTACCATGGCAGAGGTGCCGATGACCATGTAGTCTTCGAGAAATGTGCTCTGACATTCATTTGCTGCAGTGGTGGTTTTTTGTAGATAGTCGCAGTTGAATTGTTGCAGGTCGTCGGTAAACGGGATGTCGCAGGAGTTGATGCCCCCCTTGCAGTTCGACACAATGACGTTGACGGCCAGACGGTCGTAGCTGTACAGCCGTCCATTCTCCGGCAAGGTGTAGAACTCCTTCACGTCACAGGCTGCCTTGCCGATGCACCAGCACATCAGGTCGTTGAACTTGATGCCCGTCCTGCGGCTGACTTTCACCAAGCGGTCGACATTCAGCGTCTTCACCAGCGTCACCATCGGCATCGGCGACGACATCCACATCCGGAATGCATCCGCACGGCTGCTTTGATTAGGTTGTATCTCAGTCTTCATGTTTCGTTTTCAATAGTCCATAGATGTAATAGTCGCATTAAGTACTTAGGTTTTCGTATAGGAGTTTTTTATCCAATTATCCAGAAAATGCATCTGTTCTTCCGTGTGGAACCAGTGCTCACCGCCCTCCATGATGGTTAGGGAGGCTTGGTGTTTATTTGCAAAGTCGCAGATGGTTTCTCTTGATATCAGATGGTCGTTGCTCCCATAGAGAATCCGTGTCGGTACACGCCAGTGTATGGGATGATTTCGGACATAGCAAAGGTAATCCCACGACAGGTCTTCTCCGAACGGAGTAAGAATAGTGCCCTTTGATTCCAATTCCTGTTCTGAGATTTCTGCCCACCTCATCATGTCGGAAATCAATTGCTCCATATCCACGATGGGGGAGATGAAGTAGGCTTTCTGAACCATATCGTCAATGCCTGCATTCAGACTGAAGAATGCCCCAATACTGTTGGCAATCAGGATAACAGTGCCGTATTGCCTTTTCA
>JAEEGJ010018002.1_pt1 | contig 15857 bp, 10 predicted proteins | sample 8958761 | NCBI WGS metagenome assembly JAEEGJ01 (sample SAMN16246546, study PRJNA631951) | gut metagenome | biome: gut microbiome; feature: rumen; material: RS-attached | host: Bos | place: Iran: Karaj | collected 2018-10
AAGGCTACGTGGGCAAGCGCTACTACGGTGGTAACGAAGTGATCGACAAGATGGAAGCTCTGGCCATCGAACGTTGCAAGAAGCTCTTTGGTTGCGACCACGTGAACATCCAGCCGCTTTCCGGTTCTCCGGCCAACGCTGCTGTGTACTTCGCCGTTCTCAAGCCGGGTGACAAGGTCCTCGGCCTCAAGCTCGACCACGGTGGACATCTTTCTCACGGCCATCCGGTGAACTTCTCCGGTATGCTTTACAACTTCGTGCAGTACGAAGTCGACAAGGAAACAGGTCGCATTGACATGGACAAGGTCCGCGAAATCGCTCTCCGCGAAAAGCCGAAGATGATCCTCGCTGGTTTCTCTGCCTACAGCCGTAACCTCGACTGGAAGCGTTTCAAGGAAATCGCTGACGAAGTTGGCGCCCTCACCATGGCAGACATTTCTCACGTGGCAGGCCTCATCGCCGGTAAGGCTATCGATTCTCCGGTGCCGTACTTCGACATCGTGACCACCACCACCCACAAGACTCTCCGTGGCCCGCGTTCTGCTATCATCATGTGCAAGGACCGCACCATTCAGAAGATGGTCAAGGGTGAACTCAAGGACGTGTCCCTCGCCAAGGAAATCGACAAGGGCGTGTTCCCGGGCATGCAGGGTGGTCCGCACGACCACATCAACGCCGGTAAGGCCGTTGCATTCCTCGAAGCTCTCCAGCCGGAATTCCAGACCTACGCCAAGAACGTGATCAAGAACGCTCAGGCTATGTGCGCCGAAATGCAGAAGCTCGGCTACAAGGTCATTAGCGATGGCACCGACAACCACCTCATCGTGGTGGACATGACCTCTAAGGGCGTTTCCGGTAAGGAAGCCGAAGTCGCTATGGAAAAGGTCGGCATCTCCTGCAGCCGTTCTACCATCCCGTTCGATCCGCGCAAGCCGATGGACCCGTCCGGTGTTCGTCTCGGTACTGCCGCTATCACGACTCGTGGCTTCGACGAAGAAGATACCCGCGAAGTGGCTCGCATCATCGACCGCGCCATTCAGGCTAAGGACGACGATGCCGCTCTCGCCAAGATCCGCGAAGAAATCGTGGCCCTCTGCAAGAAGCACCCGTTGTACAAGTAAAGGATTGTCATTCCCGCCTTGAGCGGGAATCTCCTATATAAGATTCGCCCTCGGTTAACACCCGAGGGCTTTGTTGCTCACAATCGTAACCGCTCGCGCGCAATAAACGAGCGCGGCTGTTAATAGAAATTTGCCCTGGCACACCGCCGGGGCTTTTTGCCTTTGGCAAGGAAAATGTATATTCATAGAATTCACAAGGATTTTCTATGAATCGTACTTTTGCCATTCTTGCTTTGTTTGCGTTGTCGTTTGTGACGAATGCTCTTTGCGGCATCTTGACTGATTCTCGTTGGTCAAACTTACAGGACGGTGAAAATCGGCAATCAGGAATGGATGGCGGAAAATCTCAACTACGAAACGGCAAACTCCTACTGCTACGAAGACGAAGCCTTCAACTGCACCAAGTATGGTCGCCTTTACACTTGGGCAGCCGCGAAAACCGCTTGTCCGAGCGGCTGGCATTTGCCGACAGAGGTCGAATTTAAAGAGCTAGTCGCTACTGTTGGCGGTTCTAGTACAGCAGGCGAGATGCTCAAGTCCACTAGCGGCTGGGATGACGATGAAGGGGAAAGCGGCAATGGTACGGATGCCTACTTGTTCACGGCGTTGCCTGCTGGCGAATGGTCCGACAACGGTGGGATTTACCGTGATGAGGGCCTTTATGCGTTCTTCTGGGGTTCTACTGATGATGGTATCGCGTACAGTATGAACTTGCGCTACCACGACGACATTGCAGGCCTGGGTTACGGCCACAAGGACACCGGACACTCTGTCCGTTGTATCAAAGGTTTAGAGGTGAAAAAGAGAACGACGCTCGTAGGGATTTTTATATCATTCTGTCAATGTATATTGTGGTGTCTAAAATACGTTTTTTGACAAAATAGGCTAAAGTAAATCGGCCCTCGACACTTGCCGGGGGCTTTTTCTTATATTATCAAGTAAATAACAGGAGGAAATATGCGCTCCCTTTGGCTTGGAATCCTTGCTTGTGCGGCGATGCTTGTCGCCTGCGGTGACGATGGTAGCGATTTCTCGACCCGTCCTTCGGATGGTTCGTCTCCGAAGAGCAGTTCTGCGAAGTCTTCGGATTCTATCGTCGGTTGTAAGACCGAAACGGAAGACAATTGCGAATACGGCGAGTTGGCGGATGACCGCGACGGCCAGACCTACAAGACGGTGAAAATCGGCGACCAGTGGTGGATGGCGGAAAACCTTAACTATGAAACAGACTCTAGTTTCTGCTACAAAGATTCTGCCGAGTATTGTGAACAGTACGGTCGGCTTTACACAAGGGCTGCTGCGCTTGGTGCTTGCCCCACAGGCTCGCATTTACCTAGCAAGGCCGAATGGGAAACGTTGTTCGATGCTGTCGGTGGACGAGCGACCGCAGGCAAAATGCTCAAGTCCACATCCGGTGGCAAAGGAACGGATGCATTCGGATTCTCGGCGCTCCCTGCTGGCTACAGGGTTAAGGGTGGGGGATATCTCTACGAGGGCAAAGACGTTATGTTCCAGAGTACTACTAAAGGCGATTACGATGTGTACTATGCGTACTTGGACTTCAACGCCGACTATGCTGCGGGTATGGCCACCGACGACTACGTGAGCTACGGGTTCTCGGTCCGTTGCGTGAAGGACTAGTTTACTATCTTTACCGCATAAACAAGAGGTTTTATGCAGTCCTGGACTGAAATCAAGAAGATCGAGAACCCGACCGAAGAACAGCAGCTCGAGGCGATTGGCCTCAACTGGTATGCAATCAGTCTTATCGAGAACCCGACTGTTGCCGCGCAGAAGGCAGCGTTTGCACAGAACGTGCAGGCGATTCTCTACATCAAGAACGGCCTTTGCGAAGATTTGAAGGTGGCGCTCAACGCCCTCGACGAGCCCGCGCTCCTTGCCGCGGTAAACGGCGACCCGAATATTCTGAAGTTCGTGACGAACCCCGACCTGCTCAAGGCCGCGGTGCGTAGCGACTGGAAAATCGTGAAGAAGATTGACAACGCGGGCGAAGACCTGTGGGCCGAGGCGGTACGCGCGAGTGCCGATGCGGTCAAGGCCGTGCCGTTCATGGGCGAAAAGATCCAGGCGGCGCTCGTGGAACGTGACTGGCATGCATTGCAAGATATTGTGCGCCCGTCGGCCGCCATCGTGATTGCCGCGGTGAAGCAGGACTACCATGCTTTCGAATTTGTGAGTATCAAGGACCGTACAGAGCCGGTGCAGCTTGCCGCCGTGCGTACGGATTGGCGTTGCATCCAGTACTTGCAGCGTGCATCCGAGAAGGTGCAGATGGAGGCGGTGCGCCAGACGAAGGACGCATTCGCACTCATCAAGAACCCCGCCGAAGCGGTCAAGGAATTCTGCAAGTAACTTGCGCGGGGTTTCGCAATGGAAAGTTCGAACCCGCTGGTAAAAGTCGAGAACGTCTCGTTCCGCTACCCGAAATCGGGCGTGGACGCGCTTTCGGGTGTGTCGCTCGAAATCCCGCGGGGGAGTTTCTTTGCGCTGCTGGGCCCGAATGGGGCTGGGAAGACTACGCTACTCCGCCTTTTGTGCGGGCGTTTCGCGAAATTCTCGGGAACGATTGAACTTGCGGACGATGTGCGCGGCTCGAATGCTTTCCTTGACCCGATTGCCTGCGGTATTTTGCTCGAGAATCCGGGCATCTACCCGAAACTTTCGATAAACGAGTACGTGGACTATTTCGTGGGATTCTATGCGGCCCGTATCCCGACGTGGAATACGACCGAGGCCCGCGAACGCATTGCCCGCATCGCGAAGAGCCTGGAACTCCCGCCGCTCGATACCCGCATGGGCAAGCTTTCGCTCGGGAACCGCCAGAAGGTGCAGTTGCTGCGCGCGATGGCCCCTGCGCCGAAACTCCTGATTCTGGACGAGCCGGTGGCGAATCTCGACCCGATGTCGCGCGAGGCCGTGTGGAAACTCATTGCCGACTGGCGTAAACAGGAAGGCGGTACGGCCATCGTCTGCTCGCATATCCTCGCCGAGATGGAAGAGGAGGCGACCGATTTCGCGATTATCGACCGCGGGCATGTGCTCAAGAGCGGGCGGGTCGCCGACCTTGCGAGCGAAACTGCGACGTTCAAGGTAGAGGTCTGCGGCAATATATCGGCGGGCAATAATCCCGCAAGCACCACTCCCGAAACCCCGACCACGGAAAAAATCTGCGCGGCCCTCGCTGCCGCCGGAATAGATGCTAGCGTGAACCGCGCCGGCACGGGCCTTGCAACACTTTATAAAAAGACCGTCGCGGGCTAGAACGTCTGAGAAAGGTCGAATGCGAACCTGCCCCAGGCGAACCCTTCGGCGCTCCAGTCACTCAGGTTCTTCTTGAAAGCATAATCCAGACGGAACGTGAGGAACTGCCAGCGGTAACGGAGCCCGAGACCGAGTGCTTCCTTGGCGGTTTCCTTGTAGACGTCTCTCTCGTTATCCATCACGCGCGTCCAGTCATAGAACTGCACAATCTGCCAGTGCTTCCAGCCCTTCCAGGGGAGTGTCCAGCGGATTTCCTCGTTCACGCGGAAGTACATCGGTGTTAGGCCCGTGTTGATGACTGTATCGATGACCTCGTTGCCATCGTCGTCGGTACTGCTGGTGTAGCTCTCGTAACTCGCGAAGATGCTCCGGAACCGGTAACCGCGTACGGAACGTGAACCGCCCTGATAGAACACGCGCGCATCGTCTTCAAGCGCCTTCTCGAAGAACTTGCCTACGCTTCCGCTGAGAGCACCGTAGAACGTCCAGAATAGTGGGTGGTACAGGTTTACGGTCGCCTCGCCGTAGGTGTAGGGGTTGCCTATCATGGTGAGTTTTTCGAGGTCTGCGTTCAGGTTCGTGCCCGCGCCGACAGTCGGTGCAACGCGCACGCCCTTCGTGGGGTTGAAGTAGTCGTCGGTATAGTCGAAGGTAAGTGCTATTTCGCCCTTCACCTTGTACATGTCAGATCCGTTCTTGCTCACAAAGCGGGTATCGAGCGTTCCACGGAATCGGATGTGGTCGGTAATGCCGAAGGTAAGGTCGCCACGGTTGATGATTTCGTAACGCTCTTCAACGCTATCGGGGTAGGCGGGCGGAGCGGTCTTTTCGTGGTTGAAACTCAGGCGGTCTTCCAAGCGGATTGCCGTCGGGATGAACGAGAAAGACGTTCCGAAGAGTAGCGGGTTTGCATAGCCGAGAGAAATTTCCTGTTTGTTCTGTGCAATCTGGAACGATGTGGAGAATTCGTTGAACGTTCCGAAGAAGTTTTTGTGCTTTGCATACGCGATGGCGCCGAAACCGTACATTTCTTCGTAGAACAGGCCGTAACGCGCTTCGCCGGGAACACGTTCGGTTACGTTCAGGTGAATGTCAGAAAGTCCGTCTGCCCTTAGCGAGTCGGTCAGTTTAATCTGCGTGAACAACTGCGTGGAAAGGAGTTTCGACTTGAACGAGTTGAACTGGTTACCGTTGATGATTTCTCCCTTCGGGGTTTTCCACAACGAAGAAAGCCATGCGGTATCGGAAAGCCCTGCTTCCGATTCCTTCTTGCTCTTGTCGAGGTTCTTCTGTGCGGTGCTTATCATGTTACCCATGATGACTTTTGCACCCGGGTTCACGATGATTTCGACCATGATGACTTTTTGCGTGGTATCGATGAGTTCGCCGGGTAGCACGTAGGTGTGCAGGTAGCCCGCCTTGCGGTAGACCTGCTGGATAAACTGGATGTCTTCGGCAATATCGTCTTGCGAGAAAATTCTTTCCTTGTTGTTGGTACGGAGCTTGTCCATATCGATACTGAGTTTCGAGGAGTCGGGCACGATGATGTTCGTTCCACCGAAGTGGTAACGTTCGCCTTCGCGTAGCGATATGGCGTATACGCGCTTGCGGTTGTTCTCGGAATCGTACTCACGCCGAATTTCCATCTTCATGCTGAGGCTGAAGAACCCCTGCGAGTAGTAGAGCGCACGGATGTTCTCGATGGCAAGGCCCATCATGAAGTCTTGCTTTGTGGTATCGAGGTTCCCGAATTCGTCGGGAATTTCAAGCTGTTCGTTCAGCTGGAAATTCGAATATGTCTTGTTTCCATCAAAAACGACCTGCCAGGGGTTTTTCTCGGTTTCTTCTGCAAAAACAAATGCGATGGCAAAAAGCAGGAAGCAAATTATCTTTCTCATTTGGGTGCCTCCTCTTTATTGTCGCCATCCTTGAGCGAGGCGTTAGACGATATCGTTTCGCAGTAGCCTACGCCAAGCAGGCATGCATTCCAGAACTTGTAGCCATAGTTGAGGCCCACGTTCTTTTCGAGGCGGTTCTCGTTCGAACTTGCGCCGGTGTTGGTAAGGTACTGTTTGGAGATAAGCTGCCCGTTCAGGTAGAGCGACGGGTTGAGGTGGTTTTTGTGAGAGAATGACTTGTCTTGGAATACGGGGAGGGTGTAGGTCACGCCGAATTGCAGAGCCTGGTCGTATGTCGGGTTTTCGCTCTGGTCCTGCGTGTAGCCGAAAATGAACTTCATGTCCTTCACCCATCGGTCAAGTGAAATCGGTATCTTGAAGTAGCTTGAATCCTTGTCGCTTGTCGTGTTATTGCTGAACAGCATCACCTTCATGTCGATATCGCCGATGTATTCGCCACCGAGCGTCTTGTTAGCTGTTGTAGAAATCATCTTGCCGATAGCCTTGCCAGCAATCTTGTTCCAGTCTGTAGATTCGTCGTTGTTGTCGGCGATACACCCGAGGATGATGTTGTAGTAGGTTGCGGCCGCACTTGATTCCGTACCGCAGTTGCTTGTAGGCGTGGGCTGCGGGTTGGTGATTGTACCGGTAATGTCAAAGTTGATGGGGCAGGTCTCGCCTTCCTTTTCGCCGGTGTCGTCGCAGTAGGGGAGTTCCTGCGCACTCGATACCTCGAGTACGCCGTGCTGCCACGGGACATCCATCCAGGAAATGCTGAAGGAGTTCAGTTCGAATTCGTAAAGGTCCTGCACGCCGATAAAGCCTGCATTCGAGTTCGTGACGTCGCCACGCAGTAGCGGCCTGTTGGTGTTGCCGAGCACCCAGAAGTCAAACGTGAAGGGGAATGTCGCAAACGGAGTCACGATGGCGATGGAATCCCTCTGCGAGTCGTTCACGTGAACCATCAGGTTGATGGGGCTTGCGGTAGAAATCTTTGCTTCCTGTGCTTCGGTGGTGCGCAACTTCGTAATGAAGTTGTTGAACATCGTGAGGATACGGTTGAGCGAGTTCGGCGTTATCTGGAATTCCAGCGCCTTGTAGTAAATCATCTTATCGACAACGAGTTTACCCGAAATGGATTTGTTCTGCAAGCGGTCGCCGGTGGAGCGCGGTATGGTAAAGTCGAGGTTGCTCTGCGCCTGTATCTCGCCTTCGCCGAATGTCTCGTCAAAGAAGTTGTACTGGATGTAGGGGAGGCTCACCGATACCACGAGTTCGTTGTCGTAGTCGTCGAGCGTACCGGAGACGTCCTTCACCATGATGGAATGCTGGCCGGACTTGAGGCTGAACTGCTCGGAACTGATGTTGAACCGTTCAAGTTTCATACTGTCGAGGCTGTAGGCCGCAGTTGCGTTGATAGATTCGCCCTCGCTGTTCCTGGTCGAGAACTCCGTGATTTCAGCAACGCCGTTCTCGACATGGCCTCGCACGCGGAACGGAATGAGCCTGCTCATCTTGGGCGGCTGGTAGAACGTGGAATCCGAGGTAATCTCTGCGGTGATGCCCTTGAGGCCTTCCTTCAACTTTGCAGATACATCGATTTGCAGGTCTGTACGCTTGATTTCGGTCGTGGTGCCCGGGATAAACCATGCGCCCGAAACGTTTGCCTTGCCTGTGAACGTGTAAAGGGAGTCTATCGTGCCTTCGACGGCAATGTCACCGCCGTTGTCGGTGCTGTGGCTTACGCTCACGTGGCGCTCGCTGCTGAACACGTGGTCGACAATAATCTGCGAGGAGCCCGCCCATCCGCCGTTACCGATGTTCACGTACGAATTGAGTTCTACCTTATCGCCCTCGGCAAAAAGGTTCACCTTGTCCACCTTGAGCGTGGAGCGTGCAATCTTCTTGAATTCAAGCTGCGTGAAGTCGATGTTGCCGAGCAGGCCCTTACCCTCTTCGTACGCGATGTCGCCGCTCATGAATCCGTTCGCAAGCGTCGTGTCGTTAAGCGGTTCCAGTAGCACCGGTATGCTGAAGTCCTTAGCCGACGCCCACGCGTGTATCACCTGGATGGGCAGGAAAGCCGTGGGCTTGAAGTCCGGGTTCGAATCGTTCGGGAGGATAAACGCCGCTTCGGCTTCCACCATGTTCTTGTCTTGCATGGCCTGGAACTTGTCGATGAAGATGGAGTCGCCGTTCTGCCTGGCCTTCACGTGCGCGCGGATTTCGAACGGGTCGTAGTTGCCTTCTGCAAATACGTCGACCGAGCCTACATTGTCGGTGAAGTTATGCCGCCAGTGTCCCGATACGGTACCGTAGATGTCGTTGCTTATCTTGAGCTTTGCAAACGGGATAGTGTTGATGTCCACGCTGTCCGCTTGCACCTCGATGGTGATGGAATCGGTCCATGCGATATACGCGTAGGCGTGTCCGCCTTCTCTCTGCGTCACGTCCCAGGAAGTGTGCGGGTCCTCGTGGTTCCACATTACATCGCCGAAGAAGTCGAAGGTTTCCTTTTCGCCATAGATGATGCCGTTGCTGAACTGGATGCCGTTCTTGTTCAGGTCAAGTTCCACCTCGAGCGAGTCTGCCTTCATCTGGTAGGCGTAGTCCACGTTCGGAATTTTTGCCTTCGCGTGCAGCACTCCGCCCTTGAACGATCCATCGATGGTGAAGCGGTTCCGGAGCGTGAGGTTGCCGAAGTTCCAGTCCAGCGCCCATGGTTCGTACGGCGAGAAGTCTCCGTTGAATGCAACGACAATTTCTTTCCCCAGTTCAACAGTTGCATCGATGGTCGAACCCTGGCGTGTCTCGATGTTCACCTCTACGTGGTCGCCTTCCTTGTGTGCGGAATGGATTTTCATGTCGAGCGGCATCATGTGCGGGCCGAACACGGAACTCATGTACTCGACATAGCCGTTGATGTCGCAGTCGAGTTTCTTGTCCATGTCGCCTTCGAGCATTATGTGCCCGCCTTCGTCGTTGTGCAGGTCAAGGTGTATGTGGTAGCGCTCGTCGTCGCCCTTCAGGTTTATCTTCGCATCGCTTGCCATTATGGGCCAGAACTCGCCGATCCTCGTCTGCAGGTTCAGGTCGTACTTGGGCTTCTGGGTCTTGGGGTCAAAGCTCACGTCACCGTTCACCTTCACGGCCCCGATGGTCGGAACCGCGGGCGGAATTTCCACGGGTATCCAGTCCTCGGGCTTCTTCACTTCCATGTCCACGTGGGTCTTGACTGCCGCCATGTTGTTCTTTGGCGCCTTCACGTCGAGCTTGATGGCATCCTTCCCGGCTTTCACGTTCCCCTTCACGCTGACGTTATCGCCTTCGAAGTTCGCCTTGATATTGATACTTGTCGTCTCTGCGAGGTAGTCGCCCTGTATGCTGTCAAGCTTGATGGTGGCCGCCTGCGTGCCGTTGCTCTTGATGCTCAGGTCCGTTGCCTGCCAGTGCATCGCGCCTTCGCTGCCTTCGTTCACGTCCACAGAAATCTTCCCGACGCTCGCCTCTACGGGCAGGTAGAACTTTGCCTTCTCGGGGAAGGCGATTTCCCCTATCGGGTCCTTTTTCTTGTCGGTGCCGTTTGTGTCGGGGCTAGTCTTGATGCTTGCGGCGAATTCGCCGAGCGAAACTTTGCCGCCCTTGTCGTCACCCAGGATGGTGATGTCGAGGTTGAAGTCCTTTACGGTGAAGACGTTGTCGCCCTGCTTGACGGTCACGGAGTCCCAGGAGTGGGTGAGAGGACCCCCGAGCGTGTACCCGTGGGGGGTAACTTCCACGTCTCCATAGGTGTGCGGGTTCGACATGTAGGTAATTACGGCAACACGCGTAAACCAGGCGCCCAGAGCAAGAACGCCAACAACGACCGTCACGATAGCGGCGGTCAAAGCAAATGTCGAAGTACCTATCTTCAACGGGCATAATAATAGAAAACATTATATATGTCGTGGCCAGAATATGTTCGAAATGTGGCTATAAGTCGTTGACCCTCAATGAGTTGCACAAACAGGAAGGGTATTTTTCGGCACCAAGTTCGCACTACTTTGTGATAACATATGTTATCACATGCAAAAACTCTTGTCAAAAACGTGTGATTTTTGAACACTATATATTACAAAACGCTTATTTAAAAATTACGGAAAGATATAAGTAAGCATTTTGTAGTCAGATTTTTTCTCCTGATTGCTAACTTGTGCGCCGTCTTGAACATTTTTCTCCTATCCAGGGAAGGAAACTTGAACATGAGGCTCGACAAGGCGAAATCGACCATATGTTTGTGGGCTGTCGCGACGCTCAGTACTTTATCTGTAGCAGGCGGCCTGAATACCAACACCAACCAGTCCGTGCTTTTCCAGCGCAGCGTGGCCCGTGACGCGAGTACCGACGTGGATGCCCCGTACGCGAACCCCTCGGGTACGGCGTTCATGGAAGACGGCCTGTACATCTCCGTCAATAACCAGACGTTCTGGCAGAGCCGCGAGACGACTGTCGAGAAGTCCCCGATATTCAAGGATGGAGAGAACTTCAAGGGCAAGGCTTTCGTGCCTTCGCTCCCGAGCGTGCTGGTGACTTGGCATAAGGGTAACTTTGCCCTTTCGGGCCACCTGGGCGTTATCGGTGGTGGCGGCAAGGTGAATTTCGATGACGGTATTCCGAGCTTCTATGCGCTCACGTATTCTCCGCTCAAGCAGATGGAATCTGCACTTGCCGAGAAGGGGCTAAAGACCACGAACAGTTCGGTAGATGTTTCGCTCAAGGCAAGTTCGTATATCTTCGGCGCCACCCTCGGTGCCGCCTACGAGTTCAACAAGATGTTCTCGGTGTATGCGGGCGCGCGCTTCAATTATGCGATGAATAGCTACGATGGATCGCTGGGTAATCTTAAGCTGAATCCGGTTATTCCGGGCGTGAATCCCGATGGCAAGATGGTGGAGGCTTCCACGCTTTCCGAGACCTTCGCGACGCTTGCGGAAAACGCCAAGACGCAAGAAGAAAAGGTGCAGTACGCGACACTCGCGGGCACGTTCGAGACGCTTGACGACAAGATGTCGATGGAACTGGAACTTGAGCAGACGGGCTTTGGTGTAACGCCGATTGTCGGCCTCGGCTTTAAGTACAAACGACTTACTTTGGGTGCAAAGTTCGAATACAATACCTCTATCGAGATGGAGAACGACACCAAGAAGAACGATACCCCGCTTGAACAGTTTGACGATGGCAAGAAGGATCATAACGATATTCCATCGCTCCTAGCGGTTGGTATAAACTATTCTCTGCTCGACAACCTGCGCCTTGCCTTCGGGTACCATCACTGGTTCGACAGCAAGGCCGACTTTAGCGGTGACCTTGAAGACAACGTGGACGATACGAACGAGTTCCTCTATGGCGTGGAAGTGGACTTCCTCAAGCGCTTTACCATAAGCGGTGGCGTGCAGGTGACCCGCTTTGGTATCAAGGACGGCTACATCAGCGACATGAACATCAATATTTCTTCCAGAAGTTTCGGATTCGGGCTTGCCTACCAGGCGACGGACTGGATGCGCGTGAATATGAGCTACTTCCACACGCTCTACCAGGACTACGACGAGCAGGTGGAATACGGTCTGGATGTCTACAACCGCGACAGCCGTGGGTTCGGCGTGGGTCTCGACTTCAGGATTTAACGTAAAAATTCTTTTGTATATGCTGTTGGGCCGCCCTTCGGGGTGGCCTTTTTCTATTTGGAACACGCCTGTTTTTTGTGAATTGTTTATATTTACGTGGTCAAAAACATCCAAGAGGATTTGATGAATAAAAAGGTTCTTTTTTTGGGTGCCCTTTGCGGCATGGCCCTTGTGGGTTGTAACGGTTTTGGTTCAGATGAAGGCAAGTTTGCCCAGATCGACAACGAAACCATCTATAACGAAGATGTAGACTTGGCCATAATGACCTCCTTTACGGGACGCAGCGATTATGATAAGATCGTGAAGGGCATACTTACTAGGTCTGCCGTTGTTTCCAAGGCCGTGCAGGAATTCCCTGAACTGGAAGAACGCTGGAAAGAATACTCGAAGAACATGGAAGACCGCCTGCTCACGCTCGTGTACCAGCGCTTCTATTCCATGGATAAGCTCACCTATTCCGATGCCGACCTGAAGGCCTTCTTCGAGGCTCATAAGGCTGATTTTGCCGATTCTACGGGCAAGGTTGAATTCCTGGATGTTCGTGGCAAGGTGGCGGAACGCCTGCTGGTCGAACGCGAGGCCGAAAAGCTCAAGGCTGTTGGCGATACGGCCCTGTTTGTCAGTTCCTATAAGCGTGAGATGGTGCAGAACACCATCAAGACGGTCAAGGAAAAGTACCCTGTTAAAGTTGAGAAGATTGTGCCTCCCAATCCGGAAGGCTACTACGAGGCGCACAAGGAAGAATTCAAGACCGCACCTGCATTTGAGGTCTATCACGTGCAGATGGCTGACTCCTCGGCGCTTGCCAAGCTGTTCAAGAAGCCGGTGACTCTCGAGAAGTTTAAGGCTCTCGCCAAGAAGCACAGCGAGAACAGGGATACATACGAGAACGGTGGCTATGTGGGTGTCGTGAAGGATGGCTTTGCGCTCCCGTATGGTATCGGCATCATCAACGGGCTGGGCGAGGCCTTTAAGGGTAAACCCGAAGGGACGATTTCCCCGGTTCTTGCGACAACGGCAAATCCGGGTCGTCACGTGTTCTATCTTGTTCGTGAGATCCCGCCCGAGGTCAAGCCCTATGATCGCGTGAAGGGCGAAGTGGAAAACCGCATGCTTTCCGAAGGCTACCTGGAACTTCCCGAGGATTATGTGCTCATTTCCAAGAACGGTGCTCCGTATATTACCGAGAAACAGGTTGCGCAGATTTTCGATGAAGAACCCGGCATGCCCAAGAACAATAACATGCGCGATCGTATCATTCGTAGCCTTGCGGAGTGCGCTTCCTTTGCTGATGAAGCCCGCTCTATCGGCCTGGACACCTCGTGGGAATATCGCGCATTCATGCGCCAGACCCGCGATAACTACATCATATCTCATTATGACGAGATTGCGCAGGCAAAGACTGCCATACCCGAGGATTCCCTCAAGGCCTATTTCGAGAAGAACGGTAACCCTGTGCGCCCGAAGCTCTCGTATGAAGAATCGAAGACTGACCTGATTGACTATATCCGGTTCCCGGAAAATGTTCTGAAGCGCGACTACTACTTCAACTACGTCATCAATGCGAAACGCCCGATCGAAGAGACCCGCAAGAATACGTTCTCTAACCGCATCAAGGTGCTCCGCAATGCTCGCAAGGAACGCATTGAAAAGGAAATCTGGGCGAACGCGAAGGTCAAGATTTTCAAGGAAGGCTTTACCGTGACCCAGGAACCCGCTGGTCCTGAAGCCATGCAGGCTGCGGCCGATTCCCTCTACAAGGCACGCGACTACGAAGCCGCTCTTGAAAAGTGGAGGAAAATTCGCGACTACTATCCCGATAATGACACTCTCTTTGCCAAGGCTACGCTCCAGATTGCCCAGATTCATGCCGAGGCTGAACAGTATACCTTCTCCGAGGCGGAATACAACGCATTCTACAAGATGTGGCCCGAAAGCCCGGATGCCGAGAAGGCCTTGTTTAGCCGCGGGTTCATCTTGAACGAGAACCTGCATAAGGATACTCTCGCCCTGCAGGTCCTGGAGGAATTCCAGGCCAAGTACCCCAACAGTGAAATGCTTAAGGACGTGAACTGGCTGGTCGAGAACATCAAGTCCGGCGGAAAACTCGCCGAAGACCTGATGAAGAAGATCGAGGCAGAAGAGTAAAAAACTATATTTCCCACATCTTAAACCAAAAGGTACCTACTATGGAAATGACATTTGCAATGATCAAGCCCAATGCCGTCAAGTCCGGCCTCGTGGGCCGCATTATCGACCGTTATATCAGTGCAGGCCTCTCCGTCTGCGCCGTGAAGATGCACCAGATGACCTCTGCTGATGCTCGCGGTTTCTACGCCGAACACGTAGAAAAGCCGTTCTTCCCGGAACTCGAAGCCTACATGACCAAGGGCCCGTCTGTGATGCTCGCCCTCGGCGGCGAAAATGCCATTGCCAAGGTCCGCGCCATCAACGGTGCTACCAATCCGGCCAAGGCGGAACCCGGTACCCTCCGCTACGACTTTGCCCCTTCCATGACCGAAAACGTCGTGCACAGCTCAGACAGTCCCGAATCCGCCAAGCGCGAACTGGACTTCTGGTTCAAGGAAGACGAGCGCTACGCTTACGAAATGCCCTGCCTCAAGGCTTGCTGCGTCCTCTAAGTTTAAAACAAAAACCCCTCAAGGAGACACAACTCAATGCAATGGATCATCAAGTATCTTACCTCCTCCATCGGTAAGAAGCAGATCATGGGATGCACAGGCGCGTTCCTCGCCCTGTTCATCTTCGGCCACATGTGTGGTAACTTCCAGCTTCTGAATTTCGATCAGGCTTCGGCCCAGGCGTCTTACAACGCTTACACCGAATTCCTGACCGGATTCAACCCGCTCCACTTCCCGATCAAGATGATTTATCTTGTTGAACTGGTGTTGGTGGCTGCCTTCGCTCTCCACATCTTCCTCGCCGTTACGCTGAAGATCGAGAACAAGAAGGCTCGCGGTGGCATCGACTACGAAGTCAACGCTCGCAAGGGCAAGAAGACTTTCGCGACCTTCACCATGATCTGGTCCGGTCTCTTCATTCTCGGCTTCCTCGTGCAGCACCTCATGATGCTCAAGTTCGGCGAACACTACCTCTACGTGAATGCCGAAGGCGAAATCGTCCGCGACATGTGGCTCACCACCATCCAGATGTTTGCTAACCCGGCTTGGGCTGCATTCTACGTGGTCAGCATGTTCGTGATCGGTATGCACCTTTTCCACGCTATTTCTTCGGCCTTCCAGACCATGGGCATTGCCCACCAGAAGTGGACCCCGATTATCGACATCGCCGGTATCGCTTACAGCGTTATCGTTGCCCTCGGTTTCGGTATCACCGCCGTTGCAGCCTTCTACCTCGCTAACCAGCCGGGTACCCAGGCCCTCATCGAAAAGTCCCGCAGCCTCCAGCCGCAGTACGAACAGATGAAGAAGGACAAGGAAGCCGCCAAGACTTCTTACGTGATTCCTTCTGTCGGCACCGTCGAAGTTTCTTTTAACGCTTAATTTTAAGGAGCCCACTAATGATTCTTGATTCTAAAATCCCCGGTGGTTCCATCGAAGAAAAGTGGACCAAGCACAAGTTCGAACTCAAGCTCGTGAACCCCGCCAACAAGCGTAAGTTCACGGTGATCGTGGTTGGTACTGGCCTTGCCGGTGCTTCTGCTGCCGCATCCCTCGCCGAACTTGGTTACAATGTCAAGTCTTTCTGCATCCAGGATAGCCCCCGCCGCGCACACTCCATTGCTGCCCAGGGTGGTATCAACGCTGCCAAGAACTACAAGAACGACGGCGACTCCGTTTACCGTCTGTTCTACGATACCGTGAAGGGCGGTGACTTCCGCGCTCGCGAAGCCAACGTGCACCGCTTGGCCG
>JAEEGJ010018006.1_pt1 | contig 15855 bp, 15 predicted proteins | sample 8958761 | NCBI WGS metagenome assembly JAEEGJ01 (sample SAMN16246546, study PRJNA631951) | gut metagenome | biome: gut microbiome; feature: rumen; material: RS-attached | host: Bos | place: Iran: Karaj | collected 2018-10
AGCCAGTATAGTGCCAAGAAGCATTGACCAAAAAACAATGTGAAGATTAACAGGTAAACTTGAAATCACTTTAGGAAAGACATGTATAAATCTTTCAAGACTAAAATAATTTCCCATATCTATTTATTCCTCTTCTGTAACGTCATATCCAACCCACTTAATTGCAAGCTCAGAAAGCTTTCCGTTTTCCTTAAGTGTCTTAAGAGCTCCGTCTACCGCATCTCTAAGTTCTGTCTCATCCTTGCGATACAGATAATAAGTCTTTGAATTGTTGATGGGTTCGCCTACAGACTTAATCCATTCTTTTCCGTCATCGCTGAAGTTAGTATTCATCTTGATAACATCGCTCTTCTTAAGTACGGATGCTCTTGCTGCTCCTGACTTAAGTGCGGCAGCTGCCTCTTCATCTGAGCTACTCTCAGAAGTTACAAGAACAACTTCCTGACCCGGATGTTCCTCGTTCCACTTTGTAAGGATCTGAGTTGTGGCACTTGTTGAACCACCGGTTCTGATCTTTTCACCCGCAAGGTCTTCAAGGCTTGTAGCGTTATCATCTATAAGAACTGCAAGGTAAGTGATATATGACGTATAAGACTCTCCTGAGAAAAGATATTTCTCTTCCCTCTCGGGTGTGTACTCATACTGATGTGCTGCAAGATCAATCTTTCCAGATTCAAGTGAAAGAACCAGCTGATCGAATGCCATTGACTGATACTCAAATTCATACTGAGGAAGCAGCTCGTCGATTTCCTTTAGTACGTCATACTCATAACCAACAGCATCTCCGTTTTCATCTATATAGCAGTAAGGATTGTAATTGGTTCCCGATCCTATAACTATCTTCTGCACTTCACCGTTTTCCTCACTCTGTGCTTCGCCTTCTATATTATCTTCTGCTGCCTTTACTTCAGTATCAGCTCCCTGTGATGCCTTTCCGCATCCTACTGCAGATGCCATCATTGCACTTACCAGCACTCCCGATAACAGAATATTTTTAATTGTTCTTTTTTTCATAATCGTCTCCTCTTTTCTTCCTTAAATATATTGGAAAACCGGAGATTACTGGTCCGCCTAATGGTGACGAACCACTAACCTCCGGTTGTCCGGTCAGTAAACAAATGAGTTTGCTTTATGTATTCGCTTTTGTTGAACTTAATATACAATAGCCTCCCTATTAGCACAATTACGCTAATCTTTAGGGAGGCTATAAGAAATATTTATGTATTGAAAATGGCATTAATAAGCCATTTACGCTTCCTTGGATTCAAAATAATAAGGATCGTCTTCTCTGTCTTCAAGCCACCATTTTGTATATGGAAGTTTGGAATGGGCCGAGATATTCTTAACTATGAGCTGCGTCTTAAGCGCCCGTACAGTTCTCTTTGCAAGCTTAAGTATTCCGTCGTATGCAATGGAGAAATTCTTATCTCCTTCCGGAACGATCGGAATTCCCATACGAAGCGCCACGTTCTCAACACCGGCGTGCCTGCAGATAAGAAGATCGGGATCTGCCTCTTTCATAAGTTTTAAAGCCTGATAGGGCTGCTTAGGACAAACATTCACCTTGCCAAAATCGCCGTGATCTTCCTTATACTTTTCCAGCGCACCGCGTCCTCCGTCTCCGTCAGGTACCTGATCATGATGAAGCGTTGCTATTCCGACAACCTCCATTCCAAGGTCTCTAGCCACATTCGCAAGCTGAAATGCAAACGTATCTCCGGTCATTATATATGCCTTTTTACCCTTAAGTATCTCTCTGTACTTTTCTATCTCAGGAAGTATTCTTTCATGCTCCTCTTTAATAACGCGCTCAACCTCCTCCTGTTTTCCTGTCACTTCTCCAATCTCTCTAAGCCAGTCATCAGTCCATTTTAGTCCAAAGGGAGGTGCGTTCTTGATCTTTACAACACCATATTTCTCTTCAAGAGCCGTTGTTATATAGGAAGATAATGTATCACAGAACTGCACGCTGCAAGCTGCTTCCGACAATTCCGTAAGTCCTTCGAGTGTGGCGAAGGTTGTAGCGTAATTTGTACGAAGTCCTACTTTGGCAAGAAGATCTGCGAGTCTATCAACACCGCAGAAATTAAACACATTTACGAGATCCTCCTGTTTCTTCTTGGGGGCTTTCACAATCCTTCTTAATATTCCATGATAAGCTGCGTCAAATCCCGATGACCACATCTTGGATTTAAACCCCTCGCAGTATATGGGTATAACAGGAATTCCATACTCAGCTCCTTTTTCATCAGCTACACTCTCAAGATCGTCACCGATTATTCCTGTTACACAAGATGAAAGAACAAATATTACCTTTGGATTAAATCGTCGGACCGCTTCATCTATGGTCGCTTCCAATTTACGTGAAGCACCGTATATCGTATCTTTTTCCTGTATGTTTGTACTTAGCCTCTGCACTCTTCTATCCTGACCAATGGCATTGTCTCTTACGGATGCAGCGTACATGATTCCGTCAAGTCCGCATCCTATGGGAGAATGATTGATAACCACGCTGTCTTTTACCCATGTTGTCAGAGTACCTGCATTCTCCTGTCCGCAGTTTCCACACTGTTCATAATTGGAACAGCTTGCACAGATAGAGCGCTTTTTGGATTTATTTATCAATTCACTCAAGCTTCCGTGATAATTAAGGACTGATCCAAGCCTTCTCTCACGGATCTCAACTTCAACTGTATCTTTAAATGTAGCCATATTCACTCCTTACTTTTATATAAATGTCATCTGAAAATGTCCCTTGTTATCTCTTTAAGTAAATTGATTCCTCCGCGATATCCTACATACGAAGTATTAAGCGTAAAGTCCTGCGTAAGCGGAAGACTTAGTGATGTGTAGTACTTGCCCGTTTCTCTTGCAAGGAATTTCTCCCAGGAACTTCCAAGTATCAATTCTCTGTCCTCTCCCTGTCTGCTCCGTAAATCTTGCTGAACCTTGCCTCCGTCGTTTTCAAAAATGATAACATCCTCAAATTGATCGCTTTCTTCTTTGAAGTATTCAAGTATCTTTTCCTGATATGCCTTCTTGGCGTCATCCGTTATATATATCCCCTTTGGTATAAGCCCAAGCTCGTTTGTCAAAAAACTGCTCACTCCAAGTGCATAATTGCTGTCCGCAACGGCAAAATATTCCCAGGCAAATTCGTTGTTAAAGGTAACTATGAAATTCTCAAGGTCGTTAAAATATGAGTAGTAAACTTCTTCGTTCTCGGCTATGACCTTTTCTACTACAAACTTGGAAACGCCGGTAAATTCACCAACCTTTCTAAGTAATTTGCCTGTGCTCTCCGCTCCAACCGGGAGGTAAGGGAATTCAAAATAAGGTGTTCCGTACTTCTGCTTAAGGAGCTCCACAACCTCTTTTCCCACCCAGGGTGATAGCAACAGATTAAACTCTGCATTTGGAATGTCTTTCCACTCCGAGGCTCCTCTTGAACCGACACCGAAAAGGATATTAACTTCAAGCCCAAGGCTTGTGAGAAGTCTTTTTACTTCTATAAGATCCTCCTGCCAAAAGGGGTTCTGATATGGTACAACAGAAAAGACATTTACAAGCCCCTTTCGTACTTTGGGAGTTGCATCCCCAACATACTGATTGATTATGGCTTTTACAACTTCTCTGTATCCGTAAAAGACATTTCCTTTAAATCCACCTGTCTCAACTCCAACTACAGGATATCCCTGCTGTGCAAAATCATTTGCGGCTGATACGGTATCATCTCCCACAATCTCCGATGTACACCCTGTAAGGACAACGAAGAGATCTGCATCTATAACTTTCAGTGCGCCGGAGATTGTATCCTTAAGCTTTGGAATTCCTCCAAATACGATTTCTCTCTGGGTTGAATTGGTACAGGAAACATGCGGTCCTCCCGTATATCCGGGGCCCTTTGTTCCTCCTGCTGTCAGATTAAAATATGAAACTCTCTCAGAGCAACCGGGCCCTGAATGAAGAATTGGATGAGCCCCGGGAATTGCAAGTACAGTCTGCTGCGAAGATATGGCACAGCCGTACCTTGGTTGTTCTATAATTGTTGACATTGTATCCTCCAAAAAATGTAATTATTTTTTTTCAATTCTATTATTCGATTTTCTCATTTTGGTACTCCTCCCCTGCTTTCTCCTACCATAGTTTTCATGCCAGTGATGAGGATTTCTTCTACGTTATGTGGATTATAGCATGGCCCCAAAATGCGGTGTTACTTCACCTTTTCAATATCTGGTTATCGATTTTTTCCATAAGGGGTTACTTAACGACAGCATCAGAATCAAGATAGTCTCTTATCTTTCTGATATAGTGTTCACCAAGAGGACTTAGGTTTTCGTTATTTCTGCTGACGTACCCCGCCTTTATCTTTTCACTTGATTTGATTTTGACTGCTTTAATGGAATCTTGCATAAGGCTGTTGGAAGTCATACCAATCCCTATGGAATATGCATCCAACGTATTGAGAAGATCTATTGTTGTCGCCCTGTCACTTGTTTTGATGACGTTTTTGTGCTGATAAGCCGACACTATCTCTTCATAGAAATACAGACTGTTATCCCCTTGTTCAAAAAACAGACAGGGGAAATTTTCAAGTTCCTCCATTGATACAACATCTCTTTCTGCCAGAGGATGATTTTTGTTTATATAGGCATAGACAGGACATTCCTCCAATAAATGAAAAGCTAGTCCCGCTTCTGCAAATTTCTTTTCATATACCAGCTCGCTAAAAGAACTGATATAAAGAATTCCAAGTTCACTCTTTCCTTCCTTTACTTCCTTAATGACATTCTCCGTCGTGGTCTCAAAAATAGAATAATCATAATCAGCCATACCATATTCCTTTACAAGCTCAGCAAAAAGCTTGGCAGTATAAGTGGAATGATGCATCACAACGCTAAAATGATATTTACTGTTATTAGTTGTCGTAAAACGAGACTCCATAAGATGATACTGAACTAAAATATTTCTTGCATAAGAAATAAACTCCTTACCGTCATCGGTTAAAGTTATACCTCTGTTGGTTCTTTCAAAAAGAGTTACTCCAAGCTCATCTTCCAGATCCCTTATTGCTGTAGACATATTTGATTGTGATATAAAAATAGATTTCGCTGCCGAATTTATAGATTTAAACTCTGCAACTGCAACTGCGTATTGGATTTGTAGTAAAGTCATTTATAACTCCTCCCTACGTTTTTATGCCTTTTTAATTAAACAAAATGACCGGAGGTTACTGATCCGCCTAATGGTGACGAATCACTAACCTCCGGTCATCCGGTCAGTAAACAAATGAGTTTGCTTTTATATATTCGCTTTTGTTGAACTTAATATACAATAGCCTCCCTCTTAGCACAATTACGCCAATCTTTAGGGAGGCTATAAACAATAGTTATAATTATATTATTATCTATGCTTTTATGCATAGAATGCTTTTATTGCTTCGCCGATATACTTAGTGACTCCGCTTCCGTACTTGCCATCAAGTGCCTGAGATAATGTTTCGTTCTCACAATACTCTTTGGCAATATCAAGCATCATAAGCCTGACATCATCCATCTGATAAAGCTGCTTTGCAACAAAATCATATTCTCCCATAAGGCTTTTTACCTCAAATGAATTAACATCTGTGCCCTGCTTATCTGCAAGTTTCTTGTAGATTTCATCCACTCTGTTCTGATATGCAGCATATATTTCTGAGTCTAAAGGCTCTTTTTTTGCTTCTTCCTTAAATGCATCCTTGCCGCCATACCATTCCACAACCTTAGCCCAGTTCTTCTGAACTCTCTCATCTGAAGCAGAGGCAATCATCTGCTTTTTCCACTCCTCAACACTTCCGTACTGATCAATAAAGAACTGTTTCTGCTTATCGGTCATTCCGTTGAACATATCGTCAACCATATCTTCCATTTCTTTTTCACTAAATACAGTAAAGTCCATAGTCTTTTCCCCTTTCATCATTCTGTCAATTCCGTCGATAATGCGCTCAATCCGCTGCTTCTTCCTACACAGCATCTTGCGCTGTTTCTCCAGGATACTGTTACTGTCAAGATCGGGATTATCCATAATGCGCTTGATATCTGCAAGCGGAAGATCAAGTTCTTTAAATACAAGAATCTGTCCGAGCCTATCAATTGCCTTATCGTCATAAAGCCTGTATCCCGCTTCAGTTACTTCTGTAGGTTTGAAAAGACCTATCTCATCATAATAATGAAGTGTGCGCACCGAGATACCTGTAAGCTCTGATACTTCTTTGACTGTTCTCATTATGTCTTCCTCCTGTCTCTTGATATAGCCATCCTACCCTATGACGGAACGTGAGGGTCAAGACTTTTTTGAACTTTTTTCTCTTTCTTAATATAATAAGGCATATGTATAAGGAAATCATCTCTTACACACATGCCTCATTATGATATCGCGTTATTAATATATCATGTTCTTCTAAGACTGATATGATTATCAAGTTTGTTAAAATAAGTCGCTATCTTTACCAGCGCTTCATCAACGCTGCAATCAACATCAAAGCCTGCGATAGCTTTCTTCTCAAGCTGCTTCTGGGCCTGGAAACCAATCTTTCTGCAAACAAGACTTCTGCAATCAGATATAAGATCAACCTTTCTCTGCGCGCCGCCGCTTCCGCCGCAGCCATTTGAAGGGCCTCCACAACCGCCACCGGAGTTTCCTCCGCAGCCGCCTTGTGCCCCATCACCGCATCCGGCCTGCGCACTACCACAGCTACTTGTACTCGGACAGCTTCCGTTCTGAATTGCATCCTGCGAAATTTCTATACTGCTTTCGTCTTCCGTAAACTCTCTATACTCTTTTTCCTTATAATCGGTTCCGTCCACTTCGTATATACGAAAACCCTTTGCTGCACCAAATCCAATATCTACATTATTGCCATCTGATGAAGCAACAGCTATCAAATATGACATAATAATTCCTCTTATTAGTTGAATCTCTGTGAAGCTACAGTGTAGATGTCCTCGATAAGGCGGATTCCGCCCTCGTAGCCGACAATAGCATCATTGAGCACGATCTTATCCTTAACAGGCCATGATATATTGAGGAAGTTACCTTTAAGGTCCTCTGTAACCTCTCTGTCATAGTAGCCGCCAAGTACAAGAGGATATCCATGATAATCATGATTCTTAATCTCTTCATGAATCTTGTATCCGTCTGTTTCAAACACAACTTCTGCTTCAAGACCGTAGTTGAGCTTTTTGAACTCCTCTGTTATAGCCTCTCTGTACTCCTTGGGAGTATCATCAGTAATGAACTGCTTAGCAGGCACAAGTCCCAGATCATTTGTAAGGAACTTGGTGATGCCAAGAGCATACTGAGCATCAGCAACAACTGAGAACTGCTTGTTGATTACTCGGTTCTCAAGGAACAGATCCGCAAATCTCTCGATGAGATAGTAGTAATAATTCTCATGCTCTGTTATAACATCCTCTACAAGCTTCTCATCTACTCCTGCAAACTTTCCTACTTCTCTAAGGAACTTACTTGTCTCGAAAGCTCCGATAGGAAGTGTATTGTAGTGAAGATAAGGTGTTCCGAGTTTTTTCTCAAGCTTCTTTACATTCTTGAGTGAAACCCAAGGAGAAACAAGAAGGTTAAACTCAGCAGAGGCAATCTTATCTACGTTCTTTATTCCTCTCTGATATCCAAATATAGTATTGGGTGTAAGACCTATCTCTTTTAACAGTTTCTCAAGTGCTCTTAAGTTTCCAAGCCAGTAAAGATCCTGATAAGGAACATCAGCCCAGATATTTACAAGACCCTTTTCCTTCTTATCAGTCTTCTTTATGTACTGGTCAATAATCGCATCAATAATCTGCTCATGTCCCTTGTAGTTGTTTCCTTTAAATCCTGCTGTAGGAGCGTAGATTACAGGCTTATCCGCATCTGCAAACTCAGATACAACTTCTCCTGAATCATCACCTACAATCTCGGGGATACATCCTGTAAGTACAACGTACATGTCCGCATCGATGACCTTAAGCGCATTATCGATGGTTGAATGAAGCTTTTTTACACCGCCGAATACAACGTCTTTTTCATTGATACTTGTACATGGAAAAATATTTGGTGAAAAGTATCCGCTGCTTCCGTTTCCGTCAGAGAGCTTCTGAGCACATCCGGGGCCGGAGTGAAGAATAGGGATAGCTCTTTCAATTGCCTGCACTGTCTGCATTGCACCCAGCGCACATTTATATCTTTGTTTATCAAGTAACTTTGCCATTTAAATCAGCCTCCGTGAATCATGCTTTGTCCTGAACGAGGAACTCTCCTACATTCTGTTTGTACCACCAATCTGTATAAGGAAGCTTTGTTCTCTTTGCGAGATTCTGCTCAAAGCTTCTGTTTCTGATACTGTCAAGGATTGAATATGCAAACTCCAAAGTGTGTTTGTAACCAAAGATCATATACTCATCCGCAACATATACAGAAGGTGTTCCGTTCTTGATTGCCCAAACAGTTGAACCGGGATGTCTTGATAGATACAGATCCGGCTGATACTTGTTCAGAATGTTCATAACCTCGAAGTTCTGCTGATCCGCAACACTGGCCTCGAAATCAATATTGTTATCAAGAAGATATTTCATTGAAGGAGGCACGTCTCCGTTCTCATACTTCTTGTCATAGTGCCATGCAAGAGCCCATACAACCTCAATGCCAAGTTCGTTAAGAACACGGGATACCTCGAATGTATATCCGGGTCCCATACCGAGTACTGCTCTAAGTCCCTTAAGCTCTTTCTTAACTTCCTCAATCTTGGGAAGATAGATTGCTCTCTGCTCCTGAATGTACTTTTCTATCTTTTCACTTCTGCCTGTAACCTTACCTATCTCGCGAAGCCAAGCCTCAAAACCTACGATACCGCACTGGTTGATGCTTCTTACATAAGGAACGCCGTACTTTTCTTCAAGTACGTTTCCAAGATAGTTACCAAGTGTTCCGCAGATACATGTGGTAGCTACTGCTTCAGATATGTGAGAAAGCTCCTCAATAGTAGAGTTACAGTAAAGGAATGTCGGCTCAAGATCAAATTCCTTGAACATCTCTATGATCTCGGGTCTTGCACTCTCATAGAAATTCTTGAAGTTAATCTTGTTGCTCTTTACTCCCTCTCTTGGCGGTTTAACAATAGACTGTAGAACCGCATGGTCTGCAATATCAAATCCCGTTGCCCAGATTCTTGACTTGAATCCCTCACAGTGAACCGCAACTATAGGAACCTGAATCTCATCTTTGAGCTCATCCACAATACTGTCGATATCCTCTCCGATGATTCCCGTTGCACAAGAGCTTGATACGAAAATAGCCTTGGGGCTGTATCTTTTGTTTACTTCCAGAATGATATTTCTAAGAGTATTGGTTGAACCAAAGATAGTGTCATTCTCATTCATATCTGTTCCAACATAGACAGTATCATTGGTAACACCACGCTTTTTGGCCATAACCTTATCAAGGTAATATGTACCTGCTGCCGCGACCGAACAGCCTGCAGGTCCGTGATGAATGATGGCGATGTCTCTTATCGCAGAAAGCTGACCGAGGGCACAACTCGAAAGACAAGAGCTTGACTGTGAAAAACATCTTGAACATCCTTTAAGTGTTCCGCATTCGCTCTGACTTGCAAGATCCTTGAGCGATCCGATGTAACCTGTTATAGAGCCGATCCTGGCCTCTCTTGTAGCCACATTGGAGTTATTTAAATTCGTTGCCATTATTTCTTTTCTCCTATATAAACTATGTCAAAATCCTATTTAATCCTGAGCCTTAGCAAAAAGATTGGTTGAAAGATATCTAAGTCCTGTGTCAGGGAATACAGCAACAATCTTCTTTCCCTTATTCTCTTCTCTTTCTGCCAATACTCTTGCTGCATGGAGAGCCGCACCTGATGATGTACCGATAAGAACACCGTCGTTTGCAGCAAGCTCTCTTGCTGCATTGTATGCATCAAGTGCCTCTACTTCGAGATATTCATCATAGATATTTCTGTCCATTGTTGCAGGAACAAGATTGTCGGGAACTCCTTCAAAAGGATGTACTCCTGTTATCTCTTCCTCCGGAGGATTCTTATCTGCATCCGGAAGTGAGTTGGGTCCGGGCTGAACAGCAACTATCTTTATGTTAGGATTCTTTTCCTTGAGATAAGCACCTGTTCCTGAAACAGTTCCGCCTGTACCTACACAGGCTACAAGGATATCAACCTGTCCGTCTGTATCTTCCCAGATCTCGGGACCTGTTGTTCTCTTATGAACTGCGGGGTTTGCAGGGTTTGAACACTGGTCAAGAAATACTACATTTTCCTCTTTATCAAGAACCTGTTCCTTGAGCGCCTTGATTGCAGCAACGAAGTCTCCGCCTGTCTCTTCAAGTACCTTCGCAATAACGGGCTCTTCACCAAGCTTTATTGTCTTTCCGCCAAATGCCTGTATTACCTGGAATCTCTCCTTGCTTACCTGATCCTGTATGTATACTCTGAAGGGATATCCCTTAGCTGCCGCAATAGCAGCAAGTCCGATTCCGGTGTTACCACTTGTTGTCTCAACTACTGTATCGCCGGGTTTAAGCTTGCCGCTCTTCTCAGCTTCTTCGATCATCGCAAGCGCAATCCTGTCTTTAACGCTCTGATTGGGATTAAAATACTCAAGCTTACCGATAATATTTGCCTTAAGATTATGTTTTTTTTCATATCCTGAAAGCTCTAAAAGCGGTGTTCTGCCCACAAGTTCCGTAATAGATTTGTATACGCGTGACATACCTTTTCCTCCTTAAGTCTGAATCCTTATGTATATATCAGATCTTGTAATCATCTGAAAGTTCCATCATTCCATACTCCATAAGGATCTCTTCAAGTCTTTCCTGAGTCATGGGTGTAGGAATTACAAAATCAGTATTCTCGATAACTGCCTGCGCAAGATTTCTGTATTCCTGAGCCTGGTTTGAATCCGGCTTATACTCGATAACAGTTTTCTTATTGATCTCAGCGTGCTGAACCACATTGTCTCTTGGAACGAAGTAAAGAAGCTTTGTTCCAAGCTCTTTTGAAAATGCTCTGAGAAGATCAAGCTCTCTGTCTACGTTTCTTGAGTTACAAATGATTCCACCAAGTCTAACGCCGCCTGTTCTTGCATATCTCTGAATACCCTTTGAGATGTTATTTGCCGCATAAAGAGCCATCATCTCGCCACTTGCTACTATATAGATCTCTTTTGCCTTACCTTCACGGATGGGCATTGCGAAACCACCGCACACAACGTCTCCAAGTACGTCATAGAATACATAATCAAGATCGTCTGTATATGCGCCGAGGTTCTCAAGCATGTTGATTGAAGTGATGATACCTCTACCTGCACATCCTACACCGGGTTCGGGTCCGCCTGACTCTACGCACTTGGTTCCTCCGAATCCTTCCTTCATGATCCTGTCGAGTGAAATGTCTTCACCCTCTTCTCTGATAGTGTCAAGAACCGTCTTCTGAGCAAGTCCTCCAAGAAGAAGTCTTGTTGAATCCGCCTTGGGATCACAACCAACTACCATTACCTTCTTACCGTGCTCAACGAGTCCGGCTGTAAGATTCTGTGTTGTTGTTGACTTTCCGATTCCTCCTTTTCCATAAATCGCAATCTGCCTAAGTTCTGCCATTTTTTCTTTCTCCTCTTTCGTGTTTTTATGCAATAAAAAAAGGTATGTAAAAGTAAGCTAATTCTTACAATCACAAAACCTCCGGTTGACCGGTCAGCTTCATTCTTCTTTACTGTCCGCTTATGCTGTTCATTTCCTCAAGTAGCTTCAGATATCCGTCGAGCTTTTTAAGTGCCTCCTCGACAGTTCCCGGCATTTCAAATGCCGCAATACCTCTGTCCTCAAGCTCTGCCTGTGCACCGCCGCCTATCCTTGCTGCGATAACAAAATTGCAATCGGATACTCCGTCCACTCCTTTTTTAAGTTTGTTTTGATCGTGATGACCTCCCATGCATACCGGGATCACGAACCGCTGCTCTATCTCTTCGTATTCACCGTTTTCATCAACATCCACTATCAGGAAGCTCTCAGCTCTTCCAAAGTGTTGATCCACAAAAAGATTATCCGTAGATGCAAGAGCAACTCTGTAAGCTGCTTTATCCATGTGAAAAAGTATTCCTTACATTCAATCTGTTCTGATATACCAACTGACTGTACTCGGATAATCCGGGAACTCCAACCGCATCGGCTCTGCAGTGTGCACAGTGTCTGAACACTTTAATGTACTTTTCTGCATCGGTCCTTGCCTTCTCCACCTGCTCGCATGTGGGCTTTGGTATATCCTTAAGCTGATGCTGAGGTATCAGCGGAATGATGTTGTAGATCAGAGCTCCAAGCTCTTTCACCGTCTTTGCTATGGTACTTATATGCTCATCGTTTATTCCGGGTACAAGCACTGTATTTATCTTTACTGTTACTCCGGCATCCGCAACTTTCTTGATTCCCTTAAGCTGATTCTCAATAAGAATCTTGGCGCCCTCTTCTCCGTATATCTTTTCGCCGTGCCAGATAACGAATTCATTGAGCTGTGCTTCTATCTTGGGATCAACTGCGTTAACAGTAACTGTCAAAGTATCGATTCCGATATCTATCAGTTCATCTGCTCTCTCATAAAGTAAGAGCCCGTTTGTACTCATACATTTCAAAAGCTCGGGGTGACTTTCACCAATCTTCTTAAAAGTTTCAAATGCGTAATCTGTAGCCAGTGTATCTCCCGGCCCTGCGATTCCTGCTACTTTGATATTAGGTACAAAACCAAGTGCCTTATCAATAAATGTATTGGCTTCATCTGGGGATATTATCTTAGATGTAACTCCGGGGCGCTGTTCAACGTCATTTATTGTTCTGTCACAAAATTTACAAGCTATATTGCACCCGGGACTAACCGGTAAGTGAATCCTGCCTGCGTTGAACCTGCATCCACCAAAGCACGGATGATTTTTTTCAAGTTCTGCATACGTTCTAGCCATTTCTATCTCCTAAATTTAATAATTAAAATCTCAATTTCCTGCTGGTCTCAAGCTGTGTCACTTTGCCTTCGTGAACCGTTATTGTAATGGTTCCGTATTTGACACTCTTGATACTCTGAAGAATCTCTTCTAATACTTTTGCATCAACTTCTGTTGTGTTTATTGCCTCTGTCTTTGCCATAATATTATCTCCTTGCCAAGATGCAGCGAGATGACTGCAATTGATACACCCACTAACCCACTCGCCAAATAGGTTTATTGGTAACATTATATGTATTATGGGTTAACCACGCGCTATTGTAAAACATCTATAACTTATAGCCGGGTATAAATAATTCTTATCCCTCTGTTATTTGGTCTTCTTATCAGCCTCTGCGAATACTCTTTCAAATTCGTTTATAAGATCCTCGGTTCCCTCTATGCCCACGGAAAGCCTGAGAATTCGGTCATTTATACCGTTCTTTTCAAGTACCTCTGCCGGGACATCCGCATGAGTCTGAGTGATGGGATATGTGATAAGAGTCTCCGTTCCTCCAAGACTCTCAGCAAAATAAATAAGCTCAACATTTGATAGTATTTCTTTTGCAAACTCAGGAGAATCAACTTCAAAGGTAAGCATTGCGCCAAAGCCCCTTGCCTGTTTCTTCATAATGTCATATCCCGGATGTTCCTTAAGTCCCGGATAGATGACTTTGGTAACATGGCTGCTCTTCTTAAGATACTCAGCAATGGCAAAAGCATTTTCCTGCGCCTTGTTAAGTCTTACTGAAAGAGTCCTTATACCTCTTAATATAAGCCAGCTGTCGAAGGGACTAAGTCCTGCTCCTGTGGTTTTGTAGATAAAACGAAGTCGCTCATCAAGCTCCTTGTTATTTACTACCACAAAACCTCCAATGGTGTCGTGATGACCTCCAAGAAATTTGGTTCCTGAATGAATAACTATGTCCGCTCCCAGATCAAGAGGGTTCTGGTAATAGGGTGACAAAAATGTGTTATCAACAATTAGGATAAGTCCTTTTTCATGAACTTCCTTAGCAAGCTCCTCAATATCCGTTACATTCATCATCGGATTGGTGGGAGTTTCAATATAAACAGCCTTAGTATTTTCCTGTATAAGCGGAATCACATCATCAGTACTGAGATTTGCTGCGGTATAACTAAGTCCGTTCTTTTTGCTGATCTCATTAAATAATCTAACGCTTCCGCCGTAGAGATCTGAATCAATTATGAAATGGTCCCCCGGTGAAAAGAGCTCCATCACAGCCGCAACTGCTGCCATTCCGCTGGCAAATGCTATTGCATCCTGTCCATTTTCCAAAAGAGCAACTACTGCTTCAAGCTGCTGTCTTGTGGGATTCTGCATCCTTGTATAGTCATATCCGGTGCTCTCTCCAAGTCCTTTGTGAGCAAATGTTGCCGTCTGATATATCGGATAGCTTACAGCTCCCCACACATCCTTTATTGTGCTATCGTTAAGCTGACACTTGGTGTCTGCGCTGTATCCTTTATCCTGTGACCTACAGTCTATTTCCGTACTCATAATTTCACTCCTCCATATTGCACTGTATGCAAGTATTTCCCGCATCTTTTAAACGTTGCTATTCTGCCTGGCGATCACTGCATCATATAACTGATTAAATGCCTGCTCTATGATACTCCTGGGGGCCGCTATATTTATCCTTTCAAAAAGAGCTGTCTCTCTTCCGAAGATCACGCCTCCGTCAAGCCAAAGCTTAGCCTCGTCCTCAATAAGCTTTCTTAGATCTCTGTAGTCGTTTGTAATACCTGAAAAGTCAAGCCAGATAAGATATGTTCCCTCCGGTTCTATAAGCTTTATCAGAGGAAGCTTTTCTTTAAGGAAGTTTCTGATATAGTCAAGATTACCCTCAAGATATTCAACAAGCTCATCTACCCATTCATTGCCTTTTTCGTAGCATGATTTTGTTGCGGCAAGTCCAAGTACGTTGCACTGACTGTATCCTCCGGCGCCGTTCTCAAAATCAAATCTGTTTCTGATATCTGCATTTGGAATAATAATATTGGCAACCTGAAGCCCTGCTATATTGAATGTCTTGCTGGGAGATGTGCCAAGAATAAGATTATCTTTGTACTTATCACCCAAGGTCATATACGGGATATGTTTGTGACCCTTATATATAAAGTCCGAATGGATCTCATCAGCAAACACAACAACATTATGCTTAAGACATATATCTCCAAGCTTTACAAGCTCTTCCCTGGTCCATACTCTTCCTGTCGGATTCTGAGGACTGCAAAGAAGGAATAGCTTTACATCGTTCTCAACTATCTTTTTCTCAAAGTCTTCAAAATCAATCTCGTATTTTCCATTTTTATATACAAGCTGATTGTTTATGACTTTCCTTCTGTTGAGCTCTATGGTCTCTCTGAAAGGATAGTAAACAGGCTCCTGAATGATCACGCTTTCACCGGACTTTGTAAATGCACGGATTGCTACAGCTATGGCATATACCACTCCGGGTACAACAATCAGCCAGTCATCTTCTATTTCAAAGCCGTGTCTTTCACTGTACCAGCTTCTTACTGCTGCCTTGTAGTCCGGCTTAGGATCTGTGTATCCAAAGATTCCGTGATCCACTCTTGTCTTTATGTCATCAAGAATTTCCTGAGGAAGTTTGAAGTCCATATCAGCAACCCACAAAGGAAGCAGATCTTCGCGTCTTCTTCTCTCCATTCCGAAATCGTATTTAAGGCTGCTGGTTCCTCGCCTGTCATGTATTTTGTCAAAATCGTATTTACTCATGGGTGATACTCCCTTTTATTAAATGAGACCGCTTGTCATATGTGATGCTAAGCGATCTCAGTGTGG
>JAEEGJ010018007.1_pt1 | contig 15853 bp, 12 predicted proteins | sample 8958761 | NCBI WGS metagenome assembly JAEEGJ01 (sample SAMN16246546, study PRJNA631951) | gut metagenome | biome: gut microbiome; feature: rumen; material: RS-attached | host: Bos | place: Iran: Karaj | collected 2018-10
CTTTGGCGTCATTGGCGAAGAATTCGGCATTGAAAGTCCGGATGCGGAATACCAGTGGGTGATTGACCCGATTGACGGCACCAAGTCGTTTATCCACGGTGTGCCTTTGTTCGGAACGCTGATCGGCCTTTACCACAAGAATGTTCCGATTGCAAGCGTGATTCGCTTACCGGCAATGAAGAGCGCTGTGTGGGCGGTGAATGGCGGCGGTGCATTCTTGGACGGTCGCGAAGTTCGCGCTTCGAAGGTATCGCAGTTGAGCGATGCGCTCGTGCTTTCGGGTACGGTCAACACGATGGAAGACAAGGGTTTTGGCGAAGGCTTTACGAAACTCCGCCGCAGCGCTCGCTTGCATCGTGGCTGGGGCGACTGCTACGGCTATTACCTCGTGGCTGTTGGCCGTGCCGAAATCATGGTGGATCCGGTCGTTTCGCTGTGGGACATTGCTCCGTTTCCGCTCTTGATGAAGGAAGCGGGCGGCAAGTTCAGTACCATTGACGGTAAGACCGAGCTCTTCGACGTAAACGGCAAGCCGACGGCTCCGATTTACGAAGGCTTTACGAGCATCGCGACGAACGGGCTTTTGCACGACGTCGCACTCGATTGCTTGAAGATGTAATTTACCACATTGTTGTATAGCTTACTGAATCAGGGACGAACGTGAATGTTATCGTCCCTTTTTTTGCGGTGTTGATGTAGGGAATGTTAAGCGAGTCAAGGCGGTCGGTCACCTGCTTGTGCGGGTGGCGAAATCTGTTTTTGCGACCGCTTGGGATGATGGCGTACATGGGGGAGACTGCGTTCAAAAACGGTATGCTGCTAGATGTTTTGGAACCGTGGTGTCCGAGCTTTAGCACATCGCTTTTCAGATAAGCGTCTGTCTTCATGATTTCTTTTTCGCCTTTGACGGTGAGGTCTCCGGTAAGTACCGCAGAATGCCCAAGCCCCTTGATCCTAAGCGTGATGCTCCCTTCGTTCGCTTCAACGCAGACATCGTTTCGTGGGTGGATTGTTCGCATTTCGAAGTAGTTCTCTTTCCATAGAATGCCGCGATGGATGTTGCGGATAGGTATGTTCCTTTTGCGGGCTTCGCTGAGGACTTGTTGCCAATCGGTTTTACGTTCTTTCATTGAACAATCGCTTGCCCAAAGTTCCTTGACGGGGAACATTTTCAAAAGCGAAAGCGCTCCGCCGAAATGGTCCTTGTCGGGGTGCGTGATGATGAGCGCATCGAGCTTGCTCACACCAATGTGATGCAAGAACGGAACGATGATGTCTTTGCCGGAATCTTGGCGGCTGTTGTCGCCCGCGTCCACGAGAAAATATCTGCCGGATGGCGCCTTGATGAGGTGGCTGTCGCCTTGCCCGACATCGATGGTTGTGAGCGTCCACGACGGATGCAGAATATGGTGGTAGCTTTCAAATGCAAATAAAGCAGTGGCGACTAAAATGCATATAAACGCGTACTTGCGGGCGATGTAGTTCTTGTAGCAAACCGGCAAAAGTAAAATCAAGATTCCGAGCGCAAGCAGTACCGCTGGCGAGAATGGCCCGACGGTCATCGAGGCGGCCGCAGAATCCGAGAGTATTCGCGTCAAAAGCGATGCCAATCGCAAAAAGAATCTCGCGGCAGCGCAGAATGTTCCGCAGATAAAGTCTACAGGCGAAAGCTGTGCGAAAAGCCCTGCTTGCATGCCAAGTGAAATTGCAGGCACGATGATGATGTTTCCGAACCATGCGAACGGCGAAAGCGTTTTGAAATGATGGATGAGGAACGGCGCCGTGGCAAGCGTTGCGCAAAGTGTAACGTACGTGGGGTCGATGGCGAATGCTTGAATCTTTTGCCAAAGCTTATTTTGCTTGAAACTGTCGGGCAAAAACTTTGTCGGGTTGTGCGGCGTGCCGATGATAATTCCCGCGGTGGCGGCAAAAGAAAGTTGGAATCCCGGATTCCAGATGACGCTTGGCTCTGGCAAGATGATTAGGAGCAACGCAACGCCCAAGCTGTTGAGCGTATTTGCGGGTTTCCCGAATAAAGTGCCAATTTGTGGGATGGCGAACATCATGACCGCACGGCGAACAGCTGGCGAGCCTCCCGTGACGGGAACGTAAATAGCAAGGAGTGTGACCGCAATGAGGGTTACCGCTTTATGCGGAAGTCCGGTCGCTTTCAAGAAAATCATGAGCATTCCCGCGAGCAAAACCACGTGAAAACCGCTAATCGCAAGCACGTGTACAAGCCCCGACCTCTGAAAATCGCTCCGCAGTACTTCTGGAATCCCCGAGCGGTCTCCTGCCAATAGCCCCATCAAGAGGCCCGTTTCGGCGGGGTCAAGAAACTTTGCGAATCTCGCCTGCATAAATTGCCGGAACTTAAAAAAGCTACGTTCGAAAGTCCAATCGCCGGGATACGCTTTCCAATGCTTGAATTTGCCATAAGCGGCCAAATTTTGCGATTTTAGCCAATTTTGCGTGTCAAAAGCGCCAGGCACGCTCGGGGGCGTCACGGGGTACCACGAAGCCTCAAAACAGATGGAATCCCCCGGCAAGGGGAGGTCCGGCAGGTTGCGTTTTTCGGTCAATCGTACTTTATACCCCCCGCGGGCATTCTCGCGAGCAGTTTCCTCGGTAGAACTCGAAACATTGATGATAAACGCGGTCCCTTTGGGCCGTGGGAGCCTGGATTCAACTTTTCCACACCCGAAATTACTTATGGCATCATTTTTGCGAATTGACTCAACCGTCTCGCTCACAAATTGCTCGTTTGAAGGCTCAAAAATCCCCGGAATTCCCTCGTGAGCGATAATTCCTGCCGCCAAAGACACAAAAATCACCCATTGGATGTGCCTTCTGAAGAAATGAGTACACAAAAGTACCATTCCAAGCCCCAAAAAAGCGAATTGGGGCTCGTCGAAAGCGACTATTGAGGCGACTATGGAGATTGCGCTTACAAGGGCGGGTTTCCCGTCAAGCGTGGATAAAAGCTCCTTAAGTGCGTTAAATATTTTTTCTTTAATATTTTTTTTCATTTTCTTATTTCTTTTGTATTTTAAGTGAGTCTCTATATTTTATACACGCATTTGAGGAGTGTTTGGATCAACTATTTATGAAAAATGTTTGTAAAAAATGGACGAGCTTTTTTGGGCTTTTTTGTGTATTGTGGTCTTTTCTTTTTACCGCATGCTCGTCAGTTTCGGATTCGGATGGAGAATTTGTTCTTCCACCCGATAAAAATCATTTGATTGTCCATAAAATTTTTCCCAATGACAGGGCGAAAAACGATTCTGCCGCCGCGAATCTTGCTCGTGGGATTATGCTTGTGGTGCATCCGAATGCTTCTTACCAGCTTTCCTTTGATATCGACCCTGATTATCCGGCTCCTGAATTGCAGTTATTCCGTTCTTTTAGCATTAATGATAACGAAGGGCGCGTAGGGTTCCGTAAAGTCCGTACTTTGTCGCCAACTGTTGTCGGAAATCGCTATGTGTATTCTTTTGATTGTGTCGAAAATAAGATGTCGGTATGGTTTACATCGCTAGGAGTCGATGGTGACTATTATAAAGGTAAAGTAAGTAATATAAGTTATACGGGAGTTGGTGCCTATAATGATCATTTGTCAATAAATTTGATTGTTGTCGGTTCCATGGAAAAGACGCTTGATGGCATGGACGTTGATGAGTTGTCTCGTTACATGTTGCAGATGTTCCGCGAAAAATATTATGGGATTACTATTGATACTCTTTATGTGCGGTATGCCGACCAGCATCCTGTTTTGGGGGCGTTTTATCCGGCTTCGCAACCCTGGGTGGCTGGTTTGAGTTCGGAAGATGTTTTTGTGAGCGAACTTACTGGGTGGCCCGAAGATAATCTTCGCACTGCCTTGAATATCATTTTTGTTCATAGCATCAATGAAAACAACATCATGGGATTTGCAAGGCTGTTTTCTGGCGTGCTAGGAGCGGGCAAGGAAAGCTCTGTGGTGATTGGCGAGCATGTCCGGAAGGATTATGAAATTGAACTGCTTTCGTCGTACAATATTACGATGACCGCCATTCACGAGACGGGACATTTCTTCGGCCTGAGACATACTTCGGTGACTCGTCGTGACCTGAACCAGTATGTGGAATACGAAGATGGAACAAAGGTCATGATTGGAGATTATTCGAATATTGAAGACGGCTTGACGGATACTCCTTTCTGCGAAAATGTCTTGAGGAACGGTTACTATAAGAATTCTGTTGATGAGGAATTGGAAGGCTTTCCTGCTGGAATCTATGTCAAGGAAAGTAGAGAGTCCTTGGCTAAGTCTAATCCGGCGAGTATCGAAGCGTGCGCCGATTTGGATAACATCATGTTCCCGGTGACGGTTGACGATTATGAAAATGCTACCTTTACAGAACAGCAGATGGAAATAATTCGATCTTCGCTCATGATTTTCCCGCACTAAAAATGAAAGCTTCTCAATTCTCTGAAAATGCGCAGCTGATTGCGTTTGTCTTGCAAAAGGGCTCTGAATGGGACTCGAACGTTATTGAACTATTGGAAAAGACTTGGGGACCTATTCGCCACAAGGGCCGACTCTTTGCTTTTGACAAGACTGATTACTACAAGCCCGAAATGGGCGATGGTCTGTATCGCGGTGTCGTCTCTTTTGAAAAGGAGATCCCGCCGGAGACGATTGCCGAGGAAAAGGAACGCAGTAATGCGCTGGAACTCACGACGGCATCGGCGGATGCTCCCGAACTTCGCCATGTGAATATTGACATTGGCTATATGGACATGGACAAAGTGGTTCTCCCAAGCTACAAGCGCGGTCCGTTCAAGCTCTATGCGGGCAAGGGTGTGTGGCTCGACATGCTTTTGACGTATGCGAAGGGCGTTTTTCACCCGACGGCTTGGGCATTTGACGATTTCGTGCGGAATCCCTACCAGCACGATTTACAACTCATCCGCGAAAAGTTCAAGAAAGCGCGTAAGGGATGATTCGGCATTCGGAATTAGAAATTATCGCTAATAATCGCTAGATAACCTCCTTTTGGTCGAGAATGATGTTTCTCGATACTTATTTTCTTGTTATATTACAAGATGATGAATAAGAAGTCTTTACTCCTTGGTCTTTCGACCTTCGCACTTATGGCGTGCTATAGCCCCGAACCGTTCGAGGCAGAATCCCTGGATGATGATTCCAAAAAGCAGACCAGTTCCGAAATGGGAACGATTTACTCTGTGAACGGAAGTGAGCAAGTTTGCAATCCGTCCATCTCGCAGGATACGGTCAATTTCCCGGCTTCGATGCTCTGGTTGAACTTTAGCAAGATTAAAGTCAATAGCCATGATGACGGGTTTTCTGTGACTAGTGTGAAACAGCACGACCGTTTGACGGTTTCGGATACCGCGAATAATGTGAAGTGGTATTTGATGATCGATAAGGACAATGGCGAATGCCAGTTCCAAGATCCTGAGTGGAGTACCCATCCGGATTTCATCGTCGCATTGCGAGGTGTTGGTATTGAAGGGAATGGAACCTGTGGTGACGTCTTGGATTATGGCATTTTTGCGGTCCGCACGTCAGATAAGAAAAAGTTCTGGTTCTATGACAAGGGAATTATTGAACAGGCGACTCCGCATGTGTGGGTAGACCCGACGGCTAAGGCGGATAAGGATGGCGATGCATCGACCGTTGAAGGCTTTTTTGGTACGAAGAATGTGCGCTTGACCTATGCCGATGGCTCGGATGGTGACCCGCAAAATATCGTATTTATCGACTATGCCAATGGTGGAAAGTCAAAGGCGATTAAGCTTAAAAAGCCTGCAGATCGCAGTAACTGGAAGATTGAAAGCCCGATGATTTCGCCGGATGGAAATTTTGTCGTGTATAACGTGCTGACAAAATCGGAAGATACTTGGGAAGCCTATATACAGGAACTTACTAAAGATGCGGAAGCTGTCAAAATTCCCCGTACAAAGGACATGAAGTCGGATCCTACACAGCCACACTGGTTTGAATCGGATGGTCGCCTTTTTGTGGTTTGGACGGAATTTACGCAGGCAACATATTTCAACAAGATTCATTTAGATAATTCTGCGGCTCAGGATGGTTCCGCTGGGCGTACGGTTATGCGTGAAGTTCGCCTGAAGGCAGGCGCTACGGGTAATGAGTTGGTGGAATGGGTTGACGACAATGTTGAACTAGCTCCGGTCCCGATGATTGGTGGACGTTCTCCCGATGGCAAGTTCTTGTCAACGGGGTATAAGTACGCTTATTTGCTTAAGCTTCCGTGAGGTGCTGTATGAAGAAGAATTTTTTGATTGAGGGGTGTTCTCTTGTCGCACTTGCGGCGGTTGCTTTTTACGCTGGCTTTAATTCTCCTGTGACTCCAGCGACTCCGTGGGAGTCCATTGGCGGTTGCGGTGCAGGCGGTTCCGGTGGCGGTTCCGGTGATGGCATCAAGTGGATTGGTCAGGGCGTTTCGGGCGGTTATCTCGAAGCGGAAGTTTTTACGAAGTATAATGTGGGGCAGAACTTCTCGGCTCTTACGGTGAATCCGCATTTCTCGATTAAGCCGACATGGGATACTAAAGTCGGTGTGACAATCCCGTTCATGAGCCATCAGGGTGAAGTGCAGTATCGCAGTAACCAGACTCCGACGGACCGCACTACAGGCGGCCTTGGCGATATCTCGTTTGATTTTTCGAAGACGATTGGCAGTGGTGGTGCGGCTTCGCTTTCGGCATCGCTCACGATTCCGACGGGGCAGTATGACATCAAGCGCGGAACGGATGGTAGTAAGGAAATCTTGCCGAGTAGTTTCCAGAAGGGTGGCGGGCTTTATTCGCTTACGCTTGGATGGGACTACAGCCGCGATACGGACAAGGGAATTTGGCTTTACAGCTTGAGCTATACACATCCGTTTGCGATGCATCTTTTCTCGGGCGAAAATGAATTTAACGACAGCTACTGGAGTGATCTCAATAAACATGGGGACCGCTTCAAGTACCGCTTTAAGCCGTATGGCGAAAACGATCTCGGCGCATTTACGCCGCCGTCTATTGGTGGTTCTATCGCTTATGGTTACCGTGGACGTTCTGGCATTGTGCAATCGTTTGGCCTGAACTTCTCGGTGCCGCTCGGTGTGGCTTGGATTGCTTCTGAAAAGGCCGATGACGGAGTCTATGACCCGAGGCCGGATCCGGATCACCAGGCTTGGTCTATCTCGCTTGTTTATGGCTTGGAATTCTCGAATCCGGATTTTCCGGTGTTTCTCGCGTTCTCGCTCCCGATTCATGATAAGGCGGGCGGTGCCGACCCCATGAACGAATACAGCGAAAAGCCCATGAAAAAATGGAACGCTCCGGACTGGAGCGATATCGGCCAGCAGTGGACGATTGCTGTCGGCGTTAAGGGAAGCTTCTTCTAGTTAGACGATAGACCGCTTCTCCTCAAAGAGGATAACTCAACTAAGGCAACAAGTTGCCAAGTTTCGTATAGCTGGTAGACGAGAGACGAAAGATAAATAATTCTCTCGTCTTTAGTCTGTAGGACCGTAGGTCCGTTCTCCCGTCTAAAATGCTACGCCCTAGGGTGTGTTTTCTTGAATGCTTGTTTGAGGCGTTCGGCGTTTACGTGCGTGTAGATTTGCGTGGTGGAAATGTTCGAATGCCCGAGCATTTCCTTGACACTCATGATTTCGGCACCGTTCTCTAGCAGGTGCGTGGCAAAGCTGTGGCGCAGCACGTGTGGGCTTGCTTTCCCTTCCCAGCCGATATCTCGCAACAAGTTGTGGATATCGTTTCGGAGTGTGCGGATGTCGTAGGGCTTGCCGTTTTCGCTCAAGAACACATAGCTTGTAATTGTTGGCGTATGCCCTGCTTCAATTTCAACGGCCCTAAATTTTTCAAGCCAGGAAATTAACGTGTCTGTAATCGGGACGATGCGTTCCTTGTTGCCTTTACCGATGACTCGGACAAGTCTTTCTTTTATCTGTAATTGATTCCAACAGAGGCTTTGGCATTCCGAAATTCGCAGTCCCGAGCCGTAAATGAGTTCAAGCAAAAGACGTGCGCGGACTTGCGGGAGCGTCGGATTCTCGGGCAATTCAGGGAATTTCTCTTCGGCGAGGTCCTTTTGACTGAGGAACGAGACGAGGCGCTTGGGGCGCTTGGGCATGGGGACCGCTTCGGCGGGATTCTTTTGCAAAATCTTGGAACGGACGAGGTACTTGCCAAAACTTTTCAGTGCGGCGAGGTGCTCGCAGATGCTTGTAGGCGCAAGTTTTTGCTTGATTTTTAAATCCCACACAAAAGCTTTGACGTTCATTTCGGAAAAAGCTTCAAGTGGAGCATTCCCATCGAGCGTGGCGAGGTATTTTTTGAGCGATTTTCGGTACGTAATGACCGTTCTTTCGGAATACCTGCGCTGGGTTTGCAGGTATATCAGGAAATTTTGGATGTATTCGTCTAAAAGCATTTTTTTAAAGTGTTTTCAAAAAGAAAAATATCTATTTTAGTTGTCACCAAATGTCTTTTTTGAAAAAATTTATATCTCTGCGGACTTGTTTCCTTGCCTGCGCGTTTGTGTCGACTTCTTTTGCTGCCGACCGCGTTGTGGGTGCGAATGCAACTCTTGATATTGAACCGGGTGCGCGTTCTGCGGCTTTGGGTTCTGCTACTTTGGCGGTTGAAGGTGATTATCTTGGGCTTGGCACCAATGCATATCAGCTTTCTCAGGCTAAATACATGTGGGCTTCGTTTTCGCATACGGCGTATTACGAAGATACCAAGTACGATTATGCGTCGATGGTGATTCCGCTCCCGGGTAATCAGGGCTTAGGTGTTTCGTTCTCCCGATTTGGCGCAGACGACATCCCGTACATCCGCGAAGGCGACCCGCTGCCGGAAGGTACGGATTACAACACGCTCTCGATTGCAGACTGGGTTTTCTCTGTCGCTTGGGGGCGCCGCATTATAGACCGTTTGGACTTGGGCCTTGCGTTCCATGTGTTGTATCGCGATATGGACCAGAGTGGCTGGGGATTCCGTGGCGATGCTAGCGCTCGTTACCAGATCAAGGACGATTTTTATGTGTCTGGCCTCTTGAAAGGCTGGACTTCATCGGCCGCCTCTTGGGAATCGGGCGAGTTTGAATATTCTGCACCGGAATTTTACTTGGCTTTGAGCTATGGCTTGCCTGTCCGATATCTATATGGCAAGTTCAATTTTTACTGGCAGAGTGCGGGCTTTTTCCATCACGAATCGAGAAATCTGGATTTTGAAGAAGATACCAAGAGTGGCGAACGAATTTGGGAAGATCCGCTGGACTGGTTATCCGGTGGCCGTGGCGGTGTCGAATTTTCATTTGACTTTGGGCTCAAGTTGCGAGTCGGTTTAAGCAGTTTTACGACTTTCAAGAGCGTGACTGCAGGTGCCGGTCTTACGATTGCAAAATTCCTCGTCGTGGATTACGCCTTTGAATCGCATCCGGTGTTTTCTCCGGTGCATCGCGTGAGTGTGAACTTTAGTCCGTATCTTTTTGGCCATAAGCCGCGAGAAGAAGGTCACTTGAACAAGACTGATGCAGCGAAAAAGCTCGTGACAGAAGAACCTGAAGAGGTTCCTGCTGAAGAATTTGTCGAGGAAAGTATCCAGGAATCTCCAGTACCGGTTCAAGAAACCGTAAATGAAACTCCTGCAGCGCCCTCGGCTCCTATTATCGAAACGGACGATGAAGTTTTAGAATAAGGGGGCTATACGATGTTAGATACTAAGAATGTGGGTTTGTTCCTTTTGCTTCCGGCTCCACTCAATCCGATTGGGGCTTTTGATGCGGAAACCTTCAAGGCTAATTTCCGTGCTGTGATGACGGTGAATGACGACGCCAAGTTTATTGCAGTGGATTTGTCTGGCATCGATTTTGTCTACAGTGACGCGTATAACGCCTTTATGCAATTCCATCAGGAACTCGCCAAGCGAAATGGTACGTTTGCTGTCCTTGCCGATAGGGAATCTCTCGTGAGGAGCCTTCGAAAGGTCGGACTTGAACGCTTTATCCGCATCTTCATGAGTGCTGACGAAATGGCTGCTTATGCCCCAATTGAACAGAAGGCGGCTGTTCTTGAACAGGTTGAAAAGCCTGTTGCTGAAGAACCAGCAAAGCCGGAAGTTCCAAAAACTCAAGCAGAACCGCAACCCGCTCCTGAAACTCCGGTGGCTGCCCATACGGAACCGAGAATTCTGGACAAGAATCCGCTTGTCGATGAATCTTCTTCAAAGGGTTCTCTCGTCACTGTGATTATCCTTTTGCTGATTGTTATTGCTGTAGTATCTTATTTGGTTTTGTAACCGATGGCTGTAGAATTTCCGACAGAGATCCAACGAAAAAGAAAAAAAAAGCGGGAGCGCAATAAATTCCCGCTGATAAGGATTATTCTGGTTTTTGTCTTGTTGGTGGTCGCCTATACGAACGGGTGGTTCCGCATGCTGATTGATGCGCTGCCGTTGCCCGGACACGAAGAACCGCCCCCTCCTGTTGTCGAGGAATGGATTGAAGGCTGCACGTCGTACGATGGAACGCCTTTTGAACTTAAAGATGGCTATGCGCAGTGCTCCTGGATTGTGACGGATTCGCTTTCGCTTCCGAATTCCTTTTTGCGTTACGTAAAGAATTTGTCTAGCGACGGTTCCAAGATCCACTGGGTTGCGCCCAAGAAGGACTTTGGCGATGCGCTTCTCGTTGTTCAGGAAGATACGACTCGCAATGTGTTTTTGCACATGATGCGCGAAGATTCTTTGAAAGTCTGGATTTCAAGCAAGACGGGTTGCCTTTTCCCTGGCCCCTGCCCGCATGTTCCGCTTGGCTGGTCGGCTCTTGCGATTGTAGACAACTTTGACTTTGAGGGACTGGAACAGTTGCTTTCGGCGGACTTGTTTAAAGGCCTTGGTGAAGCGCCCGTTTACCCTGTGTTGCCGGGAATAGTGCTTGAAGCGGGGCGCGATTCGCTAGGCATGTTTGTTGAGCTGAATCACGGAAACGGAATTACGTCGCGCATGTTTGGCATCGGTTCTTGGAAGATGGCTCCTGTTGTCGGCAAAACGCTTGGCATTAAGGATGCTGTCGGTCGCCTCTCGCCGCAGGACAGTTCATCGTTTTTCTTGACGGTGCGGCAAAACGGTTTGTTCGTGCGCTGGAAAGATTTCTATAAATTGACGCATCCGGTGGACTCAGCCCAAATTGCTATATTCAAAAAGAATCTGCCTTTTTGAGTGAGTCTGTATGAAACGAGTTGCGTTAATCCCTTTTTATTTGCTGTTTGCGTTGGCTTCGTTTTTGGTGTCGTGCGCACAAGATGGCGATGGCCCGCTTCCGGTGATGCCAAATGGTGAGTCCGTTGAAGGTGATGGATATTTTCTGGGGGCAACGCTAGATTCAGGCAAGACAATCCACCTGATTTCGGATACTCTTTTTGTGACGCTTTCGAAAATTTGGTCTTTTTCGAATTGCTCGCTCACCTCAATTGATCTGGATTATTCGTTTGACGATTCTGTACTGGTGTTTTCGCCAAAGGTGAAAATCAAGGTGAATACGGACGATTGCCCGTCACCAATGTATCGTCCGGATTCGACATTCACGATGTTGACGGATGAAATTTCTGAAAAAATCACAAAAATTGTAGTGAAAAATGATGCGGATTCCCTTTTGGATTCCATCATGCTTCGCCGTGGAAAACTGGAACTTGATACGTTCCGCATTTTTGTGGATTCCGCTTTTACTGAACCGGGAAAGCTACCGCTTAGGACAAAAGATTCTCCTTCAATTTTACGCATGCTTGATTCCCTGACTCCACAGAAGTTCTATTGGAGAACGTTACGTGCAAACTGCACTATGCGCGTAGATATGTGCAATGATGTTGTCGCGGATACGGTTTACCCGACATCCTGGAAGACGAGCGATACCGCCCTTGTTCCGGTGCGTTATGCGTGTGCGTCTTCGGATTCTACGTACTGTCTGGATTCTAAGTGGGAATACGATTCGACAGCTCTTGGCAAGGTGATGGAGCGCTTAGATACTGTTTGGCATACGAGTACGTATTATATCGAAGATATTCCGAAGTGCGCAATGGTGAATGGTTTTTCGCGTACGGCGTTTTATTACGGCGGAAAAATGGCTTTTTTGCGGGAACTTTTTATCCCCGATGAAAGCGAGCGTTCTTGCGGCCCTGCGACAAAGAAGGACTGGGTTGCCATTAACCTAGCAACGGACAGCCTTGTGGTTGAATCTGAAGATAGAATCTTTGTAGATAGTTTGTATAAAGTCTGGAAGTCGGCGACGGTCGCTAACGATACGCTTAAAGCCGATTCGACGGAGTCAAAATGATTGAATATACCTTTGCTGCTGAAATTGCAGAAGAAGACAAACCGGTAATTCTCGAAAGCAAGATTTACAAGCAGTGGCTTGAAGCGTCCGAGAAAAAGTTCAATATCACGAAGGTGCATTTTGCTTCGGTTGATTACTTTAGCAAACGCCATGAGCCGTTGTTCATCAAGCTGAATGCGACTGCATTCTTGCCGGATGGTAAGCCTGTGCATGGGATTGTGCTTGTGCGTGGTCATGCCGTGGGCGTGCTCGTCGTGCTCCATTGTGAAGGCAAGCGTTACTTGCTCTTGGTGCGCCAACCGCGATTTGCAATTTCTGAGACTGCATCGCTCGAAATCCCGGCAGGGATTCTTGACTGGTCGGGCGATTTCCGCAAGGTGGCTCTTTCTGAACTTGAAGAAGAAGCGCAAATCAAGGCGAAGGATTCCGAGCTGATTGACTTGATGGACTTCTGGTACAAGGGCTCAAGTGAAGGCTTTGCCGGGAGCTGTGGTCTTTTGGACGAGCGCATCCGCCTTTATGCGATTGAACGTAGCGTGACGCGCGAAGAACTTGAAGCGATGGACGGCAAGAACCAGACCTATACTGACGAGAACGAATGGATCCGCACGGAAGTGTTGCCTTATGAAGAGGCCGCCCACAAGTTCATTGATGGAAAGAACTTGATAGCTTTGTTCTTATACGAACGCTGGCTCGAAGCGCAGAAAGTGTATTATTAGCTATTAGTTGTTAGTTTCTAGTTATTAGTTTGAAGTTAGGCGGCTATGCCGCAGTTACTATGCTAATGACCAATGACTAGTGACTATTGACCAACAACTAAAAAATTGTGTTGTTGATGGTGAGGCCTGCGAAGAACAGGATCAAGTAGCCGTACCATAGTCCGGTCGGCACGTAGTTCCAGATACGCTTGTATTTTTTCGGCTCGTCCTTATTCTTTTCCTTAATACGGACAATATTCTTTTTAAGATAAAAACCGCAGAGCGCAAGTCCGCCGATACTGATAAGGATAAGAAGTACGTAAGCCATGCTTTAAATATAGCATAAAGCGAGTGTCGCGACAACAAGTTTACTTGTTGGCATGACCGAACTGAGCTATATGCACTCCATATGGAGTGCCATATAGCATATTGGCAAAAAATTTATTATTTTAAGAACAAACTTTTATACAATGCTAGGGCGTTTTTTGTCGCTATGGCTATAGTAAGGAGGAAAAATGAATAGAAATAAAAGAAATTTGGCTTTAATTGTGCCGATTATGGCATTTTGGGCAGCTTGCTCAGAAAGTGACCCTGCACCTGTCGGTTTAGGTGGTGGAGCTCAATATAGAACGGACTGTCCTACGGATGGGTCTAGACCTCTTGCGAAAGAGGGTGCCAGTGCCGAAAATTCTGTGCTTAATTTGGATGTCGTTATTCGCGATTTCCAGCAGAACCATTCGGATTTTGAAAACTTCTCGGAAGAAACGGTTAAGCATCTGGATGATATCTATAGCTACGAGACTGAAACCGGTGCTGCCATGAAAGCTTTTGGCTTTGATGAAGATTGGTATGCGGCTACGGCTTACCACAATACGTGCGGCAATATGTACTCTTTCGAAAGTGCGGGCGTGGGGGCTCAAATTGGCGTTGATGGGGTGCCTATGCAGGTGAATCCTTTTTTGCCGGCGTATTTGCAACAGGTTTCTGCGGGTCCGGTATTGGAATACGGGGAATGTGCTGAGACCGTGGACGCTCTATCTGGGCTTAAGATTTTGCGCGGCTACAAAAATGCTCTTGATAACGTGAATGGTACAAAGTGTCCTGGCGGTAAAAATAACTGGGCGAATCCGGTTGTTTATACACCGGGCATGGTGAATCCTTATTTGCTGTTTAAGAATACAAGCAATGATGGGACCATTGATATGTATGATGTTGCCGTTCAAAAGCTGAACGAACGTTGCGACAATAAGAACTTTGACCAGTGGTTTGCCGATGTTCCTTTTGTAAACAAACGCGTCAATATGATCCTTGATCTTGTGAGGTCCTCTGATGAAAATAATGATTTTGTTTACAATTATAATTCCAGTAATGGAGGATTCTTCCCGCTTGATAGCGTGAACCCGGTGAATCGGGAATGGGTGAGTGCAAAACCTTGTATTGAAACTATCCAGCTGACGGGTTCTTGTGAAGTTTTTGAGCCTCAGTCGCTCTCTATTTTCTGCCCGCCTTACAGGTATCAGTATGCTCAAACTCAGCAGGATTTGTACGGCCAGAGTACCGCTAAGCTTTGCGCAGACTGGCTGAATGCGGGTGGCCCGCGTGCTGTAAATTCTGAAGGGACCGGACATAGTGCGGCTTTACAGGCGACAATAAAGAATGGAACTCTTGGCTTGCAGCACTTGCGCAATTATGGCTTTACTATGGAAGGTTACACGACTTTCCAGTATAAGTCATCAAACCAGTTGCCGGTACCAGAAGAACTGAAGTTTATTAGTAGTGGTGACTTGTGGGTGTTTGTCGATGGTGTTCTGGTGATTGACTTGGGCGGTACGCACTTGCCTGCTCCGGGTAGCGTGAGCATTCAGACTCTTGCAAAGAATAATCATGGTTGCCATGTTGGGGAGCCTTTGGCTATGTATACGAATTGTGATGGGGCGTCTGATGCTACGGGATGGGCTGATGATTCTTGGCATCATTTGCATTTCTTTGTGGCAAACCGCCAGACCGAAATCTCTGATTTCTCGATGTCGCTGCCATCGTCCTTTAGCATTTATGCCACACCTTCCCGCTATGGCATGCCGACGGTACGTAAGGTTACGACATTGGTAGATGAAGCTGGTTTTGCTCTTAATAGCTTGTATGTAAATGCGGAATTGGCGGATTCAACAGTTGCTAAGATGAACAGTTCTCATGTGCCTTCGTTCGTTGTATTACGTGGTGACAATGTTTACGGATTCTATGTGTCCCGAATTTCTGGGGCGACAGACAAGGGTGAAGAAGGGACTATGTACCAGTTTGAAGGCGTTTTGAAGGATGTTGATGGTAATGTTGTCGAAGGCGGGATTTTGCATGGCGACCGTATTGCCTTTAACGTTCCGTATAGCACGACGCTTGATGAAGAAGGTAATGGTGGAAATTACCCCGCAGGTAAGTGGGCGCAGTTGATGTTCTGGGCTAAGCTTATGGATTTCTATATCGCTTCAAGTTCTGGTAACCGTGTGGAAGGTTTTACCGAACCGGAAAAGTTTGGTGAGATCGGTGTGAACTGCGCTTATTGACGCCAAAGTCCGTAATAACGGTTGCCTAAGGGCAAAAAAATTTCTCTATTTGGTATGTACTGACGTTCGTGGGTTCAAATTTGGCTTGAACGAGCCGGATTCGGACCCGAATACGAACGCCGTTTATTGTAAGAGGTTTATTTGGTCGCCCAAGAAAAACTGAATTCTCTCATTGCCGATGCATGCAAGTCCGCATCTGTTACGCTTGTGGAAGCTGATGTGTTCCG
>JAEEGJ010018010.1_pt1 | contig 15851 bp, 10 predicted proteins | sample 8958761 | NCBI WGS metagenome assembly JAEEGJ01 (sample SAMN16246546, study PRJNA631951) | gut metagenome | biome: gut microbiome; feature: rumen; material: RS-attached | host: Bos | place: Iran: Karaj | collected 2018-10
ATTGCTGGATTTTCTCAACATGTCCCGAGGGACGGGGAATCTGTGTCAGCGCATAGAAGTTGCGCCAGATGCACGTCGGTTGCAGTTTTTCAATTTCGTTCATTTTCTTGTTCTGTTAATGTCTTACAGGTTTAAAAAGAATTGTAGTTTTGATTACGGCTGCAAATATAATAAATAGTTTCTAGTTTTTAGTCCCTAGTCCTTAGTTTTTTAAAAAACAACTCAAACAACTTGGCTGCCGCATACTTGATTAAAGGAAAACAATAAACACAACAAATACAATGGCATCCGCGCACTTGAACGGCTAAAGCCTAACCCTAAAATTTGTTTTTTATCAAAAAAATACTATATTTGCGGCAGGTATTAACTATTTAACTGATGATATTATGAAAAATAAAGCTTTACTTCTTCGGCTGGTCGTTCTGGTGACGGCCATGATGTGTGCTCTCGGCGCCGCTGCTGCCGAGGCCTATGCCTGCTACACGTCGACGAATAATACGTTGACGTTCTACTACGACAACCAGCGCAGTAGCCGCCCGGGTGAGACTTTTGACTTGAACACGGGTAGCAATAGCCCAGCGTGGCACTATGCCGACCTCATTGAAAATGTACGCAAGGTGGTCTTTCATTCGTCGTTCGCTAGTGCCCGGCCTGCGAGCACCTGCCGCTGGTTCGCCGATATGCAACTAATAGAATCCATCGAGGGCTTCAACTACTTGAACACCAGTGCGGTGACCATTATGGCTAATATGTTCTCTGATAGCTATCTTATAGGAAACCTTGACTTGAGCCATTTCAACACAGCTAATGTGACCGATATGGCATTCATGTTTGGAGAATTCCATACTGAAAAGCGTCTGTTGAATCTGAGTAGTTTTGACACGCGCAATGTGACGAAGATGGACTATATGTTCGGTGGGAGCAATGTCAGGACGATCATTGTGGGCGATGGCTGGACTACTGAAAATGTTGCTAGTGCGTACGGGATGTTTTCGTTTTGTGGGGGCTTGGTAGGAGGCATGGGCACGGCCTATCACATGAACCACGATGGTATAGGGTATGCCCATATCGATGGAGGCGAATCCAATCCTGGCTATTTTACCAGTGCACAGGATTACAATAGTAAACCCTATGCGGTACTCACGATAGAAGGAGAAGACTTCGGCTCTCGTCAAATCCTGACGTTCTACAACGACCATCAGCGACTGTCCCATTCCGAAATCACCTATGGAATTGAAATAATCGAGTCTAGTAACTTTTTTATGAATATTGGTCCGGAGTGGTATATCCCCGATGACAATGAATACTCGAACATTAACGGAGTGGTGTTTGATCCATCCTTTGCCTCTGCTCGCCCTAAGAACACATATAATTGGTTCGCTAGAATGATATTTTTGGACGACATCACAGGAATTGAGTACCTGAACACCAGCGAGGTGACCAACATGGCTAACATGTTCAAGGGATGCATTAACTTAACGGCAATTGACGTGAGCCATTTCAACACCAGCAAAGTGACCGATATGGAATATATGTTTTATGATTGTCAGCAATTATTACAACTCGATGTGAGCCACTTCAATACAAGTAATGTGACCAATATGGAAGGCATGTTTGATGGTTGTCAGCGATTATCACAACTCGATGTGACCAACTTCAATACAAGTAATGTGACCAATATGGAATATATGTTTCAAGATTGTCAGCGATTATTACAACTCGATTTGAGCCACTTCGACACGGGTAGCGTGACCACTATGAGAGGTATGTTCGGCAATTGTGAATCTTTGAATTCAATTGATATGAGATCTTTCAACACCCAGAATGTGACAGATATGAACACAATGTTCTTTTGTTGCCAATCGCTGAGAACGCTTGACTTGAGCAGTTTCAACACGACCAACGTGGGCAATATGAGCCAAATGTTCCAGGGCTGCACTTCGCTGCAGACCATCATCGTGAGCAATCAATGGACCACTGCAAGTCTGTCGGTTACAGGAAACTTGATGTTCGTTGATTGCACGAGTCTGGTGGGCGGTATGGGCACGGTTTATGATTCCAATCATTATGATGAAGACTACGCGCACATCGACGGCGGCCCCAGCAACCCCGGCTACCTCACCGATGCCAATGCATATTATGCCTATGCCTGCTACACGCCGTCGAACACGACGCTAACGTTCTATTATGACGACCAGCGCACTTCCCGCCCGGGCACGACCTACAGCCTGAACGCTGTAGGAACAAGTCCTGATTGGTACACCGATAACACTTATAAGAATGTCACTAAGGTGGTCTTTGATGCCTCGTTCAGTGCAGCTTATCCGATGAGCACGTTCTCATGGTTTGCCCGCATGACCAATCTCACTTCTATCACGGGCTTGAGTAACCTGAACACTGTTTTTACCCAGGATATGAGCTATATGTTCTATGGCTGCACAGGCTTTACCAGTCTTGATTTGACGGGCTTCCAGACACCTAATCTGAAGAATATGGAATACATGTTCTTTAATTGCTCCAACCTGACCAGGGTGGATCTTTCCGGCTTCAACACTGCTGGGGTGACAAACATGAATTACCTGTTCCGTGGTTGCAGCCGCTTGGCGACTATCTATGCAGGATCAGGTTGGACAATACCTGCTGTGACTGCCGGCAATTTTATGTTCTCGGGATGCACGAACCTTGTCGGTGGCCGGGGCACGACCTATGACGCCAGCCATGTGGATAAGACTTATGCCCACATCGACGGTGGCTCCAGCAACCCGGGCTACCTGACTGCTGCTGACTATGGCCTGTCGGTGGGTGGTGTTGCTGTAACTTACAAGAATGCGCCTAACATCACTGGTCCCGGTATCGTTAGCGGCACGGCCAGTTATAACCCCTCTACCAGAACGTTGACGCTCAATAATGTCAACATCACCCTGAACACGGCTGCTGGCATCAGTGTGAATGACACCTTTGATGGCGATGTCTGCTACATCAATCTCGTGGGCGATAACCACCTGGATGTCACCAACTATTATCCCTTGATTGTTAGAAAGGCGACCACCATCACCGGTAATGGAACGCTGGACATGGGCAGTGGTAGCATTAAAGTCAGTCTAAGCGCGCCACTGGTCATTGAGGGCGGTTGCACTGTGAAGGGTAATAGCATTATGGGCAGTAGCAGCGATGGCGAGACGCTGACCGTTAGAGGTTCTGAGACAAGCGTGATAATGTCCTACACCATTTGGGGCCTTGCCGGTCTCACGTTGAATGATGGTCTGTTTATCGTTGAACCCGCAGGTGGCTATTATGACCCGTCATCACGATGGATGAAGAATGCCAATGGGACCAACTGCACGTCGGGCGTGACTATCAATAATGGACGTCAGATGTATGCCGAGAGGTCTGCCGAGAACAATGGATCTGTAACACTGACATTCTATTATGACAACCAGCGTGACAGCCGCCCGGGCACGACCTATGACCTGAACACGGGCGAAAATTATCCAGGTTGGTACACTGACGGCACCAATGCCGATGTGACCCAGGTGGTCTTTGACCCGTCGTTCAGCGATGCACTTCCTGTAAGCACTCATGCCTGGTTCCGAGACATGAGAATACTCACCTCAATCACAAATATCGAAAACCTGAATACATCTTCGGTAACAAACATGGGCCGGATGTTCATGAATTGCAATTATCTGACTAGTATTGACGTGAGCCACTTCGACACCAACAACGTGACTAACATGCAAAACATGTTCTTCAATTGCTACCGTTTGACCGACATTGACCTGAGCAAATTCAATACATCTTTGGTAACAAACATGTTCGCCATGTTTCAAGACTGTATGAGTATTACCAGCATGGATTTGAGCAGCTTCAACACAGCTAATGTGAATGACATGAGGTCCATGTTCTCGGGATGCGATGGCCTGACCAGTTTGGACCTGACCAGTTTCAATACCGCCAATGTGACACGTACGGGCTCCATGTTCAGTTACAGCAATGCGCTGACAACCATCTATGTGGGCAGTGGTTGGAGCTCGGCGGCCGTGACGTCCTCGAGTGATATGTTCTTTAACTGCACCAGCCTGGTTGGCGGCCAGGGCACGGCCTACAGCTCATCCAACCCGACGGACAAGACCTATGCCCATATCGATGGCGGCACCAGCAACCCGGGCTACTTCACTGCTGGCACCGAGGCCTATGCCTGCTACACGCCGGTGAACACGACGCTGACGTTCTACTGCGACACCCAGCGCAGCAGCCGCCCAGGCACGACCTACGACCTGAACACTGACTACAACGATACCGGTTGGGAAGCGGACGGCACTAATGAATTAGTGACCCAGGTGGTCTTTGATTCCTCGTTTGCCAATGCCCGCCCGACGACTACCTTTAGTTGGTTCTATGGTATGACAAACCTTGAATCCATCACGGGCATGAGTTACCTGAACACCAGCGAGGTGACCAATATGGGTTTTATGTTTACCAGCTGTAGAGTATTGACAAGCCTTGATTTGAGCAGTTTCAACACGTCCAAGGTGACCTACATGAGATACATGTTCGCTGGCAGCTCCAATCTGCGGACCATCTATGTGGGCAGTGGTTGGAGCACCGCTGCCGTGACGAACTCCGTTAATATGTTCAATAACTGCACCAGCCTGGTGGGCGGACAGGGCACGACCTACGATGCCAACCATATTGACAAGGCTTATGCCCACATCGACGGCGGCCCCAGCAACCCGGGCTACTTCACCGCCAAGAACGCGGCCCTGCGAGGCGACGTGAACGGCGACGGCAGCGTCAACATCAGCGACGTGACCGCCCTGATCGACTACCTGCTTAGCGGCAATGCTTCGGGTATCAGCCTGAGCGGTGCCGACTGCAACCAGGACAACAGCGTGAACATCAGCGACGTCACCTCCCTTATTGACTACCTGTTGTCTGGTACCTGGAATTAAAACTTCATCAAAACCTAAAGTATTTCCCTCATGCTCATCCAGGGCGTGAGGGATTTTTCTGTTCATGAAGCGAAAAAAAGCCGCCCAGCACCAATAGGGCTGACGGTAGTTGCGGCAATCATACCTGAAGGGGGACTTGCACCGTCGCTTTACAGGACGAAGATTGAACGTGAACAGCTTGAACATTTGAACACCGTGAACAAGATCGGTGGATTGTCAAAAAATGTGCGTTTTTCTCATTCTACTATAATATAATACCCCTCAAAACCAGATAATAATGCACAAAAAGTGTGTGTTTTTCTCATTCTACTATAATAGTAGTAGTTATATCAAATAACTACTCATGCTTTTGAGAAGAAAATATAACCCGACAGGACACCTTTTGATGGGTGTCCTGCCGGTAAAATATAATGAGTAAAAATTCAGAAAATCAACGTCTACATGCTTCTCTCCACTTGGCCTCATACTCAGCATATAGAGAATCGTTTTCCCATGAGTTCCACCATGAGCTATTAAACGACGGCACAGTGACATTGATAGGGCCTAAGTTGAGGATGCTGCTCTCGGGTGATGTGGACGTTGACGAGGTGGGTATGGATGGCATGGCGTATTCCTTACCCCAGTTACGTATCGTCCCAACTGATACATCCAAGCCATACTGTAACATCTTCTCACGATTCTTGGCCGCTGACAGGTTCGGATCATAATACAGCATGAACGTGGCCTTCTTGTCAGCTTTGGCCTGTTTCTTGGCTTGACGCTTCTGAACATACGTCTGCCCCTTCCCCGGATTTGTCTCGATGTACCTTTCACTGCAATATCGATACAGTGTGGCCGGGGATATACCAAGCGCAGCGGCATTGTCCTGAACCGATTTTGTCCTGTCATAGCTGAGGTCAAGTTCAGCATAATGGATTCGCTTGGTGACGTAGTTAATGAATGCCTGTGACTTCGGCGCTTTGGGATGCATGATGAACTTTGGCCTGTGATCTCTCCAGTAATTGATTTCATACTGGCAATAATCCCTCAGCTCGTCATAGGTCATCATCATCGCCCGTCTGGTTCTTCGCGTGAGAGTGTCCAATGTAATAATATGGTCGCTGTTGTCGATGAACCGGTTGAAGTCCACATACATATTGAACAGTAGTGTGTTAGCATCGACGTATGGGTTGATCAGTCTCCTCAGGCAGGCGCGCTTAAAGAGTGTACGCCGCCTATGGTTGCCGTCGGTGATCGTCTCTCGGTGCCACCACAACTGAAGGTAACTCTCGTCGGTCAGCTGGTAAAGCCCATCTATCCAGTCGGCGCGCTCAATCCTATAAAAGTAACAGTATCTCCGTGAATTATAGTGCATGAACGTCTGGTAGTCCATAGTGCCCATATCATGCAGCAGGTGATCATCAAATTCAACGGTCGGCAGTGATGTTTGTTGCGACGGTAGGGACGGTGGTTGAACAATAACATCAGGCAGGCTATCAGGAAAATCAAGCCGTGAATAGATGTTATAGGTGACATAATACTCGCCGTTACCGCTGACACCATTGAAATACTGGCTTGCCCTGGTACCACATTCATCGGCCATAGGTTCCCCGGTGTCCCTGATGATGCAGTCCGTGATATACCTGTTCACGATGTTCATGTTCATTTTGTTCAACTCCCGGTCCAACATATAAACCAACCTGAACCGGCGAGACGTGATGCCATCCTTCTCCAGCTTATCGGAATAGGACATATACACACAGGTAGGCTTGAGCGTGAGGCAATCCAGGTACTCGGGTATCGTCTTGAACCGCGTGTAATCAACATCCACAAACACTGTCTGGCTCCCACGAAAGAACCTGTCACTCTTGAAATTCAGCTTCATACAGCCCTTGTTGCGGCCCTGACGGTAAACTGGATATGACTGATAACGCTTGCCCGCGCTCGTCTCTAACCAATATTTCTGGTTAGGGTCATAGTCGAACAGGTTACAGAACGAGTGGCCAGAGAGGGCTTGCTGAAGGAACTGGTCAACGGTAAGGCTCGTCTCCCTGAACGCCATTTTCACCTTGCCGACAGCCTCAGCCCCGGCCCTACTGAGACAGGCCGAGGCTTCGCTCTTGGTCATGTAGCTGTCGTTGCTAACATTAACTCTAAATACGAAATTTCTTTTAATTTCCATAGTCAGCACAGGAATTAGTAGGTTATCGGCCGCTGTCCTTGATAAACAGCATTTGGCCGTCTTTCAGGGCCTTATTGAATCTGGCGTGGCCCATCATCAGCTTGGCCTCTTTTCTATTGTTATACACTGCTCCACTCGGCAGATACATGATGTTGCTTTGCATGGTATTGAACATTATTGGTGTATTATCGAGATGAGGGGTGGGTGGAAGAATGCCATCGAGCAGACCAAATCTCGTGTACAGTTGGCGGCAATCTTGGCAGAAACGCTCAAAATCCTGGCCTTTCACTGGCGATTTGCTTAACTTCGCTGCTGCCTTCTGCATGGCGCGTTTCACTTTCCTCCAGTATTTGCTGACGCCTTTCGATATCTTCTTTCTAGTCTCATCACTCACTATGTGCCCCATCTTCATCTGGGACATCTTGCGCCTGGCTTCCTCTGTATGGTGCAAGCCTTTCATGCCCCGACCCTCAGAGATGTTAAAGCCATTGTTGATCGAGTCATATTTCCTGATCATTGCCGTCTCCATTGCATCTATTTTCTTCTTTCTGGTGGATTCCTTCATGTAGAATCCGCTAAAAAGTACCTCACGGTCCCAGTCCTCGGGAGGATATATCTCCCTCGCTCTGTTTATTTTAGGTCCTGCATACCTAGGATCTGTGCTGTCCCAATCGCCCTGACGTTCCTTCGAATTATACGTCTGTCCGATATAGCATTTCCCATCATCACCGTTGGCTATTGATTTCTCTGTTGCTTTTAAGGTGTACTTATAGACCTCACCATAGTAAATTCCCTTCTTTCTCATAAGATAGCTTCTGAATTAAGTGGTTAAGCGCCAAGCTACCGTTGATAAACAGCAGTTCGCCGCGTCTCATCGCCGAGTTGTAAGCACCAAGCCCGCCGAGTCTGTTCTTGGCTTCCTTGCGGTTGCCATACATTTCTCCAGTACGAATGTTCCTAATCATAATTACCTGGATTTTTGAGAGTTAATCGTGAGTTTCACACCCATTTTATTGAGCTTACCCACTAAGCCCCGATACGAATCAACACGTCTCCGCTTCTTCGGGATGATATGTAATATGTCCTGCAACTTGAAATTTATGCAGGCGCCTTTTTCTAGAGGATGCCCGAGAGCCGCCTCTAGCCTGCGTATGTCGTCAGCGTAAGGGTCTTCAGGTTGCCCATCATCCCTTGCTGACGGCGCGCTATTAATACTCTTTCCTTCTTGAACCTCGTGAATGGCAGCGCGTACATCCATCGTCGACGGTCCATGCCATGCCCCCGTTACTTGCGAGAACATAGCCTGTAAAAGTCTCATCATAATTATTACATTTTTGACTTAAAGATTTAGGTTTCAAGCATTTATGCTTTATTTCACGGGTAAGGATACGAAGGGGAATGGCGCGCGTTTTTCACATTTCAGCGCCATTTTGTAATGATTTCGGATGGTTGTGTTGCTATTTTTTATATATTTGCGGTCACATCAAAAAAATGTGTGGCAGACACAACTACTAGCAAAATGAACACTGAAGATTTGAAAAAAGAGCTGGGTGACCTGATATGGAAGATGGCCACGAACCTGGTTCATGGTGGAATGGTTTCACCAGTTCAATTCATGGACTACACCCTTGGCGCCCTGTTCTATCGCTTTATATCCGAGAACATCACCGACTATTGCAATAAGCTGATGATCGAAGCTGGCGTACCTAATGCTGACTACCTGCACATGAGTGATGAGATGGCCGAGAATGCCCGTGACCAGATTGTCAGTGCTAAGGGCATCTTCATCCTGCCGTCGCAGCTGTTCCGCAATGTTGCCGACCATGCGAAGAACAATGACGAGCTGAACACCACGCTAGCCAACAACTTCAAGGCCATTGAGCAAAGTGCAATTGGTACCGCCAGCGAAGATGATGTAAAGGGCCTGTTCAGCAACTTCAACACCAACGATGCTGGACTGGGAACGACGGTGACCGAACGAAATGAGTTATTGACCACACTTCTTGAGAATATTCGTGACCTCAACTTCACCACCTATATTGAAAGCGGACTGGACGTGTTCGGCATCTGCTACGAGCACCTCATCAAGATGTATGCCCTCAACAGCGGTACCCATGGCGGTGAGTTCTACACGCCAGCCGAGGTGAGCTATCTCGTTGCCAAGATTGCCGCAGCCGAGCGCAAGACCGTCAACAAAGTATATGACCCTGCATGTGGGTCGGGGTCCCTGCTGCTGAACTTCAACCTTGTGCTTGGTGCCAAGAACGTGCGTGAAGGCTTCTTCGGACAGGAAATCAATCTGAAGACCTATAACCTTTGCCGCATGAACATGTTCCTACACAATGTGAATTATGACCACTTTGACATCCGCTTGGGTGACACATTGCTCAACCCGCAGCATGAGTTGGAAGAGCCATTTGATGCCATCGTGTCCAATCCGCCCTATAGTGTGCCCTGGAAAGGCAGTGATGACGTGACGCTCATCAATGATCCCCGATTCTCACCGGCAGGTGTACTGGCACCCAAGTCCAAGGCCGACTTTGCTTTCACCATGCACATGCTTTCATGGCTATCAACTGAAGGCACAGCTGCCATCGTTGAGTTCCCGGGTATTCTCTATCGAGGCGGTGCTGAGCAGAAAATACGCAAGTATCTGGTATCAAACAACTTCGTGGATACCGTCATTCAGCTGCCGCCCAACCTTTTCTTCGGCGCCACCATTGCCACCTGCATTATCGTCTTGAAGAAGAACAAGAGCGATAACCGGGTCTGCTTCATCGATGCCTCTCAGGAGTTCATCCACGAGGGCAACAAGAACAAGCTGTCGATCGACAATATCGACCGCATCTATAACGCCCATATCACGAAGCTGGAAGAGACCCACTTCAGCCATGTCGTGACCACCAAGGACATCGAATCCGAGGACTGGAACCTGAGTGTTTCAACCTACGTAGAGCAACGCGACACCCGCGAGCAAATTGACATCACAGAGCTGAACGCAAGAATAGAACAGATTGTAAAACGGCAAAGTCAGTTGCGCCAGCAGCTTGACACCATCATCAAAGAACTTGAGGAGGACGCAGTATGAGTGAGATACGGGAAATGATACAGGAATTGTGCCCTGATGGCGTCGAATTTAAGAAACTCGGCGAAATTGCGGAAATCAAGCCTGGAAAAGACTACAAGCACTTGGATAAGGGCGATATACCCGTCTATGGCAGTGGCGGCATTATGACTTATGTCAATGATTGTGTCTATAATAAACCTACAGTATTACTGCCAAGGAAAGGCTCAATAAGTAACGTTTTTTATGTGGACAATCCTTTTTGGAATGTTGACACAATTTATTACACAATTATTGACACAGAAGTTATACTTCCACGGTTTTTCTACCATGTTATTCTTAATGAACACATAGAAAAGCTCAATACATCCAATGCAGCTCGCCCATCGTTAACAAAGGCTGTTCTCGATAAGATTGAGATTCCTGTGCCACCGATGGCAGTACAGCGTAAAATTGTTGAAATTCTCGACAATTTTTCAAATCTGACAGCGGAGCTGGAGGCGGAGCTGGAGGCGGAGCTGGAGGAGCGAAAACGACAGTACGAGTACTATCGCAATCTGCTGCTCACCTTCAATCCCGTCGCCAACGGCGCCGTGACCGGAGGAGAGCATCAGATAAATGATGCTACCGAAAATAGGGGGGGCTAAGCGTTAAATGGTTAGCTTTAAGTGAGATAGGAGAAATGATAAAAGGCTCAGGCATCCAAAAAAGTGACTTTGTTGAGCAGGGACTTCCTTGCATCCACTATGGTCAACTGCATACATATTATGGCACATTTGCTTTCCGAACAAAATCTTTTATTTCAAAGGCGCTATTTGACCGGAGCAAAAAGGCCCAGCATGGTGATCTAATCATTGCGACAACGAGTGAAGATGTTGAAGCTTGCTGTAAAGCTACAGCTTGGCTTGGAGAAGAAGAAATCGCGGTAAGTGGCGATGCACATATTTTTCACCACAACCAAAACCCAAAATATTTGGCTTATTTCTTTCAGACAGAAAACTTTGCAAAGCAAAAAAGGAAATATGCAAGTGGTGTAAAAGTAGTTAGAGTAAAAGGAGAACAATTACTCAAAGTCATCATCCCCCTTCCCTCGCTAGAAGAGCAGCAGCGCATTGTGGATATTCTCGACCGTTTCGAGACATTGACCACAGACCTGCAATCTGGCATTCCAGCAGAGATAGCTGCACGTCGCCAACAATATGAATATTACAGAGAACAACTATTGACTTTCAAAAGAAAAGCAGCATAAGTGATGGCTGAGCAATACGACATCGTTTCACAAAATACGCAATCAACGGTGGTTTCCCATTACGAGAGGCCATCGGAAGTCAGGGAGACGTCCTATCAGGGTGAAAAGGAACTGGAGCGTGAATTTATTGAACAGCTCACGCGCCAGGGCTACGAGCGCCTGTACATACATCAGGAGGATGAACTCATTGATAACCTGCGTCGCCAGCTGGAGCGTCTCAATGATTATGTGTTTACTGATGGTGAATGGCAACGTTTCTTCAAGACGGAAATTGCCAACGAGGGAAAGGGCATCGAGGATAAAGCCTTCACAATTCAACAAGACTGTGTGAAAACGCTCACCCTTAACGATGGCACCATACGTAACATCAAACTCATCGATAAGAAGGATGTCCATGCCAATATCACCCAGGTCATCAACCAATATGAGGTGAGCGACGGAAGCCACAAGAACCGTTATGACGTGACCATCCTCGTGAACGGCCTGCCACTGGTACATATCGAGCTTAAACGACGCGGCGTGCTGCTTAAGGAGGCGTTTAACCAGATCAACCGCTACGGGCGTGAATCGTTCTGGGCAGGCAATGCGCTGTTTGAATATGTGCAGATATTTGTCATCAGCAACGGCACCGAGACCAAGTATTACAGCAATACCACCCGTCAAAGCCACATCAAGGAGCAGAACGCTAAAAGCAGCAAAAAGACCCGGACGTGCAACTCATTTGAGTTCACGAGTTACTGGTCTGATGCACAGAACAACATTTTGGGTGACTTGGAGGATTTTACGGCAACTTTCTTCAGCCGTCATACCTTGCTCAATGTCCTCACACGTTTCTGCGTCCTTACCGAGCAAAAAATCCTGATGGCCATGAGGCCTTATCAGATTGCTGCTACCGAGCGACTGTTGAACAGGATAGAAGTTGCCCACAATGCCCGCCAGTATGGTACCATCAAGGCCGGTGGATATGTGTGGCACACCACTGGCTCGGGTAAAACCCTGACCTCATTCAAGGCTGCCCAGCTCGCCACCAAACTCACCTATATCGACAAAGTGCTGTTTGTGGTTGACCGCAAGGATTTGGACTACCAGACGATGAAGGAATATGACCGCTTCCAGAAGGGCGCAGCCAACGGCAACACCTCGACCAAAGAGCTGGAGAAACAAATCAACAACCCCAAGAGCAAAATCATCATTACCACCATTCAGAAACTCTCGACCTACGTCAAGAAGAACCCGCAAAGCGACTTCTACAAGAAAGAGGTGGTGATGATTTTTGACGAATGCCACCGATCCCAGTTTGGCGACATGCACAAACTCATAGTCAAGCGATTTAAGAAATACTACCTGTTCGGCTTCACTGGAACGCCCATCTTTGCCGAGAACGTGTCACCTGGACGTGGGATATACAAGACCACCGAGGACGTGTTCGGCTACCGCCTGCATACCTATACCATAGTGGACGCCATACGTGATCATAATGTGCTGCCTTTCCGTGTCGATTATGTCAAGACCATGAAGGAAAAGGAAGAAGTGGAGAACAGCAAGGTGTGGGACATAGAGCGGGAAAAGGCCCTGCAAGACCCACGACGCATCCACAACGTAGCGCAGTACATTCTCGACCATTATGACCAACAGACCAAACGAGGTAAAGCCTATTCTTTCAGCCTGCTTGCAAATGTGACTGAAGTAGCTGCCGACAAAAAGAAGAAAGTCGACGAGCAAAGGGTTAAAGCCAAAATCAGCGGCTTCAACAGTATCTTTGCCGTCCAGAATATCCATTGTGCGAAACTCTATTATCTGGAGTTGAAGCAGATGATGGATGAACTGCCCGAAAACAAACGGTTGAAGATCGCCACCATTTTCAGCTACGCTCCCAATGAACAGGATGTAGAAGATGGTGATGGCGAGGAAAACAGCGACAACACTGACGGCCTGGATTCCAATAGCCGTGAATTCCTTGAAAGCGCCATTGACGACTATAACAAGATGTTCGGCACCAGCTATGATACGTCTGCCGACAAGTTCCCCAACTATTACAAGGACGTGTCCCTGCGGATGAAAAACCGCGAGATAGACATCCTGATAGTGGTCAATATGTTCCTCACGGGCTTTGACGCCACCACGCTCAACACATTGTGGGTGGATAAGAACCTGCGCTATCATGGCCTGTTGCAGTCATACAGCCGTACCAACCGCATACTGAACAGCATCAAGACCTTTGGTAACATCGTATGCTTCCGTAACCTTGAGGAGCCAACCAACAAGTGCATCGCCCTGTTTGGTGATCCTAGCGCTAAAGGCATTACGATACTGCGCCCCTTTGAGGATTATTTCAATGGTTATACCGATGAGGACGGCAAGAAAGTCAAAGGCTATAAGAGTTACCTTGAGGAACTTCTTGCATCATGGGCGCCTGGGGAACTGCCTCTGGGTGAGAAGGCCGAGAAATCGTTCATTCGGCTGTTTGGCACAATCCTTAAGATGCGTAACCTGCTGAGCTGCTTTGACCAGTTCAACGGCGCAGACTTCATCTCAGAGCGGGATATTCAAGATTACACGAGCATTTATCTGGATCTGGCTGACAAGTACCGTCGCGAGAAACACGATAAGGAGGACATCTGCGATGATATAATCTTCGAGATGGAACTGGTAAAGCAGGTCGAAGTGAATATTGACTACATTCTGTTCCTAGTTCAGCAATACCACGAGGGTCATCAGCAAGACATGGAGATACGAGTCAAGATCAACAAGGCCATTGACTCCAGTCCCGACCTGCGTGATAAGAAAGAACTCATTGACAAATTCATCGACGACCTCACGCCGGACAGCGATGTTGATGCAGATTGGAAGCGATACGTCAACCGGGAAAAACGTGAGCAATTTGACCAGATTATCACTGAAGAGCATCTGAAGAGGGAGAAGGCTGTAGAATTCATCGAGAATGCGTTCCAGCGTGGATATGTGCCGGAAGGAGGCATGGAACTGGACAGCATCATGCCGCCCATCAACCCGTTTGATAAGTCAGCCAACCGTCAAGGCAAGATACAAACTGTTTTAGAAAAGCTCAAAGCCTTCTTCAACAAGTTCTTCGACATCGCCGACGGCGAGTTCAAAGATTGATGCGCCCTGACTGGCGTAGGAGGCCGTGGGCTCCCGCTGCCACCCCCAGGCGATAGCGACACCCAGTCGGTTTATTAACGCCCTCCAGCAGCCTCCTATGGGCATAGAAAAGGGAACGGCTCACCGCCGCTCCCATGATGTTGTCGCCGCATCCTGAATGACGCTTGGATGAGCGGTGACTAGAATCCCACCAACTTCTTGTGCAGGTACGTGAGCAACATGCGCTTGTAGGCATTCATCGCACCTGCCGGTACATTGATGCGTTTGAGTTTCTTGCATTTCTTGAAGATGTAGTCCCCTATAGAGCCGATAATGGCGCTCCTGAACGTTACCTCTCCAAGCATCGTGCAGTTCTCAAAGGCCTTTTTTCCAATGCACACAACAGAATCACCTACCTCGACGCGCTCCAAGTTATGGCAGTGCCCAAAGGCTGAGTCACCAATCGTCGAAACAGTATTGGGAATGGATACGCTAGTGAGCTTGGAATTAAAAAACGCGAACATATCAATCACCTCAATAGAATCGGGCAGCTCGATCTCCTTGGCGCCGATTCCACAAAATGCCATGATACCAATACCTGTTACAGTGCTAGGGATAAAAACGTCCTCGAGCTTAGTGCACCCGCAGATAGTCTCCTCATATATCGTTTTCAGTCCGTTGGGTAAGATCGCGCAAGTGAGCCCAGTGCAATTAGTGAAGACGTTATTCTCGATTTCTATGCCGTCATTGTCTTCAAACTCAACGTAAGTCAACCCTGAGCATAAAGCAAATGCACAAACTTCGACGAGCTTTACTGAGCGCGGCGGATGCAACAATTCCAAGGAAATACACTTGTAAAAAGCGTCTCTACCGATGGTGTGGACGCGCTCACCCCAAGTGATTTTCTTGAGATTAGAACAGCCGTAAAATGCAGCCTCACCGATTACCTCAACGGTATCAGCAATAATGAGCTCTTCAATGTCATCCCTGCCTTCATACTGGTGGGGATCGATCTGCTTAGTTCCTTCTTTAATCTTTAATTTTTTCATTTTCTATTATTTTTAAAAGGCCAGGGGTGAGGGTTACCCACCCCGGCAGTCAGTTAATAGTTCATTTAAGTCGGATGAGGTCCAAGTCAAGAGGTACAACCCCATCGTAACGATGCCCCCAACCCATATACTCTCTCACAATGTAATCTGCAATATCGTCACCTGCATGCATCCAATCAGGCAAGTTCTCCATAAAATGCGACACCCTCAGACCCTTGAACAAATTAGCCAGCGACAAGCCCTTTTGAGCCCATTCATGATATTTCCCATTGTCAGG
>JAEEGJ010018012.1_pt1 | contig 15850 bp, 9 predicted proteins | sample 8958761 | NCBI WGS metagenome assembly JAEEGJ01 (sample SAMN16246546, study PRJNA631951) | gut metagenome | biome: gut microbiome; feature: rumen; material: RS-attached | host: Bos | place: Iran: Karaj | collected 2018-10
TGTGGAATTATAATCTCGTTAATACCAGTACAACCAGAAAGAGCAGATTCTCCTATGGTTGTCATATTTGAGCCAAACACTATGCTTTTCAAGTTCATCTTGCAATTTTGTGTAATTATATTTGGAGATATATCTGAGTCCCAAAAAACTGTTTCAATATTCTTACACCCGTTGAAAGCATCCTTTCCAATGCTTATCACACTGTTTGTAATTCTAAACTCTTTCAAACCCGTACAACCAGAAAAAGCCTTTCCGCCCAAACTTTCTACTCTTTCTGGAATCGATATATCTGTCAAACACTTACAACCAGAAAAAGCTGAAGAACCGATGGTCGTCACACTTGATCCAAAGACTACACATCCTAAACTATTATTACAGTATTGAGTTATATAATTGGGGTTCATATTGGAATCCCAAAACAGCGTATCAACATTACTACATCCAATGAAGGAATAATTGCCAATGTATGAAACACTTGAAGGAATTGAAATTGTTTTCAAGCCTGAACAACCATAAAATGAGCTTCCTTCAATACTTGTCACACCATCTGAAATTGCAATCTTCGTCAAACTCTTGCAATTATAAAATGCATTACCTCCAATACTTGTTACTTTATATTCCTCATCATCAATAGTAACAACGGATGGTATTACGATCTCGTTAGAATCTCCAGTACTAGCAGTAACTGAAACGGTTTTATTGATTGAAGAGGTGATACTATAAGTAATCCCATCAACAACTACAGATTGTGCAATAGAATCAAGACAAAAGATTAAAGCAACAGACAAAACAAAATACTTTATTCTCATAAGCTTATAATATATTTCAGTTGTGCAAATGAAGAAACCTTTTAGAGAAAAAGTGAGTCCACATAAATGTTCTTCTCCAGAGGGCCCAGCAACAACTAACTGTGGTTTATATTTTATGCAAACCTCACTCAGAACACTATAGTGTGAGCCTTGCTCATATTATAGTCAAAGTGAGAGTGCACCATTGTTCCTAACTGTTTGTGAATTATCCAGATTCTCTAAATAGGGAAATAGCTATACGCTTATTTATATCTGCTTCAGTTTTTTCTCCAAAACCAAAGTCAAAATTATAAATGAATACTGAAAAAAACAAATAACAATTCAATAGACTGGTCATTACCCCTTCAAAATATTGTATTGTTGATTCTTGATTTGTATCTTTGTGATAATAACAGTCTTGTTTGCAACCTTGTTTGAAACAGACAATGAGACTATTTATGAGAATAAATTGATTGTTTGGTATTAAAATTACTATCTTTGCGATGAAATACAATGAACTTGAACGCTTATTGAAGAAAGCGGGTTGCAGATTATGTGATGAAAATGGAAGACATCCAACTTGGTTTAGTCCAATAACGGGTAGATATTTCCAAACCAGTCATCATAAATCAGAGGAGGTTAAACCAGGAACGTTAAAGAGTATTTTAAAAGATGCAGGACTAAAATAATCAGCGATGAAAACGGTAAAAGTAACAATAGAAAGGGGTGTTAAGGGTGATTACTCAGCCTATATCTCCAGCAACAATTGTGAATTTGGTTGCATAGGTGAAGGTAAAACAGCACGTGAAACCGAGAATGATTTCATGGAAGGTGTAGAAGACATTAAAAGAATCTACGCATCTGAAGGCAAAACTTTTCCCAATATCAAGTTCGTATTCCAATACGATGTAGCTTCATTCTTAAGCTACTACTCATACGCATTCTCTCTTGCAGGATTGGAACGCATAACTGGCATCAATCAACGCCAGTTAAGTCATTATGTAACGGGCGTAAGGCATCCCTCCAAGCGAACTGCTAGCCGCATTGAGAAATCTATGAAAGATTTTGCTTCTGAAATATCTGAATTGAGTTTAGTCTAAGAATCCTATATCATTCCAAACGGATGGTGAAGGTGAGACTGTGGGGCTCCTTGGCCGACGGGATGTACTGAGGCTCGGTCCTGGCGCCCCACGCATCGTTTCCGCCTACGCCTATTATCTCTGAGTCAATGTTGATGTTCAGATAATCACGCTCGGGCAGTTCATATCCGTGACGTGCTTTCTCCAGATCCTCCTCGGAGTAATTCCAGATTCTCAGGTTAAAAGGATCGGACGAAGAGATAGAAAATGCGTGAACCATCGGCACCTCTACAACCCCCTTCTCCGTCTTTTTCAACCTCTTGACCGGCATCAGACTGAATTTGTAGCAGTCACTGCGGTTGGAGTTATCCTGGGGGTAAACATAATCTACCTGATAATCACCTATCGGTAAAGTATATTTTCCGAACAAGGCACCGTTCTTGCGGTCAGGATAGTTTTCCCATGGACCACGTCCGTTCCAACTGACAGAGTCATAATATTGGGAAGAAACTTTCATTCTCATACCAAATCTGGGCAACGACTCAACCTCAACCTGGCCGGGATCATAACTGAACGAAACCTTGACCTCAGACACGCCGAATTCATAACACAAGGTGAGCAATGCACCTACAGAGGTCTTATAGTCATAACGGAGTTGGGTATATTTTTTCTTTAGGCGTTTTACAGTGCGTATCTCACTGTTTACGACTTCCCTATCTGGTGCTACATTACGCCAAACGCCCATTGTGCGTGCGTAATCATTACGGATCTGGTTGTCATTGGCAGGTTTCCAGAAATCGGGTTCAAGAGGTCCGGCCAGATACTCTACATTCCTGAATTTTATGGAAGTAAGAGCGCCCATGGAATCAATGGAATAGTTATACTCACCGCATGTGATAGTGTATCCGCCTTCAGGAGTAGATTCAACAGACTTGTTTTTCCGTTCTAGAATCTTTCCATTATTCTGATTATCCCAGTCAAATGACTCTGCTTGAGGTTTCCAACCAAGGAACTGGTCATAAGCAACAACATACCCGGCATCGGCCCATAATGTGGATTCCCGGAGTTTGGCAGACACCTGAAGTACCACATCCTTAAATGGCCACTTGAGACCGACGTAACCTTTAGGGCCTGTGCCGTCAAGCCATCCTTCAACAAACGGAATCCTGATAACTCCGTTTTCATCGGGCTCCAGGTCTTGGAGAGTATGGTCATCCTTTTGGACCAGTACGCGTCCGTCATCACAGACTATCTTCACTTCATAATCAAATTCGTCTATTCCCGTAAAAAAGTCCAGACTGCTCACTTTGACATAAGCATAACACTCCTCGTCATCCACATTCAACAACTCAAACTTTAGAGGCTGATAGATGTGTTTGACCTCATAATAGTGCGGATGCGGGGTGCGATCGGGGGCCAGCAGGCCGTTTATCACAAAAGCCCCGTCATTGGGCATATCGCCAAAATCGCCTCCGTAGGCCCAGAATTCACCGTCCTCAAGTTTCAGGCTGCTGCCCTTATACGCAAGCGGCGATCCATCTATGGGTTTGGCAATACCCTGGTCCACCCAGTCCCAGATAGCTGCTCCGGCAATGCTGGGATCGGAATATATTACATCCCAATACTCCGTAAGATTACCGCCTGAGTTACCCATCATATGGGCATACTCACGCATTATGAACGGACGGTCCGATACCCTCTCAGCCACCTGTTTGAGCCGTGATGGCGACAGATAGCTGTCATCGTAAAGGTCCGATACCGAAAGGTCCGTATCGCAGAACACCAGACGGGTGGAATCCAGTTCATCCACCCTGTCGCGCATGGCACGCATATTGACACCGGCCCCACCCTCGTTTCCAAGAGACCAGAAAAGTATGGACGGGTGGTTAAAATCCCTTTTCACCAGTGATTCTGCACGGTCTACATGGGCTTTCATCCACTGCGGGTCATTACCCATCTGGCGGTTGCGCAGACCGAATCCGTGTGACTCCTGACAGGCCTCATCCATAACGTAGAGTCCGTAGCGGTCACAGAGCTCGTAAAGTATCGGTGAATCGGGGTAATGTGATGTGCGCAGCATGTTGATGTTGGCCTGTTTCATAAGCTTTATATCAAGCTCTGTCGTAGCGGCATCCACATAATGGCCGGTACGGGGATGATGGTCATGACGGTTCACGCCGCGCAGTTTGACAGGCTGGTCATTGATGTACATTATCTCTCCACGTTTTTCAATACGCCGTACACCTGTATTCTGAGTAAAGCTCTCGACAAGGTTTCCTTTGGCATCCAGCAACTCTATCAGGCACTCATACAGGTTAGGCTTTTCGGCCGACCATACCATGGGATGCTCCAGAATACCTGTCATATTCAGGGATACCGTATCACCTGCCTTTATGGATTTGGAGGCATCGGACAGGATCTGATTTACAGCCTTTCCATCGGTATTATTTCCTTTGAGAGAAACTCTTACCGACATCTCATCTGACTTTATACGGGCGGTATTTGCCAACTGCACATCAACATTGATTGCAGCGCTGCCGAAATCGGCCGATGGAATGAGCGAAATCCTGTAATCTGATATATGCTGCAGAGGGCGTTTCCACAGTTTGACCGAACGGAATATTCCGCTCAGACGCCAGAAATCCTGGTCCTCAATGTATGAGCCGTCACACCAGCGATAGACCTCCACTGCCAGAAGGTTCTCACCCTCCTTCAGGTATCGGGATATATCGAACTCGGCGGGCGACATGCTGTTCTGGCTATACCCCACCTTCTGTCCATTTACCCATACATAGAATGCCGAACTTACCGCCTCAAACTCCAGTATCCAGTTGTGGGAGCTGATATCGGAAGCATTGAAAACAGTCACATAACTGCCCACCGGATTACGGTTCTCATAGGCAGTCCAGCTACGGTCCGGAGTGGATGTCACACTGGGATGGTTGCGGCGGAACGGATATCGGGAGTTGGTGTATATGGGAGTACCGAATCCCTGCATCTGCCAGTCACACGGTACATGGATATCGTCCCAACTGCTCACGTCATAACCAACGGTATAAAAATCGGCCGGACGATGGTCCGGATCAGGTGACCAACGGAATTTCCAGGTTCCGTCCAGGTATGTAATCTGGGGATTGGTACTGTGCGTTGAAGGATTACCCAACGTAACGTGATACGGAAGTTTATTGATACCTATAACGTCCGGATTCTCCCAATCCGGCAGGTTCTGAGCTGCGCAAAAAAATGACATCAGCAGCAATAAAGGAGTTAGAACTATTCTCATAATGTCACAAAGATATCCCTTTTGGCTTGCAGACCAAAAAAAAACTCTATATTTGCACCCTTGAAATTTTACGCACACGTGCACAAATAATTAATAACACAATAAAAGTATGCAAAACAAAGGATTCGTAAAGATTTTTGCGATAGCACTGACACTGGTTTGTCTGTTCTATCTCTCCTTTACATTCAAGACCCGCAGCATTGAGAACAAAGCTGCCCAGAGCCAGGATGAACAGGCCTATCTTGACTCTGTAATGAACAAAAAGGTCTGGCTGGGTATCTATTCATACAAAGAGTGCCGTGAGATGCAGATCGGACTTGGTCTGGACCTCAAGGGCGGTATGAACGTCATTCTGGAGGTATCGATACCCGATGTGGTTAAGGCTCTTGCCGCAAACAGTCAGGATCCCGTATTCGTACAGACCCTTGACGCTGCCAAGAAGCGCGCCGTAAGCAGTCAGGAAAACTTTGTTGACCTCTTCGCTCAGGAGTATGCCAAGATTGCCGGTCCCGATGCCAAATTGAGCGCATTCTTCGCCACTTCAAACCTTAAGGAGAAGATTCATTCACAGACTTCCAACGATGAGGTAATAACAGTGCTCAAAGAAGAGGTTACCGCCGCAGTAGGCAACTCATTCAACGTACTGCGTACCCGTATAGACCGTTTCGGTGTAGCACAGCCCAACATTCAGGAACTTGCCGGCAAGCAGGGTCGTATCATGGTTGAGCTTCCCGGTATCAAGGAGCCCGAGCGTGTACGTAAACTCCTTCAGGGTTCAGCCAACCTTGAGTTCTGGGAGACCTACAATATCTCTGAGATCCAGGATGTCCTGACCCGTCTGGATTCCCGTATGGCTCTGAAGTACGCCGACGAGAATCCCCAGGAGGCTACCGAAGAGGCTGCACAGGAAGAGACAGCAAGCGCTGACAACGACCTGGCCGGACAGCTTCAGGGTGGTGACGTTGAGAACGAAAAGGCAACTGCCGCACAGCGTGAGGCTCTGCTTAAGAGCAATCCTCTCTTTGCCCGTCTGCTCTCTTATCCTTATAACACCGAGTGGATAGTAGGTGTAGCACACCATACAGATACCGCCGAGGTTAACAAAATCCTTAACAGCGCCGAGGCTAAGTCCATCATCCCGCGTGACCTCAAGTTCCTGTGGGGTGTAGCACCCATGGACGGCACTGATTCATATTTTGAACTCTACAGCATCAAGAGCGATAACAAGAACGGTCAGGCTGACCTGACAGGTGATGTAATCACTGACGCAAAGGCTGACTATGACCAGTTCGGCAGACCTTGCGTAAGCATGGCCATGAATACCGAGGGCGCCCGCAAGTGGGCTACCATTACACGTAACAACGTGAACCGCGGTATCGCCATCGTACTGGACGGTTATGTATACAGTGCTCCTAACGTAAGCGGTGAGATTGCGGGCGGCCGTTCAGAGATCACCGGTAACTTTACCGTTGAGCAGACTCAGGACCTTGCCAACGTACTTAAGTCTGGTAAGATGCCCGCTCCCGCCAAGATCGTTCAGGAGGACATCGTAGGTCCTTCACTCGGTCAGGAGTCAATCCAGAAGGGATTCACCTCATTCATCATAGCATTCATCTTCCTGATGATCTATATGTGCTGCATATATGGATTCATTCCGGGTATGGTTGCAAACGGAGCCCTTCTGCTCAACTTCTTCTTCACTCTGGGTATCCTCACCTCATTCCAGGCTGCCCTGACAATGTCAGGTATCGCAGGTATCGTACTTACCCTGGGTATGGCGGTCGATGCCAACGTGCTTATCTATGAGCGTACCAAGGAGGAGCTCAAGAGTGGCAAGAGCGTTCAGTCAGCTTTGACAGACGGTTACAAGAACGCCTTCTCAGCTATCTTCGACTCTAACTTCACATCAATCATAACAGGTATCATCCTGTTCAACTTCGGTACTGGTCCTATCCGCGGATTCGCCACCACACTGATCATCGGTATCATCTGCTCATTCTTCACAGCAGTGTTCCTGACACGTATCGTTTACGAGCACTACCTGGGTAAGGGTAAGCTCCAGAACCTGACCTTCACAACCGCTTTCTCAAAGAACCTGATGCAGAACACCTCTGTCAAGTTCATGGAGTCAGCCAAGAAGTCATTCGCCATCTTCGGTGCAATTGCCATCATCTGCATTGCATTCCTTGCAACCCGCGGACTCAGCAAGAGTATCGACTTTACCGGTGGCCGTAACTTCGTAGTTCAGTTTGAGGAGCCCGTTGAGCCCGAGGAGGTTCGTGATATCCTTGAGAACGTAATCACCGAGGACAATGTACAGGCTATCGCTCTGGGTACCGATCACAAGACCATCCGTATCTCTACCAACTACCGTATTGATGAGGAGTCCGAGAACATCGACTCAGAGATTGAGGAGTTCCTCTTCACATCACTCAAGTCAGCCGGCAAGCTCAGCTCAGACCTGACACTGGCTAAATTCATTGATCGTGAGAACCGTGACGGCGGCTCAATCATCAGTTCACAGAAGGTCGGTCCTTCTATCGCCGAGGATATCACACGCGGTGCTATCATCTCTGTGATCCTGGCCCTGATCGCCATCTTCCTGTACATTCTGGTTCGTTTCCGCAACGTAGCTTACTCAGTAGGTGCCATCTTCGCCCTCTGCTTCGATACCCTTATAATAATAGGTATGTATTCAATCTGGTGGGGCGTGCTGCCGTTCTCACTTGAGATCGACCAGACATTCATCGGTGCCGTGCTGACAGCTATCGGTTACTCAATCAACGATAAGGTGGTTATCTTTGACCGTATCCGTGAGTTCACCGGTCTGTACACCAAGCGTAACCGCAAGCAGTTGTTTGACGATGCCCTGAACACCACTCTGGCACGTACCATCAACACATCAGTAAGTACATTGATCGTGCTGTTGGCTATCTTCTTCCTGGGCGGTGACAGCATCCGCAGCTTTGCATTCGCAATGATCCTGGGTGTTGTATTCGGCACATGCTCATCTCTGTTCGTAGCTGCTCCTACAGCTTACCTGGTTATGAAGAAGACCAAGAAGGAAAAGGAGGAGATCGCTGCAGCAAAAGCATAAGGAATAACCCTTCCAAAATGACCGGGGTCCGATAATTCGGGCTCCGGTTATTTTTTTCATTAAAAAAATCTTACATATCCATGAAATACCGATATTTGCATCTGTCTAATCAAAAATTCAAATGAGAAAAAAGCTTATTTCAGTGGTATTGACGGCACTGGTTTCCATGCCGGTTTTAGCTCAAGCCGTAAACACTGACTCCATCAAGGCTCAGATGGACAAGATTGAGATTACCAATCAGGGAATGAAACAGGTAATCGAGAATTATAAGAAGGGCGTTATCAAAGGTGACCTTGAGTCAATGACTATGCTAGGTCTGGAATGTATTTCGGGCAAGTATGTAAAGCCCGACGCAGCAATGGGTCTTGTACTTCTTGAAGATGCAGCCAATCAGAACTTCGTTGACGCACAGTACAATCTTGGTAACCTGTACTACGGCCTTTGGGCAAAGAGACCGAATAACGACACCTATTTTTCACAGGGAGTAAAGTGGCTCAGAAAGGCCGTCCGTGCAGCCGATAACCGCTCTGTCTTACTGCTGGCACGTTTCTACTATGACTACGGAATTTATAAGAAGGAGATATCTTACGTTGACGGCAGCATAAAACTGCTTGAGTCATACCCTGCTGTCTCAGAAGTCAGCACCAAGGAAGAGCAGGTACTCAATGCCCAGGCTTTGCTGGGTACGGCCCACCTGAGCAAATGGCGTCTTGAGAATGACACCACAGCTCTGAAAGAAGCTAAAAAATGGTATCGTACACTGCTCAAGTCAGATCTGCATTTCCCCAACTTTACGCAGTATATAGATTCAATGCAGATTGTTCTGAGCATGGGTGTTCCCATGAGAATTGACCCGCAACCCACAGCCCAGGAGATTGAGGAATCACAGAACAACGGCGGAATGGGAGGATTCCCGGGCGGCGGATTCCCAGGCGGTGGATTCGGCGGAGGCCGTCCCGGAGGAATGCCCGGAGGAATGCCGCAAGGACCGCAGATGCCGCAGGCCAAGTTCCTGGGAGGCAATGGAGCCATGCAGCAGTTCATACGCTCCAACACTCTCTATCCTGACAACCTCAAGAGCCAGAAAATCAACGGCAGATCCACAATATCATTCACTGTCGATACTGACGGCTCCATCATCTATCCTTTGGTGTCCAACCACGCTGTAGTCAACGGCGTAGAGATATTCATTATGGACCAGGAGGCTCTGCGTACCATTATGATAATGCCTGACTGGATTCCGGCCGAACAGGACGGCAAACCCGTACAGGCTCAGCACCAGGCTACCGTCAACTTCGGTTCAGGCGGCGGTCGCGGCGGATTCGGATTCTGAATAATTTCTGTATAGAAACTTGTATATATGCGGTATTTTTATGAAATGCCGCATATGTTTGTACATTCTGTATACTAAATAGGTTTAAAAACGAATAATAAACGGAATAATCTTGTAATTTTGCGCCGTTTTGAAATGTATAATCAAAAAACACTATACAAAAGCTATGACAGTAAAAGAATTGGATCAGGTTGTTGTCCGCTTCTCAGGAGACTCCGGTGACGGAATGCAGTTGGCCGGCAACATCTTCTCTACTGTTTCGGCTACGGTCGGAAACAGTATCAGTACCTTCCCCGACTATCCTGCCGATATCCGCGCCCCGCAAGGCTCTCTTACCGGTGTATCGGGTTTCCAGGTACACATCGGCGCAGGCAAGGTTTACACCCCGGGTGATCAGTGTGATGTTCTGGTAGCAATGAACGCTGCCGCTCTCAAGACACAGCTCAAGTACGCCAAGCCCAACGCAACTATTATCATTGACACAGACGCTTTCAAGAAGGCAGACCTTGAGAAAGCCGCTTTCCAGACAGAGGATCCGCTCGCAGAGCTGGGCGTTGATCCGGACCGCGTAATCGCATGCCCCCTTACCCAGATGGTAAAGGACGCTCTTGCTGACAGCGGTATGGAGGCAAAGGCAGTTCTCAAGTGCCGCAATATGTTCGCTCTCGGTCTGGTATGCTGGCTCTTCAGCCGCGACCTCGAGATCGCTTTCAACTATCTGCGTGACAAGTTCGCCAAGAAGCCTGAGCTGGCCGAGGCCAACATCAAGGTTATCCAGGCCGGTTATGACTACGGTCACAACACTCACAGCAGTGCCATGAACGTTTATCGCATTGAATCAAAGCAGAAGGAGCCCGGCCGTTACATGGACATCACCGGTAACAAGGCTACCGCATACGGCTTCATCGCCGCTGCCGAGAAGGCTGGCCTCAAGCTCTATCTGGGTTCATATCCTATCACTCCTGCAACCGATGTTCTGCATGAGCTCTCCAAGCACAAGTCACTCGGTGTTACCACCGTTCAGTGCGAGGATGAGATTGCAGGCTGCTCATCGGCCGTAGGTGCATCTTTCGCAGGCGCTCTTGCTGTAACTTCAACATCAGGTCCCGGTATCTGCCTTAAGTCAGAGGCAATGAACCTGGCTGTCATCATGGAACTTCCGCTTGTTGTTCTGGATGTTCAGCGCGGCGGTCCCGCCACCGGACTTCCCACCAAGTCAGAGCAGACAGACCTCCTGCAGGTTCTCTTTGGCCGTAACGGTGAGAGCCCCATGCCTGTAATTGCAGCCACATCACCTGTTGACTGCTTTGATGCAGCATATCAGGCAAGTAAGATGGCTCTGGAGCACATGACTCCGGTTGTCCTTCTGACCGATGCTTTCGTAGCCAACGGTTCAGCAGCTTTCAAGCTTCCCAACCTGGCCGAGTATCCCGCCATCAACCCTCCCTACGTTCCCGAGGAACTCAAGGGTACATGGACTCCTTACATGCGTGCTGAGAACGGCACCCGTTACTGGGCTGTTCCCGGTCGTGAGGGATTCACACACATCCTGGGTGGCCTGGAGAAGGATAACAAGACCGGCGCTATCAGCACCAATCCTGAGAACCATGACCTGATGACACGTCTGCGTCAGCAGAAGATCAATAACATTGAGGTTCCTGATCTGGAGGTTATAGGTGACGTTGATGATGCTGACCTGCTCATTGTAGGATTCGGCGGAACATACGGACATCTGCGTGCCGCTATGGATGAGCTCCGTGCTCAGGGCAAGAAGGTTGCTCACGCACACTTCAAGTTCATCAACCCGCTGCCCAAGAACGCCGCTCAGATACTCACCAAATACAAGAAGGTAGTAGTTGCCGAGCAGAACATGGGTCAGCTTGCAGCATTCCTCCGCATGAAGGTTGACGGACTGGTTCCCTATCAGTTCAATCAGGTAAAGGGTCAGCCGTTCGTTGTAAACGAGCTGGTAAGTGCCTTTAATGAAATCCTTAACAAGTAAAAAGTAATGACTATGGAATATACAGCACAAGATTTCAAGAAGGGACAGCCCCGTTGGTGCCCCGGATGCGGTGACCACTTCTTCCTGGCATCGCTGCACAAGGCTATGGCCGAAATCGGAGTCGCTCCATACAATACCGCAGTTATATCAGGTATCGGTTGCTCAAGCCGTCTGCCTCACTACATGGCAACTTACGGCATGAACACCATCCACGGCCGTGCAGCTGCAATCGCTACCGGTTGCAAGGTTGCCAACCCCAACCTGACCGTATGGCAGGTTTCAGGTGACGGTGACGGTCTGGCTATCGGCGGTAACCACTTCATTCACGCCAACCGCCGTAACATCAACCTCAATATGATTCTGCTCAACAACCGTATCTACGGTCTTACCAAGGGTCAGTACTCACCTACTTCACCCCGTGGTTTCGTGAGCAAGTCAAGCCCTTACGGCACCGTTGAGGATCCGTTCCGTCCCGCAGAGCTCTGCTTCGGCGCACGCGGTCACTTCTTTGCCCGCGCCGTTGCCACCGATGCCGCAGGTACAGTTGATATCCTCAAGGCCGCTTACAACCACAAGGGTGCATCCGTATGCGAGATCCTGCAGAACTGCGTTATATTCAACAACGGAACACACGATGCAGTATACAACAAGGAGGGTCGCGCCAAGAACGCCATCTACGTTAAGCACGGTGAGCCCCTGGTATTCGGCGAGAACAATGAGTTCGGACTCATGCAGGAGGGATTCGGCCTTAAGGTCGTAAAGATCGGCGAGAACGGCATCACTCTCAAGGATATCCTTGTACACGACGCTCATTGCCAGGACAACACCCTGCAGCTCAAGCTTGCCCTGATGGGTGACGGCGACGGATTCCCCGTAGCACTGGGCGTTATCCGTGACGTTGAGGCTCCCACCTATGACGATGCAGTAACCGCTCAGATTGAGGAGGTAAAGGCAGCAAAGAAGTATCACAACTTCGCCGAACTCCTGGAAACCAACGACATCTGGGAAGTAAAATAGTACAAAAGGGGACAGACCCCTTTTGTATCATTTTGAAGGTCGGATTTTGATCCGGCCTTCTTTTTTTGTGATTAACATCAATTATACGGTGTTTCATCCTTTTTTGCAGATAACTGCCCTATATTCGCATTGTTACTAAACCTATTAAACGATGAACAATCTTAAAAGAAACTTCTTGTTTGCATCGGCCGTACTGCTTACAGCGTTTGCATCGGCCCAGGAGAATGAAGAAACATTCGCTACTTTCAAGGAAGGCGGTCATTACTTTATCACCGCAAGTATCAACGGAAAGCCCGAGACTCCCATAATGCTTGAATCGGGAACCCCGGCCCTGTTCGTGGATTCGGCTTTTGCCGTCAGCAGCGGGTGCGTTGACATTTCTGATTACCCTCCATCCAAGAAAAACCTCTCCCTTAACGGCGTTAAGTTCAGGATTACCAATGAGGGTGACGGAAAGGTCCGCATTGGCAAACATACCATATTTGAAGGGCCCGTATTCATTCTGGCCGATTATGAAAACCCGTACCATGTGACTGTTCCCATTCATCTGCTTCACAATGAGGCCGATGGAGGCAGCCGTATTGTAAAGGTCGATCTGGCCGATGACCGTCTGCAGATGATGTCCAGAGCCAGTCTGAAAGAGGCTGGACTTAAGGATCTCAGCAGTTACCGGATTACCTATAAGACCTATATGCACATGCCGGCAGTGAAAACTCTCCTTAAGATAGAGGAGGGCGGTAAGGAGCGTACCCTGAAGGGAAAGTATTACATTGACCTGGGTAATGCCGAGGTCCTGTTCCTGGTTGAAAAGAACAAGAATACCGCCAAGTTCCTGGAATCCAATTCCGATATGTCACTACACGAAGCAGTCGCCCCTAACGGATATGTTGTGGGCCGATACATATGGGCCGATAAGTGCACCATATGTGATATGGAGTTCCAGGACGCCCTGATAGTGGTTTCACCCCATTTCCCGCCCACACAGCCCGAAGGAGCCATCGGCCTCAAGTTCCTCAAGGAGCATCCCGCCATCATGGACTTTGACAAAAAGCGCCTATATTTAAAATAGTACAATTGGGGACAGACCCCTTTTGTATCATTTTGAGGGTCGGACTGGTTCCGGCCTTCTTTTTTTATGCTTTCCAGCCCACTCTGGAGGGTATTTGGGCAGAAAACTAAAAATTTTTTTGAAAAAATAGTTGAACTATAGTTGATTTATAAAATTATTGTTGTATGTTTGCATCGTCAACTATGAGTGAACTATAGTTTATTGCAATAAATAATATGAAAAAGTTAAGTAAGAAAGAACTGGAAATCATGGAGTTGTTCTGGAAGAACGGAGCAATGACCACGAATGAGGTCCGGGAACTCATGCCGGAACCCAAGCCGCACATCAACACCATCTCCACCCAGGTGCGTATGCTGGAAAGCAACGGATTCCTGGATCACCGTAAGGAGGGAACCGGTTACCGCTACTTCTATAAGATAGAGTGGCAGGATTACAATGAGACTTTCAACGGTAATCCCGAGACCAAGTGCCTGGACAACTCGTACATCAAGCACGTATCGGCCCTGGTCAAGGATGACAAGATTACGGTAGATGAATTACGTGAACTGATTAACCTGATTGATTCTGAAAACTAACTAATAACAGTCCTTAGCAATGATAGCATTTCTCTTATATCAGCTAAAGGTGGCCGTGGTTGCGGCTGTATTTTACCTAATATACAGACTAACCTTAAGCAAGCAGACATTTCTCGGCTTTAACCGCGTCATGCTGCTTCTGATAGTAGCACTTGCCTTCATTCTCCCTGTTTGCCACATACAAAACGCATCTTTGGTTAATAATGTAAGGAGTATGCTCCATATTACTCCTGTAAGTACCATGATCTCAAACACCACAGCCTTGCAGTCTCTCTCCGATGAGACAGTTACAGCAGGAGGATCAGTGGCCGGTCAAGAGGCATCGGCCCTGATTCCCGCTGAAGAGAATCCCGTACCGGACGTAGTGGAAAAAGAGCCTATGAGCACAGCCCGCCTTATTTCCATTATCCTGTTTGCCGTCTGGTGTGCCGGATTCCTCTATCTGACAATCCAGAAAATCATATCACTGCGCGCAGTACGCAAAGTGATCAAGAGCGGCCGATACGCGGACCGTCAGGACGAATGTGATGTGATCGAGAATGACTACATCGCACAGCCCATGAACTGGATGAGTTATATCATGATGCCGCACGAGTGGCTCCAGAAGGAAAACGCCGCCGTATGGAAACACGAGATGTCACATGCGCACAAGGCGCATTCGCTGGACCTGCTGCTTTTAGACCTGATGCAGGTATTCCAGTGGTTCAATCCTGTAATGTTCCTGTTGCAGAAGGAACTTGAAATGATCCATGAATACCAGGCTGACCGCGCTGTACTGGAATCAGGGGCCGATGCCCGCCAGTACAAGCTCATGCTGGTCCAGGCCGTGGCCGAGAGCCGCGGATATGCCATGACAAGCTGGCTCAGACAGACCAACCTTAAAAAACGTATAGATATGATGCAAAGAAAAGAATCTAACAGATGGAACAGACTCAGAGCTCTGTTCATCCCTTTGTTTGCAACCCTGTTTGCAGTAGCCAACACCGCCATGAGTGTTGCACAAGACAAGAACTTCCATTGGCCTGTCTTTGAGGACGGCAAGACATGGATTTACCCTGACGGATCGGCAAAAGTTCAGACTTTTGACGGTGTTACGGCCAACATGAAGGCCGATGAAGTACCTGATTATCTTGCCAAGTACAAGAAGGTCAAGACAACCCGCATGACACTCAGGTACATGGAACCTGTAAAGGACCTTGGTGAAATCTACCCGCTTGCCCGCAAGCTTGCCGACAAGGGCATCCACATCAATGTTGCCAACAACGACGAGATGCTCACCCGTATGACCATGCCCGAGTTCCGATGCCCGGCCATCTATGATCTTGGCGGTGGACAGTTCAAATTTGAAATGAACTGCGAGAGTGAGGATAACACATCTTTGCAGACATTGGTCAGAATGTTGGCCACGGCATTTTCAGAGATGATACCTGACTCACTGAAAGATATGATGCCGGAGAGCAACAACCCCTCAGTTACCGGCGACCTGAAACTCATGCTGGACTGGGTGGATGTATTTGACGGCCACGGTATTGCCATCTTTGCAAAGGATATGACAACCTCCCAGGTTGACAAGATCTCAAAGGCAGCATTCAAACGCGGAATAGACC
>JAEEGJ010018015.1_pt1 | contig 15849 bp, 15 predicted proteins | sample 8958761 | NCBI WGS metagenome assembly JAEEGJ01 (sample SAMN16246546, study PRJNA631951) | gut metagenome | biome: gut microbiome; feature: rumen; material: RS-attached | host: Bos | place: Iran: Karaj | collected 2018-10
TCGCATTCGGGCAGTCCCATCTGTTCCTTGCCCAAGGCGATGCTCTTGATGAGGAATGCCATGTTGCGGGCCAGATTGCGCATCGTCTGCAAGCCCTCGAGGTCTTTTTCCACGTCTTCCTGCGAGGAGCCGTGCACCTCATTCCAATAGGTGCTCGACACGACGGGCATGTTGGAGATTGTGAAATACTTGTTGATATCGTCAAATGCCGATGTGCTGCCGGCACGACGCGACGACACCAAAGTTGCGCCCACCTTCATCAGTTTGTCACATGGGCAACTGAAGAACAGGCGGTCGAGGAAAGCCAGCAGCCCGCCGTTGGCGTGGGCATAATAGACGGGCGTCCCGATGACGATGCCATCGGCTTCGGCAAAAAGCGGGGCGGTCTCGTTCACGAGGTCGTCGAACACGCATTTGCCCAATTCCGTGCACTTGTAGCACGATATGCAGCCGCGCACGACCTTGTTGCCGACGTTGACCCAATGGGTCTCAATCCCTTGTTGTTGAAGGGTGCTTTCCACTTCCTTCAACGCACGTGCCGTGCATCCCTGTGGACGGGCACTGCCATTGATTAATAATACCTTCATGATACTGTGTTATTGTTGAGTTGATATTCTTATGGGATTAATTTGATATAGAAGAGGATGATGTCCTCATAGTGGCCGTCCTTCATGAGGAAACCTTGCGGAATGCGCCCCAGTTGTGTGAAACCTAACCGCTCATAGAGATGCAGGGCGTGAATGTTAGAGGCAACGACCGCATTGAACTGGAGGAGACGGAACCCGAACTGAGCACCTTTCTGCAGGGAGTCCTTGACCAGTTTTTCACCGATGTGGAGTCCGCGAAGTCCCTCCTTTACAGCGTAGCTCGTATTGCCGATGTGGCCGCATCGCCCCACGTTGTTAGGATGGAGGATGTAAAGCCCCACCACCTGGCCCGTCTCGTCATCGACAGCCACCCCGGTATAGGACTGAGCACGGAAAAATGCATCGGCTTCCTCGATGGAGAGTTCTTCGACTTGGGGAAAGGCGATTCCCTCGCGCACGACGCTGTTCCAGATATCCATCACCGGCTGGCAATCAGCTGTCTCATATTGTCTGATGATGATCATTCGCTCAAAAATCTTAGTTTATCGTAAGCAGCATTGGGGAAAATATGTGGCATGACGTGAGTCGTCGGCAAAGTTAAGCATTTTTTCTCATTGTGCAAGACTTGCCGCACCGTTCGTTGAGGGAGTTGGACCGACAATCACGATAGCAAAGGCGGATTCACTTGTAGATGGCGTCTCGCAGCTCAGCAAAGCCGATCTGAGTCTTCCACACGTTATCTTCCTTGTAAAGGCGGAATTTTTTCTTCTTGACCGAGCCATCACTCAGTGTGATGTCACAGACCACTTCGGTGTAGCCGTCACGAATCTTTGCTTTCTTGGCAGTGACCTTGAATTTCTTTCCGGTGATCTGTTTGAAGAATTCGTTCTTTTGGGAGTCGCTCAGTTTGTCCCCTTCTTTGAATTTCACAGCTTCCTTGAGGAACTTTTTGTCGCTTTTGTCGGGCAACTCGTTAAAGAGCGCTTCAACGGCCTGCTTGGCATTGCGGTGGTACTTGTCGAGGTCAGTAATCACACTGTCACAGGCACTCAGTCCAATGAGGCACAAGAGTGAAATAATTGAAATGCGCACGAAATGTTTCATAATTCTATCAGGTGTTAAGGGTTCATTTATTCTTTGCGGCAGCAACCCAGACGGGTTCAGCGTCCATGATAGGTTTATTGACGGCCATCACGCCCAGGTAGAGCGACCGTCGAATTATAATGCTAATCGCATTGGACCCGCATGGTTTTGGGCCAACAGTCATATCATTGCCTCCATTCAAGCAGACAAAGATACAAAATTCTGAGAAACTTCCCAAAGACAGTTGCCATTATCGCCAATATTAGCCCCTGTTTCGGAGGAAACGCCCCCTATTCGCTGAAATTTTTCGGTGAATAATTGTTCTTAATCAATTAATTGTGTATATTTGCGGTGTAGTGATTCAAAGGATTGGATGATGAGACAGTTATTGCTATACATATTCATATTGATTGCCTGTGGTGTAAATGCCGAGCCGTTTAAGATAACGGGTAAGGTGGTTGTTGCAAAATGCAATGAGCCTTTGATTGGTGCAACCGTTGAGGTTGTGGGTGCCCATCGCGGTGTCGCCACCGATTTTGATGGCAATTTCAGCATTGACGTTGAAAAAGGTGAAATCCTTAGGTTCTCATATATGGGATTCTATTCCAAGATAGTAGAGGTCTTGAATGATTCTTCTCTTGTCGTTGAAATGAAAGAATGGAAAGAATTCTGCTATTGCAGTGAATATGGCATCCATATCATTCTTCCAGACAATCATCTCAAATGTTCACTCAAAGAAATTAAAAGTATGTATCCTCATTTGAAAGAATGCAATGACAATACATATGAGTCGAAACATGACAATGAAGTTTTTTCTGTGGATTCGTATAATGGTATAGTTTACAAGCAATATTATTCTTTCAAGCATTATACTATAAATCTTCCTGGTAATTCTGAAAACGCTTTGGAAAGGGTATATTATAATTTTGTGAATAGTTTTAAAGGGTATGACTCATCTCAGAAAAGTGAATCTGGAGAAGAGATAACCTTTTACTATCCAGAATATTGCGTACACATTCAACTTGAGCCAAATGAACTCGTTTCAGTAACTTATGAGCTAAAACCCGAATACTACAAATAGAATCTGATTTGTTCAATAATTCTGACAGACTCCCTAAAAGAAATCACGCGTATCAGACTGAAAAAGCGGGCGGTCGGTGAACCGCCTATGTTGTTTTATTTATTACCTTAGGGAAAACGTGCGCTGGCATGGAACCGCCCCCACAGCGGCGACTACGCCCTTGACGAACTCTTCGAGTGGATAGGCGGCATCGTGAAGGGCAAATAGGCTATTTGGACAGTTGCTTCAGATAGGCACTGGGTGAAACACCATAGAATTTCTTGAACATGCGGGTAAAGTGTTGCGGATAGTCGAATCCAAGCAGTTCGGCAGTTTGGGTGATGTTCGCTCTGCCGATGAGAAGTTTCTGAGCACGTTGCATGACGAAACGGCGGATGGCATTGCTGGCGGTGTCATCGGTCATCTGATGAAACAAATCACCGAAGTAATTGGGTGACAGGAAGAGTTCCTGAGCGCAGTATTTCACCGTCGGGAGGCCGTGGGTAAGGTAGATACCGTCGGCATAATAGCGGTTCAGCAGGTTTTCGAACCTTGTCAAGAGGTCATTGGTCTTTGCCGTCTGCAACGAGAGTTGTTTGGCATAGAAACGCGCCACGTGTTCAAGCACCAGTTCGATATAGGACACGATGATATGTTGCTGGTGCTCGTCATCAGTGCCGCTCAGTTCGTTTCTCAACGCTTCCAACAGCGAGACGACAACATGTCGCTGCCCTTCGTCCATGAGCAGTGCCTCGTTGGTATTATAAGAGAAAAAACTGTAGGCAGGCATCCGCTTTTCCAAATCGGTGCCGTGCATCAGCAAGGGGTCGAACAACAAGGCCCAGCCCTTAGTCTGAATTTCCTCTCCGATGTCTGCCTTGCCTCCTATCTGCCCTGGCGATACGCACATCAGGGCATGGCGGTGCAGGTCATAGGTTGTCAGGCCATAGGTCAGCTCCTCCAGGGTTTCGTCGGCAATGAACAGTCCATAGACATCGTAGTTGTTCAGCGAGTGCCGGCAATGTTCCAACTCGTCGTAGTGGATCACCGAGACGAGCGGATGCAGCACAGGCGCGCCGATATACCTGGCATAGTCGTTAACGTTGTGTACTTTTAATATTTTCTCCATCGCAGGCGCAAAAATAATCATTATTCTTGAAAATCGGTAAAAAAGGTTGATTAATCAGTAAATCGATTTGGCCTTAAATTTGGATTTCGCCATACCTTTGCAACCAGAAAACAAACATTCATTTTAATTAAGAAAAACTATGATGAAGGAGACAAAGATTGCGTTGGGTACCTGGGCCTGGGGTGCAGGTGCGTTTGGCGGAGACGCCGTGTTCGGTTCCAATACCGATGTTGAGAATCTGAAACCCGTGTTCGAGGCAGCGATGAAGGCTGGCCTGAACCTGTGGGACACCGCCACGGTTTACGGTATGGGCGAATCGGAGCGCATCCTCGGCACGCTTGTCAAAGGCGTGAATCGTGACGATGTGGCCATTTCAACCAAGTTCACCCCTCAGATTGCTGAGATTTTTGAGAACAGCGTCGAGAAGATGGCCGATGCATCCATCGAGCGCATGGACTGCGGTTACATCGACATGTACTGGATTCACAATCCTATGGACGTGGAGCGCTGGACTCCCGGACTTATCCCCTTGCTCAAGAGCGGTAAGGTGAAACGCGTTGGCGTGTCCAACCATAACATCCAGGAGATTGAGCGAGCCAACGAAATACTGGGCGAGGCAGGCTTTAAGGTGAGTGCCGTCCAGAACCATTTCTCGTTGCTGTACCGCTCCAGCGAGAAGGGCGGTGTGCTTGACTACTGCAAGAATAACGGCATCGAGTTTTGGGCCTACATGGTGCTAGAGCAAGGAGCGCTCAGCGGCAAGTACAACAAGGAGAACCCGCTGCCCGAGGAGAGCGACCGCGGCAAGAAATATAACCCCGTGCTGCCCCAGTTGGAGGCTCTGACCAATGAGATGACCGCAATCGGCCAGAAGTATGGCGCATCGTGCTCACAAATCGGCATCGCTTGGGCCATCGCCAAGGGAGTAATGCCCCTCATCGGAGCGACCAAGGAGCGCCACGTCGTTGAGGCCGCCGAAGCCGCAAAGATTCAGTTGACGGCCGAAGAAGTAGCAAGATTAGAGAAACTGGCCGATGCCACCGGCATTGACACCCGTGGCGGCTGGGAGCACAGTATGGAATGATATGAGAATCACAGTCACGTTTCTATATATGGCTATAGCATTAAGCATGATGGCTCAGGGAGTGATGGATGTGCACAGCCACATCATCACCCCTGGCTTTGTATCGGCACTGGAGGCTGAAGGACGCCTCATGGAGGAGGGCTTCCCGTTGCCGCAGTATGATGTGGAGAGCCATCTGCGGTGGATGGACGAGGCGGGCATCGAGACCTCGGTGCTGACGCTGGCTGCCCCGCAACCGTCATCGCCCGCAGTGGTGAGAGCGACCAACGAGGAAGCAGCCCGCATCAAGCGTGAGCATCCGGGACGGTTCCTGTTCTGTGCCGCACTGCCGCTGCCCGATGTCGATGCGGCTATCCTCGAGGCTGTCTATGCGCTCGACACGCTGGGCGCCGACGGCATCAAGTTGGCGACAAACGTCAAGGGGCAATACCTGGGCGCACCGGAACTGGATACGCTGTTTGCAGTGCTCAACGAGCGTAGGGCGGTCATCATCCTGCATCCCCACTGTCCTGATCCCGTCAACCATGAGGTGATGACACAAACGCCGCTGGCCATGCAGGAATACCTGTCGGAAACGACCCGTGCCGTGACCAACATGATCAGCCGCAACGTGCTGGCACGCTATCCCAACGTGAAAGTGGTGGTGCCCCATTGCGGGGCCTATCTGCCGCTGGCCGTGCCGCGCATGAAGTCGCTCACACCCGTCATGCAGGCCAACAAGATGGTGGGCGACATCGATTGGGAGGCCAACCTGGCCACGCTCTACTATGATCTGGCAGGTGCCCATTCGCCCGAGACCATCCGCATGATGCTGACGATTACCACGCCCGACCATCTGCTGTATGGCTCGGACTATCCCTACGTCGCCCCAAAGGTGCTCACGCAGGGCCTGGCGAGGATGAAACAGTACCTCACCGACGAGCCTGATCTGGCGCCGTTCAAGGAGATGTTCCTGTACAAGAATGCCTCCTGGCTATTTCAAGAGACAGAAAAGAAGCCATCGGCTGCAACAACGGCCACTACGATGATTGTGCGTATTGCCGAAATCGAGGTGTATCCGCAATACTTGGAGGAATATCTGGAGTTTGCCAACGAGGTGGACCGCCTGAGTGTTGAGCGCGAACCGGGCGTCATCTGCCTATTCCCGATGCAGAGCGCCGAGGAGCCCACACAAATCCGCATCCTCGAGATCTATGCTTCGGATGCCGCCTACCAGGCGCACCTCAAGACCGAACATTTCCAGAAGTACAAGCAGGGCACGCTGCACATGGTCAAGTCGCTCAGCCTGCCCACGATGCGCCCCCTCGACCCCGAGACGATGCATCTGATCTTCAAGAAGATATAAAGTGCCTGTCGCTTTATTATGACCCTGTATTATAGACCGTGCTGGCGCACGGGAAATTGAACAGAATTTTTATCTTATTTTTATTAATAATTTTGTTTAATTTCTCGGCCGCAGGCCGATTCATAGCTGTGTCGGATGAATTCGGCAAAGGGCGGTCTTACTTCCTCCAGGCGCCGATGATCTCGCCGATATAGACGGCGTGGATGCCGGCGCTGAACCGTTCGTAGAATTGGCGCGGGGTATCGTTGCGGAAGTCCTTCTCCTGCTGGTGGAAAGCGGTGATGATTTCGCACTCAATGACAGTCTTGGCCTCGGTGTAATAAGGCGTTCCGCTAGGCGTGTAGGCCACATGCAGGCCAAGCGCCGCGGCTTTGTCGCCGTCACGTCCGCTGTGACTGCCCATATATTGCGCCACCCGCTCGTCGTCAAACTCCATAATCGTGAACCGCGGATGACGCTCCATAAACTCGTAGGTGTAACGAGCCGGAGCCACATACACACTCACGGTCAAGCGGTTATAACCCAAATAATTGCCTAGACTGCCCCACCCTATGGTCATAGCATTGTGCTCAGTCTTGTCACCAGACAGCAGGATGGGTGCACGCGAAAAGAACGTGAACGCATTGTCGGTGAACTCCTCTTTCAAATTAACCTCCTTATAGCCCTCAAGTGACTGCGCAAGCGCGTCTTGCATCGATAACATCGCCATCATAATAGCAATAACAATAAACTTCTTCATATTCCTAAACCTTGGTTGTTAATTCGACAAAGATACAAAAATCCCTCAAATTATCACAAAGAAAAACCAAGAGCCGTTCCTATTTTTCCCTGTTCTTGAAACCGTCAAGTAATGGTTGCATACAAAATCAAAGTTATTTTGTTCGATTTATCTTGATTTAAGCTATTTTCCCTCCAATTTATTTGATAACTCAAAAAAATATTACTATATGTGTCACATCAATACAAAAGGATGATCTTGCCAACGAAGGCGAGCCTTCGCTGGCAAGATTTTTGTTTAACCAAATAATACTTTTACTATGAGCAAGAAAGAGATGATCAAGAGAGCAGCGGTGGCCCTTGTCATCGCATTCTTGGTGCCGGCGTCTGCTTCGGCACAGTTCGGGGGGGTAAAGAAAGCAGCAGACAAAGTGAAAAAAGCCGCTACAGAAAAGGTAACCAGGCCAATGCAGCACTGCTTGCGAACGTTATCGACTGATTGTTGTCAGTAGACTGAAAAAAACGTAAAATGACATGGACCCCGAAGGCTAGACGGTAAGCCTTCGGGGTTCGTCGTTGATAATGAAATCGAAAGAAGATGGGATTTTGCGAAAAAATCGTTATCTTTGCAGGAGTAATAGAAAGGTGAGCAGAGCATGTCGCCCGACTGCGTCGAGTCGTTGGCCACCCATGACACCAACGTCGAGCCTCATGTCATCGAACTGTAAATCATAATTAAATTAATTTCAAGTATACTACTATTATGAATAATCCTATTATCTACACATCCAAACATCTCAGGACCACAGCCAAGACTAAAGGCGTGGCACAAGCTATTTTTGCAGCACTCGATGAACTGCATGTCGAGCATCACGAGCTAACGAACACTAAAGATTATTGGTGTCGAGACTATATGCCTGTAATGATTTCAGACGATGGAACATATGCAGGATATAAGTACAATCCAGATTATCTGAGAGAAAATGAAAAATTACATGGTTATATAACCGCTCAGCAGGATGCATGTAGCGAACTCAATCTGTTCATGCCAAGTGACATGAAGATCATTTTTGATGGCGGTAATTATGTTCGTTGCGGCGATAAGGTCATTATGACTGACAAGATTTTCAGCGAAAACCCGGACAAGCCTGTTCATGAACTGTTACAAGACCTGAAAGATTCGCTCAAATGTACAGATATTATCCTGCTGCCCAGGGATATGAAAGACCCTTGCGGACATGCCGATGGCATGGTGGCAAACCTGGGTGACGGCCGAATACTATTGAATGGCTGTTGGAAAAAGAACGATATGCCATTCCATAAAAAGCTGAGGAAAATCCTGGATGCCCATTTTGAAGTCGAAGAACTTCCCGCTTGGGACGGCGATATAGATTCGTGGTGCTACCTCAATTATTTACAGGTTCCCGGGGGAATTCTCCTTCCTTGCCTTTCTGAGAAATTTGACAGCCAGGATGATATCGCCGCTTTGAGACATTTTGAACGGCTGTTTCCTGGCCTGAAGATCATTCCCATCTATGCCGAGCCTCTCGTTAGAGTTAAAGGCAATGATGGAGGTGGCGCATTGCACTGTGTTACATGGGAGTATATCAAAAAAAAAGATTAAGATTATGATACGCGTCAATAGAGTACATCACATTGCCATCATCTGCTCGGACTATGAGCGAACTCTTGAGTTCTATAAAAGGGTGCTGGGGTTTACCGTCCTGGCTGAGAATTACCGAGAGGAGAGCAAAGGCTACAAGACCGACCTGGCCCTGGGTGGCCAGTATGTGATAGAGTTGTTCTCTTTCCCGTCACCGCCCGCACGGCCGACAAATCCCGAGGCCGCCGGACTCCGTCACCTGGCCTTTGAGGTTGAAGACATACTGGCCGAAGTTGAAGAACTGGAAAGAATGGGCGTCGAGCATGAACCCATTAGGATAGACCCCTCGACCAACCGCCGCTTCATGTTCTTCCATGACCCCGACGGCCTGCCGCTGGAGTTGTATGAGAAATAACACCCGCTGAGGCAAATGGTCACCATCAGGAAATACAAAAAACAGGACGCAGCCCAGGCCATGGAGATCTGGAACGAGGTGGTGCGCGAGGGCGTGGCCTTCCCTCAGCTTGACGAACTGACCGAGCAGGAGGCCAACGACTTCTTCACCAGCCAATCCTATACCGGTGTGGCCGAGGATAGCGAGACGGGCGAGGTCGTTGGCCTTTACATCCTGCACCCCAACAACGTGGGCCGGTGCGGGCACATCGCCAACACCAGCTACGCCGTCAGGTCGGACAAACGCGGGTTGCACATCGGCGAGTTGCTCGTGAAGGACTCGCTGGTCATGGGTGCCCGGCTGGGCTTCCGCCTCATGCAGTTCAACGCTGTCGTGGCGGCAAACGTCCATGCCCTGCACCTGTATGAGCGCCTAGGCTTCACCCAGCTGGGCCGCATCCCCCAAGGCTTCCTGATGAAGGACGGCCACTACGAGGACATTGTCCTCTTCTACATCGAATTGTAGCCCAAAACACCTACAGCCATCTTTGATACAATATTCTGTATTTTTTCCCGTTTTTAGGTCAAAGGGGACCAATTATCCGTGTATGGTCAACCTTCAAGGGAATTGATAAAATTTAATGCATTAAATCGACAGGACAAAAAGTACATCATTACCTTAGTTTATTATTGATATCACATGAATTAAATCTTCAGAATTATGAAAAGAATTATAAGTTTCCTCTCAGCCTTATCACTATTGGGGATATTGACGGGGTGCACCGACTCTAATTCGGGGAACTCAATTATTGACGACCCCGAGATCAACGACATGTTTTTCGGCCTGAGCGATCCGTCCGCGTGGACCTTAGCTTCAGTTCCAGCCGATCCATTACTGTTCCCAGAGTCATCCTTGATCAACAACGATGAATCTAACAACAACCGCGCGTTGCTATCCTGGTACACTGTGGACCGCCTGTTCACGCAGGGCAATTCTGCCTACGCCCCCGATTATATCAAGAATGACATGGATGCCTTGTCTTATCCCTACGCACGAGAGGTCACCCTCACTGAGGTGTTCCCCTTAAAAGAGATCAACTATGGTGAGTCATCTCTAGTTCATACGCTCAACCTCTCCTTCTACCCACGCGAACGCGGCCCATATAACCTTGATGCCAAAAACATCGATCAGGAAGGCAACCTGCTCTATCCCGAGATAAGATGGGGTGGCATCATGCGCAAGATTGACGATACCAACTTTGAGCAAGCTGACATTGACTGTATCCAGTTCTGGCTGCTGGACCCCTTCATGGATCCCGAACTGGACAACCGGGATGGCGGTTATCTGTACTTCAACTTGGGTGATGTAAGTGAGGATGTCCTCAAGGATGGGCTCTTGAGCTATGAGAACGGGCTACCCATCGATGGTGACGACACCTATGTGACCTACACTGCTTGGGGTAAAGTCTCCAATCTGATACCCTCTTCTTATGCTTTCAATTACAGGGGTGCCATCTTACAAGATGTCGGCCTTGACGGTCTCTCCAACCAGGAAGAGGCCCATCATCCTGCCTATGCCCACTTCGTGAACAAGTTGCGCGAAGTATTGTCTGAATCCGCCATCATTGCCATGCATAACGACCCATTCTCGCCCTTCAACGACCCAGCAGGAGACGATTATGCCTACTATCGCCATGCCTACTACGATATTCAGCGCTTTCCAATCAACAGTCGTTACAAGCACTACAACGGTACAGACGGCAACTCGTTCTCGAAGAACGATGCCAGTGATGCGCAATACCGACAGGCTCGTTCGACACCTGACGCGGAGGACATCAACCATAGTTTTACACTCGACAACAATGAGCGGTTCTTCCAGTATCGCATAGTCCTCCATCCCGACTCAATGCAGGTGGGGAGAAACTATATCACCGACTTGCGTGTGGCCAATGTCCACACCCGCAATGGTGGAATCCAGCAGGCAACGTGGTACGAGTTCACCATCCCCCTGGCAGAATACGAGAGGACTGTCGGTTCTATCCATGACTTCTCCGACATCCGCTTCATACGCATGTTCATGACAGGATTTCGCGGCATTACCCACTTGCGCTTCGCAACACTCGAGCTACGGTAAAGAGGGTGACAGAAACTCACAAAAACATCATTTATAAGTAAGGAGGGAAATGCCACACGGCACTCCCTCCTTGCTTTGTATAGAGAGCGGTCAGTGGGGTTGAATGAATCGGGGAATCTTAACAAAATATAAAAGTGAGCTTTTTAGAGTGTTGATTTGGCCATTTCTAACATCAAAGTGCGTAGCGAACATTTCGGGCGGTTCATTGTCATTTCAACCAATGGTAGTAACTTTGCAACCGAAACGATAGAAAAGTTAGTAAAACTGAAAATCAGAACAGAATATGTTACGAGACATTATAGTTGATCCCTATTTTCCTGATTGCCCGATACGCAATATCCTGTCGCGCATCAGCGACCGCTGGTCGATGCTGATACTGTATACGCTCGACGGCAAGGACACGGCAATGCGGTATTCCGACATCCTGGCAGCCATCCCCGACATCTCACAAAAGATGCTCACCGTGGCGCTGCGCAATCTGGAAGCCGACGGGCTGGTGTCTAGGCAGGCCTATGCCGAGATACCGCCACGGGTGGAATACAGCATCACCGAGCGCGGCAAGTCGCTCATGCCGCACATCAACAGCCTGATTGAATGGGCACTGGCCAACCTGGCCGACATCTTGAATGACCGCAAGAATTATTCATCCAATAAAAACCATTAATCACATTTACTACACAATGAAACAGATTGAAAAGATTGCACAGGGTGCAAATTATGCCGCCATCAACGTTGGCCGCATCAGCGAGATTATTGAACACGAGTTGCCCATGGGCCCGGACTTCAAGATTCAGGGCAAGGTTTTCGGCGGACAGGCCGTTGGCGCCGCAGCCAGCGAGTTCTCTTTCCAGACGCTTGTTCCCGGACAGGACAGTGGTTTCCTGCACACCCACAAGACGCATGAGGAACTCTACTTCATCCTGCGTGGCGAGGGCCAGTACCAGGTTGATGGTGAGATTTTTCCCGTCAGCGAGGGTAGCGTAATCCGCGTGTCTCCCAATGGCAAGCGCGCGTTGAAGAACACCGGCAACGAGGACTTGACGATGCTCTGCATCCAGTACAAGGCCACCCCGTTCACCGAGGCCGACAGCCCCATGACCGACGGCATCATCCTGCAAGAGCCGCTCAACTGGTAAACCACGCTTGCAGACTTTGGGCGATAAATCGTCCACTGTATATAGAATCCATTTATAGCCAGGCGCCCTCATTGATGGAGGCGCCAGGCTTTGTTATTGGTGATACTTTTTCATTCATGAACTTATTTTCGAAGTTAATTATTTGCGGTTTTTTGAAATTATTTATATTTTTGTGCCATATTTCCTATGGGTTTTACTTTCAATTTTTAATGATTTGCTATGACAAAAGGTTTACGAATTCTTTGGTGTGGAGTGCTGGCTGCACTAGTGCTGGCATTGCCGGCAATAGCCCAGACTCCACAAGGTAGCGACCTGTCAAGTGGGTCGCAGAAGGACCGGAAAACGTATGCTCAATTGAGCACTTTGCGTTTGTCCCCGACACTGGTGAATAACCTGAATAGTCCCAGCCGTGACGCTGCTGGCGAGGTGGTCGATGAACATGGTATCATCACGCAGCCTGCTGAGGGTGAGTTGAAGACTTACGAGCGTACTGGTCAGGGAATGCTTGGTGAGGATTACGGTGACGGCATGCTCCTGTACTATGAGACTCAGGACGGCACGATTGAGGTGGTGGAGTGTGATGACGGTACAGTGTACTTCAAAGACCTCATCTACGGCTATCAGCGTGGCTATTGGATTAAGGGCACAAAGGTCGGCAACGAGATTAAAGTCGATGCCAATCAGCCCGTGTCTTATTCCGAGCAGTACAATGCCTCCATCAATCTGCGTTGGGCACACGGCATTGGTGACGGCACCATTGAGCCTGCCGACAGTCATGCCGACGGCTTCACCTTTACTATCGGCGACGATGGCAGCCTGACGCTGGAAGGCACGACAGAGTTCAAGGTGGGGGCCGAAAACTACTTTATCGGCCTGTTCTGGAGTGACAACAATGAATATGCCATCTTCGGCGACGCTTTGACGGTGTATAAGCCGATTAACATCGTCACACAGGTAGATGTGCTGCCCTATGTCAACGACTTCACGACAATGGGTGACCAGAAGTCATTCACCATTGTCGATGGTAATGAAGACAACAGCACATGGTATCCATTCGACGGGAAGTTCTCACACTTTGGCAGCTATGACTATGATGCCGACGACTGGTTGATCTCGCCCGCCATCAAGCTGGAGGCCGGCAAGAACTACTATGTGGCATTTGACACATGGAGGGGTGCCGACTATGCCGATAAGACCATTGAGCTCAAAATGGGTATGAGTCCCTCTCCTGAGGCATTGACGCAGGATGCTATTGCTGCAGTCGCAGTCGAGTCCTTGGGTGCCGTCACTTTGGAGAACGACAGACTGACTGTTGACGAGACAGGCTACTACTACTTCGGCATCCACGATATCAGCGTGGCAGGAGGCTATTCGTTGTATGTTGACAACTTCGTCATTGAGGAAGGCGCTGCCGACAATGCCCCTGCTGCCATTACAGACTTGCAGGTGGTTCAGGATGCCGACGCACTCAAGGCCACCGTCAGCTTCACAGCTCCCGACAAGGCCTTTGACGGCTCTGTACTGACAACTAACCTGACGAAGATTGAGGTGATGCGCGATGGTGTGGTGGTGAAGACGCTGGAGGATATCGCTCCTGGAGCCGCCGTGCAGTTTGAGGATGAAGGCATGACCATCGGCAATCACACCTACACCGCCATTGCCTACAACGAGAACGGAAGAGGACAGAAGTCACCGATGCTCACCGTGTTCTTCTTCGAGGCTCAGGATATTCCCTATACCGTTGAGTTTGCTGACCCGAGCGTGCTCAACGTGCTGAACGTCATTGATGCCAATGGTGACGGCAACACCTGGGAATGGAATGACTACGAGAACGGATTGATATATCCTCCCAGCTACAATGACGACGCCGACGACTATCTGGTGGTGATGCCTGTCAGGGCTGAAGCCGGCAATAACTATAAAGTGACGTTTACGGCTCACACCGAATACGCAGCCGAACGCTTTGAGGTGCTGGCTGGCCGTCAGGGCACACCTGATGCCCTCACCATGACCGTCATACCTGCAACGGCGTTCCAGGCTGACGAGGCCACTGACTTTGAAGGCAGCTTCACGGCCGATGAAAGCGGATTGTATTTTGTCGCTATCCATTGCATCAGCGATATGTACTCTTATGACTTGTTCGCTGACAAGCTGGTCATTGAGAAGGGTGCAGAGCCTACCGCTCCTGCCGCTGTCAGCGACTTGGGAGTAGTACCAGGCGAACTGGGTGCCAAACTGGCTGTTGTGACCTTTACTGCACCGTCAATGGCAATTGACGGCTCGGCTTTAACCGAGAACCTGACGAAGATTGAACTGCTGTGCGACGGCGTGGTCGTAGCTACTGAGGAGAATGTTGCGCCCGGTGCTACTGTAGAGATCACCACTACGGTAGAGACCCCCAACTACTACACCTATCAGGTGATAGCTTACAATGCCTCTGGCATGGGTATCCCGAGCGACAAGGTGAAGGTGTGGATCGGTCAGGACGCACCCGGCAGCTTCTATGGTGTGCAGGCTGCAGACAACGGTACCAGCGTCGAGTTCAGCTGGCCGATGGTCACCGAGGGCGCCAACGGCTACTATCTGAATCCCGATGATGTGGAGTATCAGATTCTGGCCACCGAGTTCAACGGTTGGAGTTATGACTTCACCGATGTCCTTGGCAGCGTGACAGGTGCCGACCACTATACCCTTGAGTACAACACCGACGAAGGCGAGCAGCAGTTCACCACCTGGGGCGTCAAGCCTGTCAACGAGGCTGGTGAGGGCTATCCCGTCAGTGTGACGCTGCTCACAGGTGCGCCCTACACTTTGCCCTTCGAGGAGAACTTTGCCGATGGCGATGTTTCCTACTTGTGGGAAAAGGACAGCAATGCGTCCCTGTATGTTGTGGACCAGGCATCGGACGATGACGGTTACGGTTTGGCCATGACCACAACGTGGTTTACGGGAGACTTCACCCTGTTATCAGGCAAGTTGGCATTGCAGAACGCAGCCAATCCGGTGCTCTATATCGACGTGAAGGGTAATGGCGTTGAGAAGCTTCAGATCAAGGGCGCCACACTTGCTGGCGATCCCGTCCTGTTGCAAGAGGTGGCGCTCAGCGATGAGTGGAACACCATAATTTTACCGCTCAACGATATTAAGGATGGTCGCTACTCGAGACTGGCCTTTACTGCATCGTTCGTTAATCCGTCGACCGAGGACTGGATGAGCGGCACCATCGTCACGTGGGGCGATGCCGTGTTCTTCGACAACATACGTATAGTTGATGAAAACAATAGTGGAATCGTTAGTGTGCAGAGTGACGAGGCTGCCACTCAGAAGGGCATCTTCACGCTCGACGGCCGCCGCGTGAGCAACACTTCGGATCTTAAGGGCTTCTATATCGTTAACGGCAAGAAGATCTTCATCAAGTAAGAGCCATCAGGAGTTCTACTTCATCCTGAAGAAGCCCCTTAACTGGTTAATTTAGATACCTCGTATTTTTTAGACCGAGCGCACCTACGAAGCTGCGCTCGGATTTGTTTTATTTGGTGATGTTTCAGTCTGCTGGGCTCTCGACGTTGCGGACGACG
>JAEEGJ010018018.1_pt1 | contig 15847 bp, 12 predicted proteins | sample 8958761 | NCBI WGS metagenome assembly JAEEGJ01 (sample SAMN16246546, study PRJNA631951) | gut metagenome | biome: gut microbiome; feature: rumen; material: RS-attached | host: Bos | place: Iran: Karaj | collected 2018-10
AGCCAGTGCCGCCGATATTGAGACCAACATTTCCAAGACCTTGGAGAACACGCTGAACGCCGTCCCCGACCTGAAGCACCTCTCCTCCACTTCGCGCGAGAACACTTCGGTGCTGTCGCTGGAATTTGAGAGCGGCATCGACATCGAGACCGCCACCAACAACGTGCGCGACAAAATCGACATGGTGCGAAACTATTTGCCCGATGGTGCAACCAATCCCGTCCTGTTCAAGTTCAACGCCGAGGACATGCCCATCATGCTCCTCTCCGTGACGGCAGAAGAAAGTCTGCCCGCTTTGGACAAAATCATCGAAGACCGCGTCACCACGCCTTTGGCACGTGTGAGCGGTGTGGGTACGGTGTCTGCCAATGGTGCTCCGAAGCGTGAAATCCAGGTCTATGTCGACCCGAACAAGTTGGAAGCCTACAACTTAACCCTTGAAAGCATTTCCAATACCTTAGCCACCGAAAACCGCAATGTTCCCGCCGGTTACATCGATATTGGCTCCAACAGCTATAGCCTACGTATTCAGAAGGAGTTTACCTCGGCCAAGGAGATGGAGAATGTCATCGTTGGCTCTCGCGGTACTGCGCCTATCTACTTACGCGACGTAGCCACGGTGAGAGACGGTTCAGAAGAACGCATCCAGGAGTCGTATAGCAATGGTCGTCAGGGTGCCACTATCGTTATACAGAAACAAACCGATGCCAACGCCGTCAACGTCATCAAGGGCATCAAGAAACAACTGGAACAAATTGAGCCCACCCTGCCCTCCGACGTCAAGATAAGCCTTATCGTGGACGGCTCTACCTCCATCCAGAACACCATCAACAGCCTGCGCGACACTATCTTCATCACCTTCCTTTTGGTGATGCTCGTGGTATTCGTCTTTTTGGGTCGTTGGCGCGCCACCTTCATCATCGTACTCGCCATCCCGATTTCCCTGTTGGCTTCGTTGATTTATCTGTTTGCCACGGGCAACACACTGAATATCATCTCCATGTCATCACTGACCATCGCCATCGGTATGGTCGTGGACGACGCCATCGTGGTGTTGGAGAATATCACCACGCACATCGAACGCGGCTCGAAACCCAAAGAAGCCGCTGTACATGCCACCCAAGAGGTGCAACTCTCTGTTATCGCTTCTACTTTGACCATGTTGGCTGTGTTCCTGCCGCTGACGATGATTAAAGGTACTACGGGCGTGATGTTCAAACAGTTGGGTTGGATCGTCTCTATCATTATGATTGTCTCCACTTGCGGAGCCCTTACTTTGGTGCCGATGATGTGCTCCAGGATGTTGGTGATGAACCCCCACCAGAGCAAGTTCCACAAGGCCATATTCCGCCCCATCAACAAAGCCCTTGATGCCATCAGCAACGGTTACGCTCGCCTTATCAACTGGTGTGTCAATCACCGTAAAGTGGTTATTTTCGGCATGTTAGGATTGTTCGTCCTATCCGTTGTCTTCCTCGCCCCGACCCTGAAGACCGAGATGATGCCCAAGTTGGATGAAGGTCGTTTGAGCATCAACATTGAATTGCCGACGGGCACAGGACAAGATGTTACTGGAGCTTTCGCCAAAAGCCTTGCCGAAGACTTCATGGCCATCCCCGAGGTAAAGATTTGTAACTATAGCTTCGGTCAGGCCGACTCCGACAACGCATTCGCCTCGATGCGTAGCAACGGTACACACATCATGTCGTTCAACCTGCGCCTCGGCACCAAGACAGAACGCCGCAAGGCGGGACTGCGCAAGACCAGTGAGGTGGCCGACGAGATCCGCGCCAAACTCAACGCCATGCCTGAAATCAAGAAAGCCAACGTCAACGAAGGCGGTGGCGGCATGGGCGGCATGAGCACGGTGCAAGTCGAGATTTACGGCTATGACTTTGCCACCACCGACCGAGTGGCCAACGAAATCGCACAAAAGCTCCGTGACCGTGGCATCCTGCAGGTCATCGTGGGTCGCGATGAATACACACCTGAGTATCAAGTCGACTTCGACCGTGAAAAGTTGGCTCTCAATGGCTTGAACAGCACCACGGCTGCTACCTATGTCAAGAACCGCATCAACGGCTCGGTAGGCTCATACTACCGTGAGGACGGTGAAGAATACGACATCCGCGTGCGATACGCTCCCGAGTTCCGCAAGAGCATCGAGGACATTGAGGACATCAAGATCTACAACTCGTATGGGCAACCCGTCCGCGTGGGCGACCTCGGTGAAGTGGTCGAATCGTTGACGCCGCCCCAAATTCAGCGTAAGGACCGTGAACGTATGGTCAGTGTCACTGCCGTCGTCGGCAAGGGACAGGTGCTGAGTGATGTGGTGAAGATGTGCGAGGAAGTCATTGAAGACACCGCCATCCCGCCTGAGATCTTCCCCAAAATCGCTGGTGACTACGAGACCCAGCAGGAGATGTTTGGCGACCTGCTCACCTTGCTCATCCTCATCATTATCTTGGTTTACATCGTGATGGCCTCGCAGTTCGAGAACCTGATGAAGCCTTTCGTCATCATGTTCTCCGTGCCTTTCACCTTCACCGGTGTGTTACTCGGCTTGTGGGCCACCAACACCGCCTTGGGTGCCATGGCCTTCGTGGGCATCTTGATTTTGATGGGTATCGTCGTGAAGAATGGTATCGTGCTCATCGACTACACCACCCTTTTGGAAGAGCGCGGCGTAGAAGTCAAGGAAGCCACTGTGAAGGCCGCTCGTTCGCGTCTGCGTCCTATCTTGATGACCACACTGACCACCGTCTTGGGTATGATTCCTTTGGCCATAGGCCGCGGCGAAGGTGCCGAGATGTGGAACTCGTTGGGTACCACCGTTGCCTGGGGCTTGACGGTCTCGACATTGATTACCTTGTTGTTGATCCCCTCCCTGTACTGCTCGCTTGAAACCCGTGCCGTGCGCCGTAAGAGACGCAAAGCAGAGGAAGCCTTGACGAAAACCGAAAACATCCGATAACCATGAAAGCGATACTCATCACATATAATCAAGCCTACTACGACGAAATCGCCACGGTGCTGAACGACAACGGCACAAAGGGCTATACTGAATGGAACGAAATCAAGGGTCACGGCAGCGATACAGGTGTTCCGCACTACGGCACGCATGCCTGGCCGACCTTGAACAACGCCATCATCAGCATCGTTGACGACGACAAGGTGGATGCCATCCTCAACCAACTGCACGAAAAAGACCTCAAGACCCCAGATTTAGGATTGAGAGCGTTTAGTTGGGCTGTGGAGAAGATGATCTAAGAAATCCTGCAAGCGACCCTATCCATTATTGGAAATCGACACCGCTTCCGTATGAAAACTTTTCTACGGAGGTGGTTTTTTTTTAGGCATTCAAATAGAGACTCGATTATTGATGATTAAAAACCACTTCTTGTTGAACACAATCTCATATTTCGTACTTTTGTATGGTCAAATGAAAAAAAATCCGATAATGTCTGTAATTTTTTAGTTGTTTTTGCATCTAAGGGTCAAAAGAAACAAAGATGGACAAAATGAATGATCAAGAAAAGCGATTTGCCCAATTGGTGAATGAGCATAAAAGCACCATTTATTCGGTTTGCTATATGTTCTCCCAAGATGAAGATGAGGTTAGCGACCTCTTTCAGGAAACGCTGATCAACATGTGGAAAGGCATCGATAGTTTTCGCGATGAAAGTAAGATTAGCACTTGGATTTATCGTGTAGCCTTGAACACCTGTCTCCTACAAGAACGCAAGAAAAAGAAAGAGGTGAAGAAAGTGCCTCTCACCATGGACGTGAACTTCTTCGAAGACAATGATGTCAACGCAACACAAGTTCGTCAACTTCACCAACGCATCGGGAAACTCGGCCTTGTAGACAGAGCCATCGTGATGATGTGGTTGGAAGATATGAGCTACGATGAGATCGGTGCCGTCATGGGAATCACACCGCAAAATGTGGGCGTAAAGCTTTTCAGGATCAAAGAACAACTTAAAAAAATGTAAGCCATGGAAGAAATGAATTTCGAGGAAATGCGCAACCAGTTTGCCATCCTCAAAGAACAGCTTGCCAAACAGGAAATCATCAGTGACCGCCTACTTCGCAAAACGATGAAATCGAAGAACAAAGAAATCAGTTTTGTGAAGAAATATGAATTTGTAGGAGCAATATTAGGTTTGCTTATCATAGTACCTCTATTCATTTTCTACGCACATTGTAGTCTTGCTTTTATCATTGCCACTTGCCTTGTACTGGTAACCAGTTTGGCAGGAACTTATTTCATCTATAAGCCAATTGGAAAGTTGAATTTTATGGAAGATGATTTAGCCTCGGTAGCTCGTGTGATAGCCAAGTTCAAAAAGCAAAAGAACAATTGGGAGCATTTTGTAAGTCCAGCATGCCTCTTCCCTTGGATAGCATGGGCAATTTATGAATTTGCTTGGAAAAACGCTCCCAATACAACCTTCTCATGGATAGTAACACTCTCTGGAATTATCGGAGCTGTAATAGGTTTAATTATTGGTATCAAAACCTATCGTAAAGTGATAAATGCTGCCCAAGAAATCCTCGATGACATCGAGAAGAACTGAAACCTGAATAAACAGCCAAACTAAAGAAAGGGAAATCAAATGAACAGCTCCAATACAACGTCACGCGAAACGATGAAAGCGAAGACCAAGGAAATCAATTATTTGAAGACACATGAGTATTTTGAAGGAGCAATCTTAGGTCTTCTTATCTTGCCCGTGCTCCGAGTTATTTTACCATGTAGTCACGCATTTATCAGCGCCACCTGTCTTGTGGTAGTGGTAAGTATGGCAGGAATCTATTTCATTTACAAGCCCATTGGAATGTTGAATATCATGGAAGACGATTTGGCCTCGGTAGCTCATGTGATGGCGAAGTTCAAGAAGCAAATCAGCCATTGGGAGCGTTATGTAGTTCCAGCACTCCTCATCCCTTGGATTGCATGGGCTATTTATGAATTTGCTTGGAAGGACTCTGTTTCATGGGTTGCCATACTCGCAGGAATATATGGAGCTGTAATAGGTGGAATCAAAAACTTCAAAGTCTACCACAAGGCCGTGAATGCCGCCCAGGAAATCATTGATGACATTGAAAAGAACTACCAACAGCCATCTGATTACCCTCCAATCTCATCCAACTCCAGCCAGCGTAATTCCTTTTCATCCAGTAAGTCCTTGATCTCCTGCAAGCGATTGCCCATCTCTTGCAGTTTCTGATAATCAGTCTCGCTGTTCAAGGCTTCGGTGATGGTAGTTTTCTCTTTTTCAAGGGATTCCATTTCCAACGCAAGGGTCTCATATTCACGCTGCTCCTTGAAGGAACGCTTTACCTTTTCGCGCTGCTTCACTGGTCGAGGCTCTTCCTTCTTCTGGGCTGACTTTTCTTTGCGCTCTTCGCGCTGCTTGGCATCCAAATAGTCCTTGTATTGGCTGTAGTTGCCCATGAAGCCTTTCACCATGCCATCGCCTTGGAAGACAAAGAGCTGGTCAACGACTTGATCCATGAAGAAACGGTCGTGCGAGACCACCAACAAGCAACCCTTATAGCTTTGCAGAAAGTCCTCTAACTTCTGCAACGTTAACAAATCCAAGTCGTTGGTGGGCTCATCAAGGATGAGGAAGTTGGGGTTCTGCACCAAAATGGTGAGCAAATAAAGCCTCCGTTTCTCACCGCCGCTGAGTAAGGCCACGGGCTGGCGGTGCATCTTGTAGGGGAACATGAAATGTGCCAACAACTGGTCTGCCGTATAGACTTTGTCCTTGCCGTAGTTGACCACCTCAGCAATGTCGCGCACGGTGCTAATCACGGTCTTGCTCTCATCGAATTGTATGCCTTCCTGGCGGTAGTAGCCATAGGTGACAGTCTCGCCCGTCTTTACCCTGCCTCGGTCAGGTTGCATTGCGCCAGTGATGAGGTTGAGGAAGGTGGACTTCCCCACCCCGTTCTTGCCAATCAGGCCGATGCGCTCGCCACGCTTGAAGACATAGTCGAAGTCCTTAAGCACCGTCAAGTCACCGAACGACTTCGACACATTGCTGAGCTCCAGTATCTTGCCACCCAAACGCTGCATCTGCAAGCCAAACTCAAGGCGTTCATCTTGTTCCTGGTATCTCGAGCGTTCCTTCAAGTCATAGAACGCATCAATGCGACTCTTCGACTTGCCTGTACGAGCCTGCGGCGTGCTGCGCATCCATTCCAGCTCATATTTCAGGAGCTGGCTGTTGCGCTCTGCTGTGGCACGTTTCACCTCCTCACGCTCACGGCTCTTCCGTACGTAATAGTCGAAGTTGCCGTTGTGGGTATACATCACGCCTTGGTAAAGCTCAAAAATCTTATTGCACACACGGTCAAGGAAATAGCGGTCGTGGGTGACCATTAGCAGGGTCATACTTGACTGGGTGAGGAATCTCTCTAACCATTCCACCATTTCCACGTCAAGGTGGTTGGTGGGTTCGTCAAGGATCAGGAAATCAGGCTCATGCAGTAGCACCAAGGCCAAAGCCAAACGTTTTACCTGTCCGCCCGAGAGCTCATCAACCGACTGCTCCATATTGGTGATAGCAAAACGGGTCAGATACTGCCTCGCTTTGAGGTGCTGCTCATCGTTGAGGTCGGCCAACAGGTCGGAAATCCGCGTCCCAGAAGGATACACAGGCAGTTGTTCCAAGTAACCGATTTTGATGTCGTTGGCATAGGTGATGGTTCCCGAGTCGGGCGACTCCTTCCCCACCAAAATCTTCAGCATCGTCGACTTGCCCGAGCCATTGGTGGCTATCAGAGCAGTCTTGTCGCCCTTTTCAATGCCAAAGGTGACATCCTCGAACAGCGTCTTGATGCCATACGACTTGGATATCGTGTTGACCGACAGATAGTTCATTTCGCGAAACGCTTGACGTACTCGATAGGATACTGCGACTTCTCCGAGACCTGTTCCACCGTCATACCCGATTCAAACAGCCTCTTAATGACGGCGTCCATGGGCTCACCGACTTCAATAATATGGAAATCAGGGTCATAGAAACGGACAATGCGCTGTCCCCACGGTGCTTCCTCAACGGGATGGACATACTTGATCTCCGGGAACTCCTTCAAGTATTCGAGAAACTTATCGAAGTCTTTCTCCTCGAAATAGAGTTCAGCATTGTTTGACTTTCTGCGAACCGTGTTCGTATGAATCATCTCCTTCCATTTCTTCATCTCTTGCAGCGCGAAACCGCCCTCAAATTGGACGTTCTCACCAAAGTTCATGACCACACGGTCGCCAATCACCTCTTCATAGAAAGTGATGGCTTTCTCCATGTCGGTAACCACTAAAAGCGGGCATTTGAATTTCAGCATAATTCTTAGTTTTGATGGCACAAAGATAAAAAAAGCCTCGCATCCGCAGACACGAGGCTCTAACTTTTTATTAGTTGGGTGTTATTTCTTCTCCTTGGGCAACACCGCAAACTTGTAGATGCACAGCTGATGATACTCCTCGCCAGGTCTCAGCACCGGCACGGGAGTCAGCGTCTCATGATTGACTGCATCAGGGAAGAACTGTGCCTCAAGCGCCAGACCTTCGCGGAAATTCATAGGTTTGCCACACTTGCCAACACCCTTACCATTGAAGAAATTGCCGCTATAGAACTGCAAACCCACCTGATCGCTCCACACCTGCATCTCGCGGCCACTTTGTGGTTCGGTCAGTGTGGCATTCCACGTGTAGGCCTTGATGTCAGTTTTGTCAACAATCCAGTTGTGGTCGTAGCCCTTGGCATTTCTGAGCTGTTCATCATCGGCAGCGATGTTGTCGCCAATGCGATGCTTCTCGCGGAAGTCAAACGGGGTCTCCTTCACGCCTGAGAACTTGCCGTTGGGAATCAAATGCTCGTCAACGGTGGTCATATAGCGTGAATTGATTTGCAATTCATGGTCAAGGATGGTACCATTGCCTTCGCCTTTCAGGTTGAAGAAGGAATGATGCGAGAAGTTGCACAAAGTGGGTTTGTCGGTCGTGGCGGCATAACGGATCTGGAACTGATTGTCATGCGTCAGCGTGTAGCTCATGGTCACGTCAAGGTTACCCGGGAAGCCGTCTTCGCCATCGGCAAACACGGTGTGCATTGTAATGACGCTGTCGTTGACTGCGGTCACATCCCAAACGCGCTTGTCGGCACCGATGAGACCACCATGCAAAGTATTCACACCGTCGTTAGTGGGCAGCTGATAGGCAACGCTATCCAAAGTGAAAGTGGCGTTGGAAATACGGTTTGCGCAACGACCGACCACGGCACCAAGATAGCGTTCTCCGCTGTTGTTCAAATACTTGTCGATATGGTCGTAACCCAAGACGATATCCTCAAAACTATCACGATTGTCGGGCATCCAAAGGGCAACCACACGGCCACCATAATTGGTCACCTGCATGGTCAAAAAACCGTTGTGTAAGGTATAGAGCGACACCTTCTTGCCCTCCACTTCCGTGTTGAAGTTTTCGGCAGGAATCAACTTGACTTCTTTCTTTTTGTTGCAACCGACTAACAATAAAGCCATTGCAAAAACCAATAACGCTTTTTTCATCTTTTTCGATTCAAATCTTCAAAAATCGGGCTGCAAAAGTACAAAAACTCTTTAATTCGTGCAAACACATTTTTATTTCGACTTTTCCAGCAGCCTATTGCGTTCTCACTACACCCTGATAATCAACTTCTTTATGTTTGCGCAAAAACTCAATCATCATTTCCTCCGAGGTCATGAACGTGCTTCGGCCTTCATCTTCACTTTCGATGTTGACCGTCGAAGCCATATAACTATTCATCGCCACCCTATAAAGACTACGTGTGGAGAAGTTGGCGTCATTGATCCAGACCGTATTGCCATCTTCACTCACCGAGTAACTCATGCCCGAGACGTAGGAAGGATAGCCACCGTTCTTTCGGTAAGTGTTGAGGATGAACTTCTTCACCTGCGCACCCGTCATTTTATACACCACCACCTCGTTGTTGAACGGGTCGATGCTATAGACGTCCTTCACCGTGATGGGGCCTTTTTTCAAGTGAGTGATGCGTACACCACCCGTGTTTTGGAAAGCAAAGTCGGCACCGCTGACCTCGCGGATGGCATCCGTAATCAAGCAGCCCAATTCCTCTGGGGTCTCAAACTTTGTCTTCGCTATGGCGATGGGCTCGTTCAAGGCCGGTGCATCGTTGAACTCGTTCACCAATTGCTTGATTTCGGGCTTCTCATTACGTACTTTATCGACATCCAATACAATAGCTTCCTTACTTATTACCTTATGGTCTTTCACTCTCAGCTTCACCAAGGTGGCATATTTCAAATGGGAACCTGATTGGGTAATTATGACACCGTTGGTCTCAGAGGGGTTTTCCACTAAAGTATGAGTGTGACCGCCGATGATGGCATCGAGCCAGGGATTGGCTTGGGCCAGTTCCATGTCATCCTCAAGGCCACAATGCGAGAGCAAAATCACCACATCGTTCTCATTTCTAAGGTATTTGTAATCGGGCAGCACCACATCAGGACGTTTGAAACTCACCGCTTTCAACTTGTCGGGATGCGCCCCAGGAATGCCATCATGGCGGATTTCAATCATGCCGACCACAGCCATCTTCACGCCTTGATGCTCCATCGTCACGAAAGGCTTGATGTCGAGATTGACCGTCTTGGGAATAGACACATTGGCGCATAGGAATGGAAAACCAGCCCTTTCGATGTCGTTTTGCAGACTGACAATGTCACCATCCCATTCGTGGTTGCCGACGGCGCAAAGGTCGAAGCCCGTGCGATTCATCAGCTCAATCATGGGATAGTTGACGGGATCGTACTGGTCGTTGACGGGGTTGCCCGTGCGGTTGTCACCCGCCGAGAAAAGCAACATGTCGGGATAGATGCCCCTCAGGCTGTCGACCATCGTAGCGAATTTCGGGAACTGGTCGATGCTGGCATGCATATCGTTGACCGAGAGGATGGCAATTTCGGTTTCATCCTGCGTTGCAGCTGGTGTTTCCTTGTTTTCCCTCGTATCAGTACCCTCGTGGGAATTGTTGCGAAGCAGCAGGAACAACACCACAGCCACCAAAGCGAGCACTAACAATAACTTCTTTTTGTTCATAAGTCATGAGTTTAACGAAGCGCAAATTTACGAAAAAAGTTCTATCTTTGCGCCATCATGTCGAAGAAAAGCCGAAACGAATACCCGAGTGGGAGCCGGACGAGTTGGAAGGTGGTCATCACCTACCTATTTGTCATTGCCCTTTGTGCGGCTTTGTTCTATTATATCTTCAACCTGCGCAAGAGCATCGAGAACCAACGCTCCAACATCAATTCGCAACACGACGCCCTCAACTGGGTCAACGAGTTCACCAAAAACGTGCATGCCGCCCAAAACGCAGCCAACCTCTACGCCTTCACCGAACAGTCTCAATACAGACGAGAGTTCAATGCCTACCGCGATGCCATCAAGGTCCAAACCGACTCACTTCAATTGTTTGAAATAAGCGAAGACAATAAATTGATGGTTAATGAGATAAGCAACCTTATTAAAAGTAAAGGTCGAATTAGTAATGAGCTGTCGAGACAGTTCCACGACTTCAACCCTTTGGCCGAATTCGACCGCACCATCGACGACTATCGCCCCCCAAAACCAGAAGAGGAAATCGTAATCACCACCGTGTCGAAAGACACTATCATCCACGTGCCAAAGAAGGTGGAGAAAAAAGGCTTTTGGGAACGTGTCGGCGATGTGTTCAACTCGGATGAGGAGCAGGAAGACAGCGTAGTGCACATCTCCATGGAACGCACCGACACGCTACGCATCCAGCACCAAGGACAGGATTCGGTCAACATTCTGGCCAACCTTCGTGTGCTTTCAGACAAGGCAAAGACCCAATATTGGAAAAAGATCAAGCAATATGAGAAGAAGACGCAGGAACTGGTAAAGGCCGACAACGAACTCTCCGAGCAGATTTCCACCTTGTTAATTCGCCTTAACCAGGAAATACTCGACTCCACCGTCAAGGAAATCGAGAAGAGCGAGGAAATCATCCAAGAAAACACACATTACTCCATCATCATTGGAGCGGTCACGCTTGGCCTCATCATCATCTTCATCATTCTGATCATCGGCGATGTGAACAAAGGTTATCGCGCTCGCCGTGCCGCCGAGGAGGCCAAGCGAAAGACCGAGGAAATCATGGAAAGCCGTCACAAGCTGCTGCTCTCCGTCACCCACGACATCAAGACCCCACTGAGTTCCATCATGGGCAATATGGAACTCTTGGACAAAACGGGTAACGAAAAGGAATTCAGCTCGATACAGCAATCCGCCGACCACATCCTCAACCTGCTGACCAACCTGTTGGAGTACTCGAGCCTCGAACAAGGCAAGCTGAAAGTCAACAACGAAGCCTTCAATTTACGCGACCTCTGCGATGAGACCGCTGAAATGTTTGAGCCCATCGCACGCCATAAGAACCTGCAATTCATCTATGATCCATCATTCGAAGAAGACAGCTCCATCCTATCTGACAGACTAAAAATCAAGCAGATACTCAGCAACTTGATTTCCAATGGCATCAAATATACCTTGGAGGGTAGCGTCACCTTCAAGGCACGCATGGGACGCAACCTGGTCGTTTTCGACATCACTGACACAGGTGTGGGTATCCCGCAAGACAAATTGGAAGAGGTCTTCAAGCCCTTCGTACGCATCGAGACCTACAACCAGTTCGCCGAAGGCAGCGGCTATGGCATGTCAGTGGTCAAAGGTCTTGTCGACCTTCTCGGCGGCGAGATCCAGATCGAATCTGAAGTCGACAAAGGCTCTCATTTCGAGGTCAGGATACCCGTGAGTAGCGTTGAAGAAAATATTGAAGCAAAGGATGAAATCGTAGATGATAACAAAAAGAGCCTCAATATATTGGTTATTGATGATGACAACACCTTACTCTCCGTCATCGACACCATGTTGCACCGGCTCGGACATCAAGCCATCCCCTGCCGTTCGAAAAGCGATGTCGAAGGTGCCGTAGCCCAAATCGCCGATTACGACTACATCCTCACCGACCGCGAAATGGGCGCCCTCACCGGCAATGACATCCTCCATATCTTCAAGGAGGCCGATGCCGACAAGCCCGTCATCCTGATGACCGGACGCATCGAATACACCAACGAGAAAGCCAAAGAAGAAGGTTTCGATGGATTCCTACCCAAGCCATTTAATTTAAAGCAATTAGAAAACCTGTTTGGAAGTGTTGCTTTAAGTGAAAACGAAGAAGAAACCGCCTTCCCCGACTTCCCCAATTTCAGCGAAATGATGGGTAACGACAAGGAAGCCATGACCGACATCTTGACCGTTTTCGTGCAGTCCACAGCCAACGACTTGGTTTCGATGAACACTTTAATTGAGCAATCGGATTTTGTTGAGATGCAAGGACTTTGCCACAAGATGTTACCCATGTTCATCCAATTGGAACGCGACACCACCTTCCTCGCCAGGATGAACGCCATGCGCGGCAAGGACGAGACGGAAGAAGACTATCCCAACTGGAAAGAAGACGCCACCCAATTCATGGCCCAAACCGATGAATTGATGGACTTGTTGGCGGAGAAGTATGGGATTGGGTGAGGCTCTATGGATGCATAGGCCCTCATTGTCGGCGAAGGTGACCTCAAGGCTGAGGAATTCTAGCAGATGAAGCCAGAGAGGCTGCTTTAGTAAAAAATACAAACTGAACTTTATACAAAGTCCCACAAAACTTCAGGGGTTATCATTGAGAAAGGGGTATCTGGATAGGCTGCAGCAAATGTGGCAGGTTGCAACGGCTTTTTCTTGGGATTCCATTTGAACTCAAAGGTACGCATCTTCCCGTCTTCGATTTCCACCAAATCGATTTCTTTTTGGTCATGTGTCCGCCAAAAATAAAGCTGGGCATAGCTGCCAATGTAGGCCTTATGCTTCACGCGCTCGCTCACCATCAGGTTTTCCCATAAGGCTCCCACATCGTTACGCATGTCGAGTGGCGCAAAGTTGGAAATTACTGCATTGCGGACGCCATTGTCAAACCGCCAAATTTATATGGAATTTAGCGGTTACAACCGCCAAATTTATATGGAATTTAGCGGTTTTGATAGTTGAACCCCTATTTGGATTCACGGCAAACACACGGTTTTCCTATAAATTGTTCCTATTCAAACTGCACATGGCAAAATTTTTGCGAAAGACAAATTGATTTGTCAAAAAGTCGCCCAGAAAAGTGGCAAATAATTGATAATCAACTCCTGAAAATCAATCCGGTGGAGTTAATGTAGACTCCCATTCCACCGCCGTCCTCATGGCCAGCATAATAGCCTCACCCACCAAAGCCACATCGGCAAGCAGATAATGACTTTTGCCTCTACTGCGCCAGGTGGTTCCTGCAAGTTCTCCCGTCTTCAAAAGCTTTTTCCTTAAAGCCCAATCCTCAAAATAGGTCACACTACCAACGGCAAATGCTGTCCCCGTCGGGCTAAGATTGCAGATAATTGGCCCCGCATCGATGTCCATTCCAAGCCAACACCTTCTATCATGGTATTCCTTGAAGCCCGTGATAGGACGCTTCTGCAAAAAGCTCGACTTCAGCTTCTCGTATTGGTCTCGGGCAAACTCCTCATCGACGAAGGTCAGATAATAAGAGCTCAACGCTGAATAAGAGCCTTTGATGGGTGCTTCGCCATACATGCCTTCTCTTTCATCCGGCAGGAATGAAGCCAACATCCCAGTGTCTTTTTCGAGCCAATGATGTTTGGCTTCATCCACCCATTGGTAAACCGTTGAGTAATACTTGCCCTCAAACTGCTGAGAATAGACCGATAATGCAACTATTGCCACAAGCATATCTGGCACATAAACGCATTCGCCAGGATAGGTCGGCAAATTCATGTTTGGGCTTTCAAGGACGCGGCGGTTCATGGTCTCGCATAGCCGATGATAAAGCTCATCGTATTTGTCGCCTCCGCCGATGCGTTTGTAGCCGCCAATCATCCAAGCCAAATGACTGAGATAAGAGACATGGCTCTCTTTGCCATCCAAGGTTTCAAGCGGGTCTTCGCCCCATCGCTCACGGTCGTATGCCCGCAGCTCTGGCGACATAACAATCTGGATGAGGCTATCGATACGGGCAATGTTCGCTTCCCTATCCTCATCGTATATCAACGTGGTATTCACCAACGCCGCCGAAAGCATCGAGCATGAATACAACGCCCACTCCCCTTGGAACTGAGGCCCGACGATGGCGGGCATTTCATCAATAAGCTTTTGCGGGCTGGTAATCACTTTCTCTATCAGAAAGTCCCGCCGCGCCAGAATGTCCGCTTTCTCGCTCTTAAAGTCGCCGTTATGTCTTGTGGCTACACCTACCCAGATGGCCTTCATCACGATAATAACAACCATGATAGCCAAGCAGACAAGTAGGACTTTCATGGATTTCTTTTTTACAACCATTTACACTAGATTAAATGCAAAATTATTGAATTTCTTGCCCGGCATTTCTCCGCAAATCATCCCAATACTCATCGCTCCCCCAGCCGAATGTTCTTGCCAGTGGTTCGATTCTCAACATCATGCCTGTACCTATCTTTTGTTCAACATCTTTGGTGTTAAAATGCCACAGCTCATCCAAACATTTGATTTTATAATCCACTGCTTGTGACACTATTGGAAACAACTCCTTCATGCGTTCTTCCCTTATCATCACTCTGCGTTTCGTCTCTTCATCAACAGGAACTTCCCTATAATGACCAGCGCCAATGTTTTCATGTACGACATACCTATCTTCAGCTTTCTCCAACCTGGCTTGCATGATGCCATCTATTTCTTCAAATCGATAGTAGTATGTCGCACAATGGAAAATATAGGGTTCCCAAGTCTCTCTTGTATTCCTGCTTTCTATTAATAATTCATTTGGCGAAGGATTGATTTGTTGGGTGATCCAATCTAGATATTCCTTGTCCGGTGGCATTATCACCCCATTAAAGATAGTCTTATGCCACGCTACATATTCCAACCGATAAGCCTTATAATACAGGTCGTGCCTAAACCATCGTTTGACATGCGGCAGTTCGACTTTTCCTGAAAACGCCTTCGTAAAAGTCCTACCGCCTTCAGTATATTGTGACCACTCGGGTAGCCTAGGGATTTGCGCCTCGCTTTTGCGATAGCGGCTTTCGCCTTCTGGTATGACTCTGACTTGGATTCTATAACTTATCATGATGGTTGAATTTATTCAAATTTTTGCAAATGACACCCTGATGCCTGGTCAAACAGCACTTCATGCTTTTCTTTTTTATCATTGCCCCCAACATCTTTTGATTTGTTCCCTTTTGCATCGATAGGCTGATACATCCGCCAAACGGATGACATTTGCTTTATAGTCTGGCGGCAAGTGGTTGGCCATGTCCTTGATGATTTCATCTGGCATCCCATAGAAGGCTTCAGCGATACCGCCTGCAATGCAGGCTTGTGTGTCGCTATCTCCTCCAAGAGAAACAGCTAGTCTTACCGTGCTTTCATAGTCATTGCTGTCTAAAAATGCAATGATAGCTTCCGGCACTGACTTCTGACAAGTTACCTCAAAACCATAGCGAGGCCTGATTTGGTCACAAGTCCGGTTGAGGTTGTATTTATACTTTGTTGCAATATATCTTCTTATCTCATCCTTGCTGGCTCCGTTTCGTGCCATGAAAATTGCTGCAGCCGTGGCTTGCGCCCCTTTGATACCTTCTGGATGGTTGTGAGTGATGCTGGCCGAGATTTCTGCCACCCTTTCGGTTTCTTCCATGGTTTCAA
>JAEEGJ010018019.1_pt1 | contig 15847 bp, 12 predicted proteins | sample 8958761 | NCBI WGS metagenome assembly JAEEGJ01 (sample SAMN16246546, study PRJNA631951) | gut metagenome | biome: gut microbiome; feature: rumen; material: RS-attached | host: Bos | place: Iran: Karaj | collected 2018-10
GAAGGGCTTGAACCGGTGCAGAATATGCGTTATGCACTCCGTGCCATGCAGCTTTTGAAGCCGTTCCTCCCCATGGGCGACAACCTCAAGAGCGAAATTCTGTACATTCTCGCACGCGCCACGAGTAACGAACACAAGTGGAACGGCGCCGAAGTATTCACAAAGTACGCCGAAGAAAACGTTCCGTCCGTCATCAAGCAGATGGCAGAACGCGCTACCATTTACCACCTCGAACTCGAAGACGATTACCTCAACAAGGATTCTCGCATTACGGCAACGAAGATTGCGTCCCGCCGTCGCCAGACGTTGGTGCGTACATCTTACGAAGACAAAGACCTCGGTGAATCCTGCGTGACTACGAACTTGGTCGTTACAGACCAGCTCAGCCGCGTGAACATCATTGTCGCCATGGGTGAAGAACAAGAAAGTGGACTTACCTTCGTCACTGATCCGAACATGACGACCGAACAGCTCCACGAACTTTACCCGACGGCATACGTTGTCCGCATGAGCAATCTCGCGAGCGATTCTCTGAAGCGCATCAACCAGCTTTCGACGCAGATGCACCTCGAAAACATCACGAAGTCGTTCTCCGGTTTCGCTTTGAATCACGGTATTTCCATCGACAGCCTTGCCGACCCCGACCATACTTTGCCGGACACCATGCGCAAGATCCTCACCGTGGAAATCAACGCACGAATCCATCACGCCGCATTGCAATTGCTGAACGAGCATCACCAGGCCATCATCGATGAAATCAAGGAACTCATCACCGAAGCAACAGCGCTCAATACGCACTTCAGCTTCGGCGGCCTTGGCCACATGTTCTTCCACAAGCTGACATTGCTCATCGACGAAGTTTCCAAGAAGTACGACGAAAAGACGCTCAACTATATCACGGACCTTATCACGGTTGCCGATTGGCTGAAGCTATACATCAACAAAACTTCTCTCGAAAACTACGTCTTTGGATTCTACAAGGAATACAAGGCCGAGCCCAAGGGAAAATTTGCGGCACTCCGACAGATGTTCCAATGGCTCAATTTTGAGGTCGATTAATGTACAAATTGTCAAATGCCCCGCTTCTAAACGCGCAGCAAATTGACAAGCGCTTGGAATCACTCGCCCAAGAATTAAAGGCGAGTGATTTCGACGTTATTTTATCCGCACTCACAGGCAGTTACATTTTTACAGCCGACATATCCCGACGCATAGCAAAGCCCAATCTACAAATCGCATTTATCAAGGCTTCGAGCTATGGCGATTCTACCGAATCGCAAGGAAAAGTCAAGATTAACGGAATTGAAAATCTTGACATTAAAGGCAAAAATATTCTTATCGTTGACGATATTCTTGACACGGGAAACACGATGCTCTCCATCGTCAAAACCCTCACGGAGCTAGGCCCCGCATCCATCAAGACTTGTGTACTGTTGAATAAGGAATCAAGACGAACCGTGGATTATCACGCTGATTTCGTCGGTTTTGAAATAGAAAATAAATTTGTGGTCGGTTACGGTCTCGACTATGCGAACGATTACCGTACCTTACCCGAAATATGGACTCTTGAAGAAGTATGATAGAAAACAACGACAACAACAATAGCACAAATGAAAACGATGATTTGAACGAAGTCAAGAAACATGCGACCATGACGTTTGCCGCCATCGAGCGAAGCTTTACACGCATGGCTTACCGCAAGAGAAACGTCATCCGCATCATCGTCTGCCTATTATTCTTCATTGCAGGATACAAAGCCAATACAATATTCAGCAGCAAAATTCCGACAGAAAAAATCATCGAGAAAATCGCAACACAGCCGGACCTTCCGAACAAGTGCAAATACCGCTATGACCGTTCCATGGAATACGCCATCATGCACGAATGCGTATTCTCTCACGACACGCCAACGGACGTGACCAAGCTCATCCAGCGCATCAATTACTGCTCTTGCGCCTTGGAACGTGTACAAAAAAAGAAGCCCTTCCAAAAAATGTTCGAAAACAATCTGGAGGACTTCACATTCAAGATTCGAGAAGAAATTTTGTGCAAGGATGAAAAGATTCCCCCTGCACTGGAAATGGATTCCACTTCGACTACAAAATAAGCATTCCGTCGCCGTAGCTGAACAGTTTGAGTTTGTTCTCTACGGCCATTTTGTATGCAGCGAGCGTATTTTCGCGACCATAGAATGCAGACACAAGCAAGATAAGCGAACTCTTCGGCCAATGGAAATTGGTTAAAAGTCCGTCCACCAACTTATACTTGTATCCCGGATAGAAGAACGCATAGGTCACGCCCTTTTGCGGTTTCAAGAATCCGTTTGCATCGGCAATCGTTTCGACCACGCGCGTACTCGTTGTACCGACAGTCACGATACGGCCACCTTCGCGTTTGGCCTTGTTGATGATGTCGGCATTTTCCTTGGTGAGTTCGTAATGCTCGCCGTGCATTTTGTGCTGCGAAAAATCTTCGACAGAAATATTCTGGAATGTTCCCGGCCCAACATGAAGCGTAACCTCAGCAACGTAAACGCCCTTAGCCTTTAAGTCTTCGAGCATTTGTTCGCTAAAATGGAGGCTCGCCGTTGGAGCGGCCACAGCACCAGCATACTTCGCAAAAATCGTCTGGTACGCTTTTTTATCGTCTTCGTCATCGGGACGGTCAATGTAAGGTGGCAGCGGAACGTGCCCTTCCTTGTTCATGACTTTTTCCATTTCAGCAGGAGTCTTTTCGAAACGGAGAACGCGGTTGCCGTCTTCTTCATGAACTTCTTCCACAAACGTGCGCACTCCCGCAAGCTTGAGTTCGCGCCCGACTTGGAAAGCCTTGCCCGGATGCACCTTAGCTTCAAAGCGAGCCTCGCCTGCCTCGGAGGGGTTCAGCGCCTGCACCAAGAGAACTTCGACCTGGCCGCCAAATTGCGTTTCACCATAGAGGCGCGCCGGAATCACCTTTGTATTGTTCACCACGAGGCAATCGCCCGATCGGAACAAGTCGACAATTTCAGGAGCCTTCATGATGCGGCGTTCACCGCCATCTTTGGGGCAATACAGAATATGTGTTTTGCCCTTACCCGCCGTACGGGAAGCAATCAATTCTTTCGGGAATTCAAAGTTATAATCAGAAAGACGACAGTCCATCTTTAAGCCTTCATCTCTTTCAAGGTACTTTTCAAACGTTCCAGCATTTCCGTCTTCAACGATTCCGGCTTCAGGATTTTCACATCTGGCAATACGCCAAACAGCCATGTTTTAAAGTCCGGAGTCACGCGGAGTTTCAACGTCACGATTGTATTTCCATCCTTATCGGTGTTGATTTCAGCAAGCGGCGAAAAACGGGACTTATTAAACTGAGTCTTGAGCCAGCCAGACTTGACAAGGAGCGTAATGGTTTGCGGATCTTCTGTAGAAACATACTTTCCAAACGCGTACTTGTAATGTTCTTCAACACAGAATGGTTCATCCAAACGAGCAACGCACTTATTCGTCTGGGCAATGTTCAAGATATTTTCAACAAGGTAATTCTTGAAGATATGCGTTTCGGAATAATCATCGTCAGCGGCAATCAAGTAAAGCGTATCGATTCGCATTACAAGCTTGACAGGGCTAACTTCAATCGTTTTCTTTTCGCCGTCTTCGTTTGTGCTTTTGTATGTAATACGTATTTTAAAGCCTTCACGAATTGCAGACAAAAGTCTCGAAACTGTAGAATCTTGAGCTTTGTGATCGCAGAACGGGCCATAATCCATAATGTAGTTCGGGTCAAGCGTAATGGCTTCGGCCTTGAACCCATCTGGGTCTGTTGTTTGCATCGACGAGATAACACTATCGATGAGCTTTCTATTTTTCAAATCCAACGGAGTCGTATCATTCATCGTCTTTTTCAGCTTTTCGAGCTGCTTGACGATTTTCTGGTTGAAATCGACTTTTTGTTCGGTTTGAATAACATAAAACGTTTCGCCTTCTTTCTTGAATTTATGGAGGCCGCAGTTTTCCTGCTCCAAAGCATTCAAGTGACGAAAAATAGTTCTCGGGCCACAACCCATAGCATCAGCAAGCATCGAAACCGTCATCGGCACACGAAGTTTGCATTTGATGTTATTTATCTTCTCATATCCAGTAGCCATCATTCCTCCTTGTTTTATCATGCCTTAGATATTCTAAGGCGGTTCCCAACAGCTACAGACCGCGCAAATCCTGCAACAGCCAGCAGCGCAAATTCTCTTTGAACAATATTGGTCACTCTTCCCTCCACCAAGAATCGTTTCCCAACATATGTCACATGTACAAATGAATTTTTCAAGAATCGATATGACGCCAGCTTACTCATAATCCGGCGGCAAAGATCCTGCTTTCCAAGGTTTTCCTTTAAAATTGCAGTTCCGTGCATATTCAACGAAACAATTCCAGGAATACTTTCGATTCGCGACTTCAGTTCATTCGGATAAACATCATCCTCGTAATAGAAAGTCACCTTGGCAGCCCCCGACTTGACTTTAACGCTATACTTGAAAATGGGATGGGCGGCATCGTCCATGATATTCCAAATACATTGTTCTAAATCAGCATCGGAGATCTTGGAATTTTTGCGAACGCGCACCATGTTGACACAGCCACGCAAGCCAGCAATTTCGCTGACACGAGTCTGTATCGCACGTTTCGTCGCAAGGCAATCCACAAAGCCTCGTAAATAAACAATTCCCTGCCCCGCTTCTACCATGATATCTTCGCTGAGTCCATCCGACAATAGTTCCAGTTTTTTTCGCACAACAGAAACAACATCGCCATTGGGCGGGTTTTCTGCATAGCGCGGATAACTCATAAAGACAATCAAACCATCATCCATTTTCACGACAAGCTTGTCCTTGGATTCGTCCTTGACGACTCCAACAGCAACACCAAACTGCTTGCGGAGAACATGATAGATATGATCACCAAGCAAGGTATGTACACACTGGGCAGGCAATAGCCTGTAACCTTCAGGCGATGCCTCTCGCTCTATCGAAATTTTCGGTCCTTCAAACTTTGCGTCAGCAGATCCGTTTTTGTAAACGACAACATCCTTATCGCTGGACTGGAAGAAACTCTTGACGATGCAAGGCCGAGCTGCCCCCTCGAAATAGAGCCAGTCGCCCGGGAAAATTCGGTTGTAGCCGTAGACCTTCGCATAATCAGAAGGTTCATCTTTGTGGCAAAATGCAAACTCCTGCGAGAATGCCACATGGAAAGTTCCACAATGCGTACAGACACAAAGTAGCGGAATCCCGCGTTCAATACCCCCATACGTCGAATACTCTTCCATGGCGCAAACGTCATGGCGAACCGCCTGCTGGCATTGCCGGCAGTACAGCTGCTGCGAGTACAAACGATAAGGAAAATATTGACGCATGGATTAGTGGTTGGTGGTTAGTGGTTAGTGGTTAGTGATAGTGGATGAAGTCATCCTGTTTACTAGCCACTGTTTACTAACCACTGTATCCTATTTCATCAGCGGGAGTGCCACATCGATGCGGCGGAGGACTTCGTCCTTGCCAATGAGTTCGAACATTTCCCAAAGGCCAGGGCCAGCAGTCACGCCGGACACGGCAAGGCGCGGAGCACCAACGAGTTCCCCGACCTTGTGGCCACAGCGTTCAGCGAGTTCGTAGAAACCCTTCTCGATGACCGGAGTCTTGAAGTCGTCGATGGCAGCAAGCATGTCGCGCACGAGCGTTGCGATTTCCTTGGAGCCTTCGCCAAAATGTTTCTTCGCACCCTTTTCATCGTATTCCGTCGGAGCGACAAAGAAGTACTTCGCCATCGTAGCGAGGTCCTGCACAAAGTGGGCACGCGGCTTGAGCTGCTTCACGATTTCCAAAAGGCGTTCATTCGGTTCGGCGCTCGTATCAACGCCAATAGCCTTGAGGCCATCGACCATAATTCCCTTGAGGAATTCATCATCGCACATGTGAATGTGCTGGCCGTTCATCCACTGGAGCTTCTTTTCGTCGAAGCTTGCAGACTTCGGGTTGATGCGTTCGAGCGTGAAGCAATCAATCATTTCCTTGATGGTCATGACTTCGCGGTCGTCGCCCGGATTCCACCCGAGCAACGCGAGATAGTTCACGAGCGTTTCGGGCAAGTAGCCGAGGTCGCGGAAATCGCCCACGGAGGCTGCACCCTTACGCTTGGAAAGCTTACCGCCGTTCTTGTCGAGAATCACCGGTAAGTGGCACCATACAGGCGGCTGCCAGCCGAAGGCCTTGTACAAAAGTTCGTGCTTCGGCGTGGAACTGATCCATTCATCGCCGCGGAGCACGTGCGTCGTGCCCATGTAGTGGTCATCCACAACGCTTGCAAAATGGTAAGTCGGGTAACCGTCGCGCTTGATGAGCACGAGGTCGTCCAAGAGTTCGTTCTGGTAGCTGATATGGCCGCGGATCATGTCGTCAAATTCGGTAACGCCCGTTTCCGGAACCTTGAAGCGGATCACAGCCTTTTCGCCAGCAGCAATGCGGGCTTCGGCTTCTTCGCGAGAAATATTGCGGCAGTGGCGGTCATAACCAGTGACCGGCACATGAGACTTTTCTTGTTCAGCGCGAACTTCCTGCAAGCGTTCTTCGGAGCAGAAGCAGTAGTAAGCATAGCCTGCATCCAAAAGCTTCTTGATTTCGCGGTGGTAAATGTCCAGGCGTTCGCTCTGGAAGTACGGACCGCAGTCGCCTTCGCAACCCGGACCTTCGTCCCACTGGAGTCCGAGCCACTTGAGGTCGCGCATCAAATCATGAAGAGCCGTTTCGTTGTAACGCTTGCGGTCGGTATCTTCAATGCGCAGGTAGAACGTACCACCTGTAGCCTTAGCAAAGAAGTAGTTGTAAATAGCCGTGCGGGCACCACCCACATGCAAATAACCCGTGGGGCTCGGTGCAAAGCGTACACGAACAGGACTTTTTTCAGTCATATTATCCTCTATAAATTCTTAAAATTTTTTGTGACAAAAAATAGCAAATTCCATTGTATAAAATTTAATTAGCTTGTGTTTTTCAGGCTTATCTCCAACACATTTTCCTCTACAAACTTCCAAAATCATCACACAAATGTTACAGAATTACTTTTTGGCCATTCAAAATTTTTCTATTTCCAAAATAGCCCTCTTTTAATTGCTAACTTGCGAGCGCAAAGAAACCGATGGAGTCCAAATGATCATCAAACCCATGATTCGCAGCAACATGTGTGTCAACGCCCACCCGAAGGGCTGCGCAGCCGATGTCAAGCACCAAATCGAATACGTCGAAAAAAAGTTTGAGGAACGCGGCATTGCCAACAACATCCCCAAAGAGGCTCCAAAGACAGTTCTCGTTCTCGGTTGCTCTACCGGTTACGGTCTCGCAAGTCGAATCACCGCCGCATTTGGCTACAAGGCAACGACCATCGGTGTTTCATTTGAAAAGGAAGGCTCCAACGGAGGCGTTGGCGAATCCCGCGAAAAGACAGGCACGCCAGGCTGGTACAACAACATGGCTTTTGATAAATTCACCAAAGAAGCAGGCCTGGAATCCGTGACTTTTAACGGAGATGCCTTCTCGCACGAAATGCGCAAAAACGTAATTGACACGCTCAAAAAGATGGGCAAGAAAATCGACCTCTTAGTTTACAGTGTCGCAAGTTCCGTCCGCGTAGACCCGGACAACGGAACAGTCTACCGCAGCGTCTTGAAACCCATCGGCAATATATTCTCCGGCGCAACCATCGATTGCATCACAGGTCGCATCAGCACCATCAGCGCAGACCCCGCAACAGAAGAAGAAGCGGCATGCACCGTGAAAGTGATGGGCGGCGAAGACTGGGCGCTTTGGGTACGTAAGCTCAAAAAAGCAGGCGTGCTTGCCGAAGGCGTAAAGACAGTCGCTTATTCGTACATCGGCCCGAAACTTTCGCATGCCATTTACCGCGACGGCACTATCGGTGGCGCCAAGAAGCACCTCGAAGCAACCGCTCGCGAACTCCACAAGGAATTGCAAAACGACCTCAACGGCGAAGCCTACGTTTCTGTGAACAAAGGACTCGTGACGCGCTCCAGCGCCGTCATTCCCATCATCCCGATGTACATCTCAGTGCTTTTCAAGGTTATGAAGGAAATGGGAAATCACGAAGGCTGCATCGAGCAAATGGAACGCCTCATGACCGAACGCCTTTATACAGGCTCTAGCGTCCCGACAGATGAAAATCACCTGATCCGCATTGACGACTACGAATTGGATCCAAAAGTTCAAGAAGAAGTTGACAAGCGCATGGCAACAATCACGCAAGAGAACCTTGCTGAAATAGGCGATTTCGAAGGATACCGCCACGATTTCCTCGCCACAAACGGTTTCGATATCAAGGGAGTCGATTACTCGGCCAATGTCGCCACACTGACGAGCATCTAACAACATCAAAGCCTTTTGACTTTTACAAATCCTGATCTAGCATCAGGATTTTTTTCATCGTCTGTAATAAAACTCATCATAGTCGATTTCGTCATAAAATAAGGTAAGAAAAAGCGACAATAAAAACATAACACCATCAAACATTATTTCTACCTTTTAGGCAAAACCCCTTAACATCAAGGACAACTTATGGAAACACTCAATTCAATCCTCGATTCTATCGACGGATACGTTTGGGGAGTCCCCCTCATTGTCGTCATCCTCTTTGTAGGCATTCTCCTGACAATCCGTCTCGGCTGTCTACAAGTCATGAACTTGCACAACGCGCTGCGCTTTATGTCGCACAGCGAAAAGGATGGCGCAGGCGAAGTCTCCAGCTTTGGAGCTCTTTGCACGGCACTTGCCGCCACAATCGGAACAGGTAACATCGTCGGTGTTGCTACAGCAATTGGCACCGGCGGACCCGGCGCATTATTTTGGATGGAAGTCGCCGCGTTCCTCGGCATGGCCACCAAATATGCCGAAGGCTTGCTTGCCGTCAAATACCGCAAAGTCGGAAGCGACGGTAAAGTTCTCGGCGGTCCGTTCTACTATATCGAAACAGGTATCAAGGAACGTTTCGGCTGGAACATGAAATGGCTTGCTCTGATTTTCGCCATATTCGGCATGTGCGCAGGTCTACTCGGCATCGGCACCATAACACAGGTCAACGGCATCACAAGCGCCATGGCTCGCCTCACCCCGAACGCCCCTGAATTTGTAAACATCGGCGGAAACTCCGTGAGCATCACGACAGCCATCGCAGGCTTCCTTGTCACAGCGTTTGCGGCAACAGTTATTATTGGCGGGCTCAAGCGTATCGCCAAAGTTTCTACTTACATTGTTCCCATCATGGCAATCGTCTACATCTTCGCCTGCATGTTGCTTTTGCTCCTCAACTTCTCGCAAATTTCAAGCGCTATCGAAACGATTGTCAAAGCCGCATTCAATCCATCCGCAATCACGGGCGGTGCAGTCGGCTCCATCTTTATCGCTATGCAAAAAGGTATTGCCCGCGGCATCTTCAGTAACGAAGCAGGCCTCGGTTCTGCTCCGATTGCAGCCGCTGCAGCAAAGACAAAGGAACCGGTACGTCAAGGTCTCGTTTGCATGACGGGCACGTTCTTCGATACGATTATCATTTGTACGATGACCGGCCTTGCCATCGTAGTCTCGGGCGCATGGGACCCGAAGCTCGGGCTTGAAGGCGTGAACATCACGATGGAAGCATTCTCCCGCGGCCTCGCCATTATCCCTGGCGGCGCCGTAATTGCCCCGTACTTCCTCGCCATTGCGCTTGTATTCTTTGCATTCACCACCATTCTCGGTTGGGCCTACTACTCCGAAAAATGCTTGCAATACCTCATCGGGCGCAAGGACAAAAAGGCAATCCTCACCTACCGTTGGCTTTACATCTTCGCCATTTTCATCGGACCATACCTCACGGTAAGCGCCGTTTGGACAAGCGCAGATATCTTCAACGGACTGATGGCGTTCCCGAACTTGGTTGCACTGATTCTGCTTTCGGGCATCGTTACCAAGGAAACAAAGACATTCCTCGCCAAGTTCAAGAAAGAAGAAATCTAAAACAAAAGCAAATGAAACAGGGCTACGCTTGCCGCCCTGTTTTTTTGAGTGGAAGAACTACTACAGAGCGCAGTTGGCAAAGCTCAATCAGCAGAGGCAGTAACTGGACGCGCTGTTGGCTGAGTGCCGTTAGCTGGTTGCAATTTGCTATTTGCAGAGCACATTAGCTGGTTGCAAAACAGAACGCAAGACATCATTCAAAACAACTGTGTTTGCATACAAAAAGACCTCCCATACGGGAGGTCTTTTAAATTCGCCTGTACAGATTCGATTACTGAACGCCGCAAGTTGCCGGAGCAGAAAGCGAGAATTCAACCATGTCGTCATCACAGCTATCAATAGGCAGGTCGACAGTCACATTAAATGAACCAGACTTCTTCACGCCACCAACTTCCATATTCAATTTACCCTGAGTTTCAGCATCCCAAGTGGTCTGGCAGAAGACTACGCAGCTCTGGCCGCCAACAGCGACCTTGATATGAACAGGGGTTATACCAGCCGGTATTGGGATAGCACCGGAATTGGAGTGTTCGAGAATTTCATAATCCGGCGATGTTGCATCAACAGAAACGACAGTATCGCACTGGACTGCAACAACAGAATGATCATCATTGCTAACGTTCACAACCGGAGCCGCCATCTGATTCTTTGCAGTAAATGCCTGTGTAGCACCCTTACCGTCCGCAGTTGCTGTTGCGCCAACCCATTCATAACCAACGATTTGAGCGCCAGTAGAAGTACAGCCAGTCACAGACCATGCACCACCAACGGAAATATCCGGTTTCTTGTCAGCAGCGGTACACTTGCAACCCGTAATCGGAGCACCGTTCACCTGGACCGGCGAGCAAGTAAGGTCATAAGAAGAACCTCCATTCACATCGATATGAAGAGTTGCACCATGTTGACCCGAGGCAGCATAGGTAACTTTATCTTCTTTACCATTATAATTGCTAATCGTAGCCTTATCTGGAGTACCATCAGGAGTATTCCAGATAAATGTAGACTTCAACATCAAGCTACCAGGGAACGTTGTAGGTTCATTGGTAAAGGTCCAATATACAGTATCGCCACGGTTAACGACAGGATTTTTAGGGGCACAAGTTCCAGCATCGCTACCCGGTCCAGTCGGAGCCGAAGAAGAGGAGGATACAGGAACCGGACCTATAGGCGCCGAAGACGAAGAAGAATTATCATCGTTTCCCGGACCGGTAGAAGAAGACGTATTGATTATGATTTGGGAGCTAGAAGAAACTTTCGTTGTTCTAGAACTGGAGGACCTTGGCGTTCTTTTAGAAGAACTTGAAGAGGCTGGAGCATTACAATCTGCGCAAATCTTTTTATAGGAATCAGCGTAGACGACGTCAGCCGTATCCAGTTCAGCCAAGCCCTTCATAATACTATCGTCATTACTGGGTTTAATAATTTCCCCACTACCACAAGCCCAAAAACTTGCAGCTACACCAAAAGCAATCATTCCGGCATAAATCTTTTTATTCATAAAAAACCTCTTAGGCGAAAAATAAATTAATTCATGACAATAAGCAAATTCTGTAAGCGATTTTTATTGTGGTTTTTAACGAAAAAACGCCCCGGATTGAGCACCGAGACGTTTTGTAAATTTAATTATACACAAAGCATGCTTATTTATTAAAAAACACAACCCACTGGATCATATTCTGGATTATTGGGATCACAAATATCAAGCTCCTTGGAAGAGCTAGATTCAGGATCTTCCTCTTCCGAAGAAGAGCTTTCCTCAATAGGTTCTTCAGAAGAAGAACTTACAGGCTTTACCATAACTTCAAGTAAAGAATCATAATCGTCATCATCCAGCTCATTACGGTCACAAATCTTCGCCTGTTTATTCCCAGACCAAGACATAATCGGCTCCTTAGCACCCGGCGTAGAATACGTCACTGTAATTCTTGTCGATCCGGTCCCCGATATATCACCAGAAATAATTTCAGCTGAAGCATCACGAATTTGCCACTGATACGTGCCTTCTAGTTCGTTGCCATCGCCATCAACGATATACCATTCAACAGGTTCATCGACATAAACCTTGCGCTTGCTTACAGCGCAATAGCCATTAGCAGAACTTGAAGATTCGGCCGATGAAGATTCCGGCTCCGAAGAAGATGATTCCGGTTCCGAAGAAGAACTCTGCGGTTCGCTCTTGGAAACAACATCAACGTTATCGCATTCAAAGCCCTTGCTATTAAAAGTTAGAGTCGGGCCATACTTTTTACCCTTAGTCGAGAACTTCACCAAAAGTTCCGGCGTTCCGGTACCCGATTTTTTGCCACTGACAATGGACTTTTCAACTTCATTGTCGTTAAAGCTCCATGTGAACTCGGCGGATTCCAAAGTTCTTTCATCCGGAAGGTAGCGCCAACTAATTTCATCGCCTACATAAACAACCGCAGGCTTGGTCAAAACGCACTTGCCCTTGGTCTCAAGCTTTGAGCTTGAACTGCTAGCGGTACTAGAAGAACTGCTCGTGGGCTTCGAACTACTGCTCGACGCACTAGAACCGGGATCTCCGCCCTTAGAGCTGCTAGAGTTCGCATTACCCGAGCTAGAAGATTTCGACGAATTTCCACTACTTGAAGATTTCGAAGTCTCACCACCATTACTCTTGGAACTACTGCTTTTTTTAGACTCAATCTTGCAGCCAGCCTTGTGACCTTCTTTGCTATTGCAGTAATCTTTAAAGGACTTCAAAAATTCATCTACATTCTTCTCATAATCTTTCTTCGTCGAATCCAGTTTTTCTGCCAAAGTCGCCTTAACTCTTTCATCATCATCGGTAACTTTGAAGATTTCTCCTTCACCACAGCCCCACATGAAAGCCATTGCAGACGAAAGCAATAACGGTATAAACTTATTCCTATCCATAATAATCCCCTTTCTTAATTCTACTCCTGTGAATCCCCATCCACCGATATTTTACGTTGTCCCGTAATGAACTGGTGCACATACGGGTTGCTCGTGTTCTTGATTTCATCGACGGTCCCCACCTCGATGATTCGGCCATTGTAAAGCATGGCAATGCGGTCGGCCACCTTGAACGCACTCACCATATCGTGCGTCACCACGACCGATGTCACGCCAAGCTTGCTCTGCATATCCAGAATCAAATCGTTGATGACATCGCTCGTAATCGGGTCAAGGCCTGTTGTCGGTTCATCGTACAAAAGAATTTCTGGGTTAAGCGCAATGGCCCGAGCAAGTGCCACACGCTTACGCATACCGCCCGAAAGTTCAGACGGCATCTTCGTACGGAAAGACGGCACCAGATTAATCATCTGGAGTTTTTCTGTTACCACGTTCTGGATTTCCGCCTCGGACATTTCTGGATGATGTTCGCGAAGAGCAAAAGCAATGTTTTCTCCAGTATCCATGGAATCGAACAAGGCGCCCATTTGGAACAACATTCCCATCTTGCGACGGATGGTTCGCGTATCGAAAAACTGCGGCGTACTGATCGTCACGCCATCGACAGTCACTTCGCCACCATCCGGCTGCAAAAGTCCAATCATGTGCTTTAGAATCACGGACTTACCACCGCCAGACTTCCCGATGATAACCATCGTTTCGCCACGGCGAATATCCAAGTTCACGTCTTCGAGAACAGTCTGAGGTCCAAAGGACTTTTTAAGTCCCTTGAGTCGAATCGCAATGTCGTTCGGATCGATTTTTACATTCGGCATAAACTAAACCTCTAGAAGAACAAGAAAGCATCAAGAATAAAGTCAGAAATCAAAATCATAAGGCAACTAGAAACCACAACACTCATCGTTGCAAGGCCAACGCCATGAGCCCCCGGCTTGGAGTGCGTCCCATGGTAGTAAGCCAAGACAAAGATGATTGTACCAAACACAATCGACTTGATAATCCCCGCCCACAGGTCCAGGTTTTCGAACAGGTACTGCATACCAGAAGAATAGGTGTAGGTCGTGATATCAAGCGCAAGCACACAAACAATCCAGCCGCCAACCAATGCAAGTGCATTCGAGATGGCGGTAAGGCACGGGATCATCGTCAAAAACGCAAAGTACCTCGGCATCGCAAGGTAGCGGTACGGGTCGAGCCCAAGCACTTCGTAAGCCGAAAGCTCTTCCTTTTCTTTCATGGAGCCGATTTCTGCGGCAACGGCACTGCCTACACGCCCGGAAAGCACAATCGCCGTGAGCAAAGGTCCAAGTTCAATCAGCACCATCTTGCATGCGGCCGTTCCCACAAACTTATCAGAAACGAGATTGTGGAATTCGAATTCGGCCATGATGGTAGCTACCATTCCCGTAAAGATGGAGGTCACGAACAAGAGCGGGAGCGAAGAAACGCCAACAGAAATCATCTCCTTCACAATTAACGAAGGATTCTTGTGGACAAACCGGAACCGCTTGAGCGTAGCGAACAAAATGCAAATACACTCGCCCACAGCGGCGATTGCATCGACAATCTTTTGTCCTATCCAATATATCGGTCTCAGAATCAACGGCATCATCACCTCTAAAAACTACCGAAGTCGGCAACCTGCGGTCCACCGCCATCGTCATCTGAACCATATTGATATTCTTCGCCGCCATCGTCGCCCTGCTGATCTGTGGCGTCATAGAACGTCGTGTATTCCGGCACAAAGCTCATATCGATGTCCTTCACGGAACCGTTACGGTGCTTTGCCACAATAAGAGTCGCCTTGTAGCGGTCTTCGTCTTTATGCGTCTGCACAAACGGGCGTTCCACAAACCACACCATGTCGGCGTCCTGTTCGATAGAACCGGATTCACGCAAGTCAGAAAGTTGCGGGCGTTCGCGGCCTTTTTCTTCGACTTTACGGCTGAGCTGTGCCAGCGCAATGACCGGGATCTGGAGTTCCTTCGCCAGAATCTTAAGGCCACGGGAAATCGCACCGATAGCGACTGCGCGGTTTTCTTCTTTACCCGTCTTCATCAACTGCAAGTAGTCGATAATCAGCAAATCAAGATGCCCTTTGTGCTTGAGCTGGCGCGCCTTGCTCATGAGTTCCATAATGCCAAGGTCGGCGTTGTCATCGACGAACAAAGGAGCCTGATTAATCATAGGCACTGCGGCGAAAATTTTTCTCTTTTCGTCATCATTGAGCCTACCGCTACGAACACGGCTCTGGTCAATCTGCGCCTGCGAGCAGAGCAAACGTTGAGCAAGCTGGACACCATCCATTTCAAGGCTGAAAAACGCCACGTTCTTGTGATAGGTAATAGCGGCATTTGCAGCAACGGTCATCGCAAAAGAAGTTTTTCCCACACCCGGACGCGCCGCCAAAATAATCAAGTCCGAATTTTGGAGACCGTTCGTCAAAGTGTCGAGTTCCGTAATTCCAGTCGGAACCCCTGTAATACCATCCTTGCGATTGTTGAGGCGTTCCAAAAGCGGAGTCACAAAATTGTCAATCGGCTTTAGCGTGTCACGAATCTGGTTATCAGCAATGGCAAAGATATCGCGTTCGGCATCTTGCAAGACATTGTCCGGTGTTGAGGCCGGATCCATCGACTTGCGAATAATGTCGGAAGACGTGCGGATGAGCTTGCGGAGCACCGCCTTGTTGCGAAGATGTTCCAACTGCCACGGGACATTCGCCGACGATGCGACGGATTCCATGAGCTCAAAAATGTATTCCCTGCCACCGACAATATCGAGCTTGCCCATCTTAGAGAGTTCTGCCGAAAGTGTTACAGGGTCAATGGGCGTCACTGATTTGTTCAAACTGCAAAGCGCATTCCAAATCAGCTGATGGCGTTCCAGATAGAAAAAATCATCATCACTGAT
>JAEEGJ010018020.1_pt1 | contig 15847 bp, 13 predicted proteins | sample 8958761 | NCBI WGS metagenome assembly JAEEGJ01 (sample SAMN16246546, study PRJNA631951) | gut metagenome | biome: gut microbiome; feature: rumen; material: RS-attached | host: Bos | place: Iran: Karaj | collected 2018-10
ATTGAAGCCCTTACACTTTTTGGATCAAAGAAGTCTAATGCAGTTTTTTCATCTCCTTTTTCAGTTCTTTCAATGATAGCTATATTTGTTATATTAAATCCAACAGCAGTTCTAATTATTGTTCCTATATTTCCAGCATCTGATGGATTAACTAACACTATATGATTATCATTTTGATTGAGTTTCTGTGTATGCTTTTCAAATTCAGCTATAACAAAACAATTACCTTTTGCTGCTAATACATTAAATGGTTTATCTTCAACTTGAATACTTATGTTTTTTTTCATACAAATTCTCTGTAAATCTGCTAATCCATTTTCCAAATGTGCTGATGTTCTTATAAAAATTCTAGTAATCCATTCGGGATGAGTTTTTAATAATTCAAATGTCAAAGTGGCACCTAATGCGTATGAAACATTATTTTCTTTTTTGTATTTACTAAATTTCATATAACATTACCCTTTCACTTTATTTCATTCAATTATTATAATAAAACATAACATAAAGTTTGTCAACATAACAAAAAAAGTATACATAAGTATAGTAAACGCTTTGATAATTTATTGATTGTAGCATTATGAATAATAAACTAGGTTATAAGCATCTTGTATAAAAAAATAGATGAGACACTTAATACATATTCTCATCTATTCAATAATAAAATGGAAGATATTATCAATATAGTATATACATAACATTGGTTTTATCCTCAAACAGCACCTAAAATAGCACCTAAATCATTTTGTATTCAACAATTCTCTTTATTTATAAAAAAAGCGGAGCCATAAGGCTCCTTCAGGGGGTTTGGTTCACTTATACAAAAATCCAGTATAAGTGCACATAACAATTTATCTTGTTATGCTACTTTTATAATAAAATATTTTAAGTCTTTTGTCAATTTGTTTATCTTACTTTATTATGAGAATTTACATATTCACTATATTCTTTATTAAAGAATCCATAGTCAAATTTAGTACTTAGAATTCTATATACAGAAGCATCTATTCTATCCATTGGTATTGCACCAGATTCTACTGCTCTTAATAGAGTTTCATGTGCTACACCAACATCTTGAGGCATTAATAACATATCATTACCCGCACCAATACATCTTAAATAAATGTCTTCATTAGTAAAGTATTTTGTTAGTGCTTTCATCTTTAATGAATCAGGAATTATTAATCCCTCATAACCTAAATCTTTTCTAAGTAAATCATTAACCATTACACCAGATAAAGTTGCAGGAACTATTTCTTTAGTTATTTTTGGAACTGCTATATGTGCAATCATAAGACCTGGTAATTTCTTCTTAACAGCTTCTATAAATGGTATTAATTCTTGTGCTTTTAATTCATCTAAATCTTTATCTATTACTGGTAATTCAATATGTGAATCTTTAGCAACATCACCATGTCCTGGGAAATGTTTACCTACTGGTATAATACCTGCATCAGTTAATCCATCAGCCATAGATAAAGACATTTTTTTAACTGTTTCAGCATCACTACCAAATGCTCTATGAGCAATTACAGTATTCTTAGGATTAGAGAATATATCTAATACTGGTGCCATATCCATATCTACACCAATAGATCTTAATTCTTCACCCATAGCTTTACCAATTCTAAAAGCTAATTCTTCATCTAATGTTTGACCTATTTCATACATTGGAGGTCTATCTTCAAATCCTACATTTGTAGAATTAAGTCTTTGAACTTTTCCACCTTCTTGGTCAGTAGATATCATAACAGGAATATCATTTGAGTTTTTAATTTCTGTAATTAATTTTTTAGTACCTTCAAAGTCAGATACATTAGATCTAAATAATATGAATCCTCCTGGATTATATTTTTCTAATACCTTTTCAAAATCTACAGTCATTTCAGTAGTTTTAACATCGGGTATTCTATAGTCAATCATAATCATTTGACCTATCTTTTCACTAACTGTCATTTTATTTAATAAATATAATATAAATTGATCTTTCATAAATCCTCCTAATCATGCTTTATTATATCTTTAATTATACTCTTTAATAAAGGATACTTATCAATGTCCTTTAAAATAGATTTTGAATCTTCATTAGCAGTCTTAAGTATATCTATATCTCTAGGTAATTTGGCAGCTTTAAATACCATATCACCATGTTGTCTTGTACCAAATAAATCACCAGAGCCTCTAAGTTTAAAGTCTTCTTCTGATAACTTAAATCCATCATTAGTAGACTCCATTATTCTAAGTCTTTCAGTTTCTTTACTTGATATTAATAAACAATATGATTGTAAATCATTTCTTCCTACTCTACCTCTTAATTGGTGAAGTGTTGCAAGTCCAAATCTATCTGCATCAAATATAGCAATTAATGTAGAATTCTTAACATCCACTCCTACTTCTATTACAGTAGTAGATATAAGTATATCTATTTCATGATTCTTATATTTATTCATAATATCGTCTTTTTCTTTAGGTTTCATCTTACCATGAAGAATATCTATATTATAGTTTTTAAACGCTAAAGAAAATTTATCTTTAAGTTTCTTAATATCTAACTTTTCATCTTCTGATTCTATTAAAGGAGATACTATATATACTTGATGACCTTCCTTTAATTCATTATGAATCATAGTTAAATAATCATTAACTTGGTCATTAGAAAAAACTTTAGTAATTATTTCTTTTCTACCATTAGGTTTACTCTTAATAATAGATATATCCATATCACCGAAAAGAGTTAAAGCATACGTCCTAGGTATTGGTGTCGCAGAAAGATATAAAACATCTACTTCCATACCTTTATTTCTAAGATTCTTTCTTTGGTTAACTCCAAAACGATGTTGTTCATCTGTTACTACGAGTCCTAGATTATTAAACTCTAAATCTTCATTTAAAAGTGAATGCGTTCCAACAATCATATCTATAGAACCATTCTTAACGCCTTCATATATCTTTTCTTTTTCACTTTTCTTGGTAGATGAAGTAATTAACGCAATACTCACATTAAAATCCTTAAATAATTTAGTCATAGTATTATAATGCTGAACAGATAATATTTCTGTCGGAGCCATCAAAGTACTTTGATAGCCAGCAAGTTTTAGAGAATACATTGCTATTAGTGAGACTATGGTTTTACCGGAGCCTACATCACCTTCTACTAATCTATTCATGCGTTTTGGTGAAGATATATCTTTGAAGATTTCTTCTAAAGTATTTAATTGATCCTCTGTTAAAGAATAATCTAGTGAAGAAATAAATTTATTTATTTCTTCTCTATTTATTTCTTTTGAATGTCCAAGGTTCTCCTCTTTATTCTTATCTCTTAAATAATTCATCTTTAATGAATATATGAATAAATCTTCATATATAAGCCTATTTCTAGCTATGTTTAAATCCTCTAAAGAATCAGGATTATTTACTTTATATATTGCTTCTTTTTTATCTATAAAATTATACTTATTAGATAGTTCTGTCGGAATATAATCATATACATATGATGTTTTTAAACCGTCATTAATATATTTAGTAATATTCTTAGATGTTAATCCTTTAACCAAATGATATACAGGTATAATAGTAATTCCATTACCTATATCATATAAAATAATATCAGATGCTGTAATAGTATTCTTTTCATACTTACCTATAACAGTAATTACTTTACCTATAGTTAATTTATCTTTTAAGAATACTCTATTAAAAATAGTAACAGTTATTATTTGATTATCTAATTCCATTTGAAAAGATAATCTATTTAATTTTTTAAAGAAAGATACAGTTGGATTAGATATAATCTTTCCTACTACAGTAACCTTCTCTTCATTTAAAGATGTTTTTCTTAGAAGTTTATACTTATATGGGTAGTAAGATATTAGATCCTCTATAGTATATATATCTAGCTTATTTAACTTATCAATTGTAGAAGGTCCAATGCCTTTTATTTCATCTAAACCAAACATATGTTATCACCTAGATAAATTATATCATTTTTTTGATATTTTTTTCAATTTTTAGTTGACAAAAGTACCTAAAATCATTAATATAATTGATACCAATTCCCGAATGGCGAATTGGCTGCTAGTATCACACTAGCCAACCCCTTTTTATTCTTTTTTAAGAAGGCGCAACTTCAGGGGGGCGCCTTCGAATTGTAAAAATAAAAGAGACGATTATTCGTCTCTTTTTTTATTCTGGATTAGGAAGTGTTAACTCTGCATTAACTTTTATTATCTTTCCTGATTCATCTTTTTCATAATTATAGTTAGTTACATAACCACTACCAGATATATTACATTCTGCATTTATAAGTTTACAATAATTCTTTAATAACTTAGATGAATAATTAGATAGATTAGCTTCTCCAATATTTCCATTAGTCTTTAATAATAATTTACCATCAACATAATTGTTTTCTTTTGGATATTGATTAATAACAGTATCTCCGTCTCCTATTATTTCATAATTAATACCATTTTGTTCAAGTATAGTTTTAACATCATTAATATTTTTATTAGAATAGTTTTCAGTCATCTTAACAGAATTAGTATTAGCTCTTACATTAGTTAAATTATAATAAGCTTCTATATCTTGAATAAGTGATTTAACAGCATCTGCCATTTGATTACTTGATGGAGCATTTTCAAATACTATATACATAATATATTTAGGATTATCTTTAGGATACATACCTGCGAATGATCTTATATTTCTATAAGTAGTGCTATAGTATCCTCCTGTATTAGCATTATATACTTCCGCTGTACCAGTTTTACCTATAATATCATAACCATCCATATTAAAGTTAGTACCTGTTCCTATAGTTACAACATCATTCATAAGTGATTTAATCTTAGTAACAGTTTCTTTAGAAGCTACTTTAGTTCCTTTTTGAGGTTTATTTTGATAGATAACTTCTCCAGTAGATGGAGATACTACTTTTTCTACTATTGTAGGTTTTAATATATAACCATCATTAGAAATAGCAGTTAAAGCTTGAATCATTTGAACTGGTGTAATAGTTATACCTTGACCAAATGATGCTGTAGCTACTTCTACTTTATATTGGAAATCTATTTTACCAGATTCTTCACCAGGAAGTTCTATTCCTGTTTTAGAACCAAATCCTAATTTCTTTAAATAATCTTTTAATTCTTGACCAGTTAAATAGTTTTGAGTTAGATTAACTACTCCTAAGTTTGAACTTTGAGCATACCCATAGTCATAAGTAATATTACCCCAACCATAAGTATTCCAGTCTTTAATAGTATATTCATCAATCTTTATAGTACCTGATTGATAAGTATCATCACCTTTATAGTTACCTTTTTCCATAGTAGCCATATAAGTAAATGTTTTCATAGTAGACCCAGGTTCATATGAATAAGATACAAGTGGATCTAGATAGTTTTCAATATTCTTAATATTTGGATCAAAACTTGGTTTAGTAGCGGATGCTAGTATCTTACCAGTTTTTGCTTCAGCTACTACAAATATTGCTTTAGTAGCACCAGATCTACCAAAAGCATCATTTAATGCTCTTTCTGTCATTAATTGAACATTAGAGTCTATTGTTAAATATATATCATATCCATCTTCTTTTTCTATTCTGATTTCAGGTGAATTAATTAATTTATATCCAAGAGCATCTTGCTGATATGTAACCGAGCCATCTACTCCTGTAAGTTCACTATTATATTTAGCTTCTATACCCATCTCACCTTTTACTTCACCATCATCATATTCTCTTACATAACCAATAATATATGAAGCAAAATCTAGATTAGGATAATATCTCTTTTTAGTAGCTATAAATCCTATACCAGGTAATTCTAGATTTTCTATATCTTCTTTTTGTAGTTCAGTTAATCCTTTACCACCAGGTCCAAGTTCTACTTGATATAATCCTTTTTGACTCATAAGTTCTATAAGTCTTTCTTCACTCATATTAATTCTAGGAGCTAATGCTCTAGCAGTAGCTTCTACATCTACTACGTGTCTAGGTTTAGTACTATTTTTACTTCTAGATTTATCTAAGAAAGCTACTAATGTATATGAATCTACTGTTTCTGCTAATATCTCATTATTAGCATCATATATAGTACCTCTATTTGATTTTAAAGTTTTCTTAACTGTATTTCTATTTTGTGCAAACTTATTTAAATTAATACCATCTATACTAGGAGACAAATTCAAATAAATAAGTCTAGCAATTATTACAGCAAATAAAAAAAGTCCAAATAAAATAACAAATTTATTTACATTTATTTTATTTGGTACTTTTTGTGTCATTTGTAATTCTCCTATCTACTATTAACTATTCTAATATTACTATTATTATAAGCTAATCCTGTATTGTTTGCAACCTCGTTTACATTTTCTAGAGAAGCAAGTTCATTTATTTTCATAGATAAAGCTTGATTTGATTCTTGTTGAACTCTTACAGTTGATTTTAATTGTTCAACCTCCATATTTAATGAAGATAAGCTATTGTTAGCAAAGAAACAAATAGCAAATAAACAAATCAAAAACAATCCACCTAAAATGACAAATTTTCTCTCGAAATTTTTCTTTTTACCTCTAAGTTTCTTTCCCATAATCTTTCTCCTTTATATTCTTTCAATAACTCTAAGAATTGCACTCCTAGATCTATTGTTATTTTCTAATTCTTCTTTTGTAGGTTTAAATTTACCTATTAATTTATATTTTGCTTTATATTCATCAGGTATATTTTGCATACCTTTATAAAGTTCATTTTCTTTTGTTACTTCTTTAAAAGTATTTTTAACTATTCTATCTTCTAGTGAATGGAATGTTATAACACATAATCTTCCACCAGGATTTAATAGTTCTAATGAATCATTTAATGCCTTTTGTAAAACATTTAATTCATCGTTAACTTCTATTCTAATTGCTTGAAATACTTTCCTAGCAGGATGATGAAGTCTTCTATATTTTTCAGGGACTGAAGATTTAATAATCTCAGCTAATTCAAGGGTTGTTTCTATAGGTTTATTTTCTCTATATTTACATATTGCTTCTGCAATAGATTTAGAGAACTTTTCTTCACCATATTCATAGAATACTTTAATTAGTTTATCTTTTGGATAATTATTGACTACTTCATAAGCAGATAGTTCTTGTTTTTGATTCATTCTCATATCAAGTTTAGCATCGTTATGAAAACTAAACCCTCTCTCTGCTTCATCAAGTTGCGGTGATGAAACACCAAGGTCAAATAATATACCATCGACTCCCTTAATATTTCTTTTATTAAGTTCATCTTTTATATTTACGAAATTACTATTAATAATTTCATAATTATCATTAATTTGATCAAGAATCTTTGTACTATATTCGATAGCTTCCCCATCTTGATCAAAGGCGAATAAGCAACCCCTTGCTATTCGATTTAATATTTGTGAACTATGACCAGCGTATCCTAAAGTAGCATCAACATATATTCCATCTTCTTTAATATTTAAATTCTCTATTGATTCATTAAGTAAAACACTAATATGCACTGAATAAATTCTCCGCTACATCACTAAAGTTTTCAATATTGTCATTAAAGAAGTTATTAAACATATCTTGATCCCAAATTTCAAGTCTATCACCAACACCTATAACTACGCATTCTTTAGATAAAGAAGCATAATTCATTAAAGGTGATGCAATACAAACTCTTCCATTATTATCAAGTTCACACTCAGTGGCCCCTGATAAGAACATCCTCATGAATGTACGAGCATCTTTGTTAGTAAATGGAAGTGTGTTAAGTTTTTCAATTATCTTATTCCACTCATCTACTGGATAAACAAACAAACATTTTTCAATACCTCTAGTAACAATGAACTTAGAACCTAGTTCATATCTAAACTTTGAAGGAATTATAAGTCTGTTTTTATCATCTAAATTGTGATGAAACTCTCCCATCAACATATTTATCCCCCACATTCAACCACTTTCTCCCACTGGTTAACTTAATTATATAATTATATAGATTTTTTGTAAATATTAAAAGGCAAAAAAAAAGAAGTTTACACTTCTTTTTTACATTATAAATTTTTTCTATTTCTAATGAAGTCTGGTATATCCCAACCATCATCTTCATCATCAGAATCATTTGATACTGGAGAGTTCATTTCAATTACTTGTTCATGAAGAGTATCCATGTAAGCATCTCCTACTTTATCAAATCCAGTAGCTACTACTGTAACAATTACATCGTCTTCAAGGCTTTCATTAATAACAGCACCAAAGATAATATTGATATCTGTTCCGGAAGCTTGTCTAATAACTTCAACAGCATTTTGTACTTCATATAATCCTAAGCTATTACCACCTGTAATATTAACAATAGCATCTGTAGCACCTCTAATATCAGTTTCAAGAAGTGGTGAACTAACAGATTGTTTAGCAGCCTCAATAGCTCTATTTTCACCAGAAGCAACACCTATACCAATTAAAGCATCACCTTTGTTTTCCATAACTGTTTTAACGTCTGCAAAGTCTAGGTTAACTAGTCCATTAACAGCAATTAAATCTGAAATAGATTGAACACCAAGTCTAAGTACATTATCTACTTCTTTAAATGCAGCTAGCATTGGAGTATTCTTATCAATTATTTCTCTTAATCTATCATTAGGAACAATAATTAAAGTATCAACATGTTCTTTTAATTTTTCAAGTCCTTCTTCAGCATTAGCAGATCTTCTATTACCTTCCCAACTAAATGGTTTAGTAACAATACCTACTGTTAAAGCACCCAAACTTTGTGATATTTCAGCGATAACTGGAGCAGCTCCTGTACCAGTTCCTCCTCCCATACCGCATGTAACGAATACCATGTCAGCACCTTTTAAAACTTCTTTAATTTCATCTTTACTTTCTTCAGCAGCTTGTCTACCTACTTCAGGAATAGCTCCAGCTCCTAAACCAGTTTTACCTAGTTGAAGTTTTATTTCAGCTTTTGAATTTCTAAGTGCTTGTGAATCAGTATTTGCAACTATAAATTCAACACCTTTAATACCAGATTCAATCATTCTATTGATAGCGTTGTTTCCACCACCACCAACACCAATAACTTTTATCTTAGCTAATTGATCAATCTCTAATGCCATGATTAGTCCTCCTTATCAAATAAACGACTAAAGAACTTACTAAATACTTTAGTATCCTCGTTCCTAGCCCAGTTACTTACTATTCTAGTAGCTTCTTCTTCACTAAACATAGAGTACTCTCTTCCTCTAAGTTCTAGCTTATTTATGAAATATTTAATAATTCCATAACTTGAAGAATACATATTATCTCTAATACCAATTATATTTAATCTATGAGATACAACTTCATTATATACCTCAGAACAAATAGTATCAAAACCAGGAATATTGCTTATTCCACCTGTTATAATTATATAATGAATTTCTTTTTTTGTTAAGTTATTTAATTCTTTTTTTGCTTTTTTTATTATTTCTAATAAATTATTATATACAATTTCACTAACTTCTTTTTGATTTATACTGATTTTTATACCTGCTTTATCTTTAATATCATAGAAATCATCTTTAGATGTTTCTTTATTATTAAGATTAACAAATATTTCTTTTATCTTTCTAGCTTTATCTAAAGGAATATTATAAACATAAGAAATATCTTCATCTATGTTAAATGATCCTATAGGTAAAACTTTAGATGCAGTTATAATTCCTTTATTAAATATAGCAATATCAGTTTTATTTAAACCAATATTAATAACTGCAGTAGTACTCTTATCATAGTTATCATCTTTAAATGTATAATAGTCTCCTATATTACCAAATAATATATCTACTACTTCTATACCTGCTTTATCAAATAAAGATAAGTTTCTATATAGTTTAGCTTTAGGAGCAGTTACCATCATAACTAAAGAACTAAGCTTATTAGCTTTTAATCCCCTAGGATTCTTAACTTCAGTTCTATCATCTAACAAGTATTTAATAGGCATAACAGTAACTAATTCTTCATCTTCAGGTATCTTATTATAAATAGATGCTTGAAGTGAATTTAATATATCATCTGATGATATTATTGAGTCTTCTGAAGTAATAGTAGTATATCCATCTACTATTTGATACTTAGCTTCCTCCATAGGTACATTTATTAATGCCTTTTTAATTTCTAAATTAAGAGTATTATTAATCTTCTTTAAAGCTTCTTTTAGGGTTGCTAAAGCTTCATTTTCATCAACTATAACACCCTTTTCAATACCCAAAGAAGGATATATATTGGATGCTAATACATTTAGTTTATCATTAAGCTTTTCTACTACTACTATCTTAAATGTATCAGAACCAATATCAATTGCAGTATATATTTTTCTCATAAAGAATACCTCTCTATTATTAGTAATATTATACCATTTTTTTTAATAAAAAAAAAGAGTTTTATTCCATAGGAACGAAATAATTCCCATAGTCTAAATATAAAACTCCTCTTCTATTCTCAATAGTTTTAGTAATTGATGGATAAGAATTAATCTTAGTTATCTTACTTAATGTAACATATACCATATTTCCATCATTCATATAAAACAAGAATCTTTCATTATCAACATCATTAGGATCATATTTAATATCAGATACTATACTAAGAATTTGGTCATCTACTTTATTCATTTTCTTAATAAATCTATCATATATATCTTTATCACTAACTTTATTAATAAGTATTGGTGCATCTTCATTAGGTGAATCTATCTTCTTACCAAGTTCATTAATAGCATAATTATTATATTTAAATAATACTTTGTATTCTTCTACATGTAATCTTATTTCAAATGTTTTAGTATGATCTACTTTAACAGACTTTATCATACTATTATTCTTACATTTTTTATTAATAAGAAATGTCCATGTAAAAAAGAACGGTGTTTCTTCATCTAATCCACAAGTATTTAGTATAGTTTCTTCATCTACGTATCCATTACCTAGTACATAGTATCCCCTTACTTTTAATAAAGATAAAAGAAAGCCTGCTAAACCTAGTATTAGTATTACAAATAAAACAACAAATACTTTTTTTAATTTCCTTTTCTTCTTTTTCTTTTTCATAATTACTCCCAGTTAACAAATTCTTGTTCACAAATTAAATCTATACCATATTCTTCTTTAACTCTTTGTTTAACATATAATATAAGTTTTCTTATATCTTCTGCTGTAGCATTATTCTCATTTATTATAAAGTTTGCATGTTTAACAGAAACAGAAGCTCCTCCTATAGAGTATCCCTTTAATCCAAGATCTTCGATTAGTTTACCTGAATATAATCCTTCAGGATTTCTAAATACTGAACCTGCTGACGGATATTCAAGAGGTTGAGATTCTATTCTTCTTCTTTTTCTATCTTCTATTAAAGCAAGTATATCTTCTTTATTACCATGTTCTAATATAAGTTTAACTTTTAAAACAATATACCCTTTTTCAGAACATATACTATGTCTATAAGAAAATCCCATATCTTTATTCTTTAAAGTAATAACATTATTATCTTTATCAAGAACTGTTACTTCATCTACTATCTTAGACATATCACTAAGATAAGCACCAGCATTCATATATGTAAGGCCACCTATAGCACCTGGTATACCTGAAGCAAACTCAAGACCTTTTAAACCCATATTAGCAGTCTCTAAAGCTAGTTTAATAGCAGAATAACCTGCTTCTACTGTAACTATATTATCTTCATAAATAACGTTATTTAAATGATTTAATTTAATAATTACTCCATCATATTCTTTAGAGGAAAATATTAAATTAGATCCATTACCAATTACTTTAGATTTAATATTATTATCTCTAAGTAATTTAACTAATTCTACTAACTTATCTATAGAAGCAGGATAAATAATATATTTAGCTATTCCCCCTACTTTATAAGTAGTATATCTACTTAGAGATTCATTACTTAAAATTTTATAACTATCATCTAATTTAGAAATGATTTTATCCATAATTATTCCTTTACAAGTTTAGTTATTTCTCTATATATTCTTTCCCCAGAATCACTTACCTCAAACTTAGATAAGTTTTTCTTTAATTCTTTAATAATTTCATTATTACCCATAGTTTTACTAATAATATCTGTTAGAGAATCAGATGTTAAATCTTTTTCTTCTAGTATTAAAGCTGCTCCTTCACTAACAAGTGACATAGCATTCTTGTATTGATGATTTTCTGTAACATATGGACTTGGTACAAAAACTGCAGGTGTAACAGTAGATACTATTTCAGAAATAGTAGATGCTCCCGCTCTTGTAACCATTAAGTCACATGATTTCATAAGTGATGGTAAATCATTCATATATGGGAATAGATATACGTTTTCACCTTTTTCTAATCCTAAATATGAATCATAATAGTCTTTACCTGTAATAATAATAGTATTATAACTATCATCAAACTTTGTTAAAGATTCTTTTAATACATTACTAACTGTCATAGATCCTAAAGACCCCATAACAACTAATACAGTTTTTTTATTATTATTAATACCTAACTTTTTTAAATCCATTTTAGGCATATTAATAGCATTCTCAGAAGTTGGATTACCAGTATAAACATAATTACACTTATCTACTTTCATATCTTTAAATGAAGTACATAAAGTATCTGTATATTTTAAATTCATTTTATTAGATAGTCCTAGAATACTATTTTGCTCATGAACTAATGTCTTATAACCTAATTTCTTAGCAGCCTTAATTACAGGTGCAGTAACATAACCACCTGCTCCTATAACTATATCAGGATTAAATTCTTTTATTTTCTTTTTAACTATAGAAGTACTACTTAAATATTTAAACACTGCTTTTATATTAAATATTATATCTTTTGGTTTAAAACTTCTTTTTAAACCATATACTTCTATTCCAAAGAATGGTAATCCCTTTTCAGGAATAATATCTTTTTCCATTCTATTAGTAGTTCCTATATATAAAAATTCTGCCTTTTTGTCTTCTTTTTTAATTTTTTCAATTATTGCTAGTGCAGGATAAATATGTCCTCCTGTACCTCCAGCAGATATTAAAACTTTCATATTATCACCACTTTCATTATACCATAGCACAAAAAAAGAAGATATAATTATCTTCTTACTTTATTATTTCTTTGCAGTTTTCTTTTCAAACTTAACTTCTGCATCTTTTACTTTTTTAGTTTCTTTTTTAACAGGTTCTTCCCATTTCCAAATAGCTTTAGCTAAGTTAGATACAAGTGGAATTTCATAATGTTCACCTTGGCAAGCTTTAACAATAGCAATAATAGTAAATACAAGTACTGCTACATCTACCATCCAAGCACAAATACCAATGATCCATCCAATTACTGGAATAACTACAGAAGAAGTTAATACTCCAACTCCCATATATACTATAAAAATAGCTCCAGCTTGATTATAAACCCATCTAACTTCCTTATCTACTTCATCTTTTAAAAATGAGAATATAAAACCAAGTAAACTTACTAAATAAATTAATATTGGTTCATATCTTTTATCAATTCCTGTTATTGTTTCTTTTTTCATCTTTATTTCCCTTTCTTGTATTATTATTATAACATTTTTATATTAAAAGTCTATATGATTTACACTTACTCTTTGTTTTTAGAATCAATTATTATAGTAACTGGTCCATCATTTATTAAACTAACTTTCATGTTAGCTCCAAATTCACCAGTTTTAAATGGTATACCAGTTTCACTTAATCTACTTTTAAATATTTCATACATTTTATTTGCTTCATCAAATTTCATTGATTTAGTAAATGAAGGTCTATTACCATCTTTAGTACTAGCATATAAAGTAAATTGACTAACAAGTAGTATTTCACCATTAATATCTTTAATACTAAGATTCATCTTTTCATTTTCATCTTCAAATATTCTTAGTTTTTCTATCTTACCAATAATATATTCTAAATCTTCATTAGTATCACCTTCACATATACCAAGAAGAATCATAAAGCCTTTATTAATACTATTTGTATATGAATTGTTAACTTCTACTGAAGCTTCACTAACTCTTTGAATAACTACTCTCATACAAATACCCTCTCAACTGATTTGATATCACTATTTTTCTTTAAATTAGTAAAGAATTTATTTAATGTATCTAAATCACTAACTTTAATAGTTAATTCATATGTATTTGTATCTTGATTATAAATAGTATTAACTTTAGATACAGATATATTATTTGATGATGCAGTATTAATAATGTCTACTAATGTATTTTCTTTATTAATAGCAATTATATTAACTAAAGTTTCATATTTTCTATTAGTATTTTCATTCCATTTTACATCTATTATTCTTTCAGTATCATGTTTCATATTTTTACAATCTTTATGGTGAACTACAACACCTTGTCCTCTAGATATATAACCTACTATTGGATCTCCCTTAATAGGTTTACATCCTTTAGCTAATATTATTTTTATATCAGCAATACCACTAACTAATATATCATTCTTATAATCTTCATTATTACTTTGTTTATTAAGTATTTTATCTAATACAAAATCTTCTTTAGATTCTTCCTCTTTAAATGCTATATTAACTGTTTGAATAGATGTATATTTACCTACACCAATAGAATAATATAATTCATCTTCATTCTCTAATTTTAAACTAGATAATATTACATCTAATTTATCCATTACATCATTAATAGAACCTTTTCTTCTTCTAATTTCTTTTAAGAATAGGTCCTTACCTTTAGTAATAGCCTCAACTTTATCCATTTTAGTAAAATATGCTTTAATCTTACTTTTAGCTTGTGAAGTCTTAGCCATATTAATCCATTCAATAGATGGTGTAGCATTCTTATTAGTAATGATTTTAACTATATCACCTGACTCTAATTCTTGATCCAATTTAGCAATGGAATCATTAATTAGGGCCCCAACCATTTTTTCACCTACACCAGTATGAACTCTATAAGCAAAATCTATTGGAGTACTTCCTTTAGGAAGTTCAAATACATCTCCTTTAGGAGTATATACATATATAGATTGATCAAATACTTGTTCTTCTATTTCAGACTGAATATCAGGACTATTTATATCATTATTAAGTTCCATTACAGATTTAAAGAATTGTAATTTTTGATCAGTTACATTCTTAAGTACATGATTTGCATCAATATGCTCTTTATAAGCCCAGTGAGCAGCTACTCCATTTTCAGCTATCTCATCCATCGCATGGGTCCTTATCTGAACTTCAAACAAGAATCCTTCTATTCCAAACATAGTCGTATGAAGTGACTGGTATCCATTTACTTTTGGCATTGCTATATAGTCTTTAAATCTTTTAGACATAGGTCTAAATTTAGAATGGATTATTCCAAGTACAGTATAACATTCCTGTTCGGTATCAACTAGTATTCTTATTGCTAAAAGGTCATATAATTCACTGAACTTCTTACCTTTTTCCATTTTCTTATAGATACTATAAATACTCTTACTTCTACCTTTAATATCGAATTTTATATTGTGTTCTCTAAGCATTTCACTTACGGTATTTATCATCTCTTGTACAGCATTATCACGCTCTAATTTGGTTGTATTAAGTTTTTCTGCTATATCGTAAAATACATCAGGTTTCAAATATCTTAAAGATAGATCTTCAAGTTCACTCTTTATCTTATGTATTCCTAAATGATGAGCAATAGGAGCTAGTATCTCTAATACTTCTTTAGCTTTTACTTTTTGTCTATCTGGAGGAAGAGCCCATAGAGTTCTCATATTATGAAGTCTATCGGCAAGTTTAATTATTATTACTCTTACATCTTCACTCATTCCAACTATTATTTTTTTATA
>JAEEGJ010018022.1_pt1 | contig 15845 bp, 13 predicted proteins | sample 8958761 | NCBI WGS metagenome assembly JAEEGJ01 (sample SAMN16246546, study PRJNA631951) | gut metagenome | biome: gut microbiome; feature: rumen; material: RS-attached | host: Bos | place: Iran: Karaj | collected 2018-10
GAAGGAAGAACGGAGGAAGAACGGAGGAAAAGTCACGTTGTAAAGGCAGATTCAAATCAAACGAAAAAGAAATGTGACAAACGAGTTCTCCGTCTTTTTGTATGATAGATTCTGTTAGAATCAGTTCAATTTTTGCCTATGGCAAGTTTTACCCTTTATTTTTTGGCTTTTCCGCTTTTTTTTGCTATCTTTGCCCTCGTTTTCATAGAAAAAGAAATGAGCAAGTACGCCAACACCTAACACCTTCGACCTTTATGGCAAATTGTGCATCAAAATATGATTATCTTATAGTAGGTTCCGGACTTTTTGGTACAACCTTCGCGTATTGTGCCAAGAAGAAGGGAAAGCGTTGTTTGGTGATTGACAAGCGCTCGCATCTTGGAGGTAATGTGTATTGTGAGAAAACAGAGGGAATAAATGTGCATAAATATGGAGCACATATCTTCCATACTTCAAATAAGAAGGTATGGGACTTTGTAAACTCTGTTGTTGAGTTCAACAGATACACCAATTCGCCAGTTGCCAACTATAGGGGCAAGTTGTATAACCTCCCATTCAATATGAATACCTTCTATCAGATGTGGGGCGTAAGAACTCCTGCTGAGGCTATGGCAAAGATTGAAGAGCAGAAGAAGGAGGCTGTGGAAAAACTGAAGAGTTTGGGAGTTCCCGAACCTCGTAATCTTGAGGAACAGGCACTCTGTCTTGTTGGTAAGGACATTTTTAATACCCTTATCAAGGAATATACGGAAAAGCAATGGGGAAGGAAATGTGAAAGCCTACCTGCTTTTATCATCAGACGTCTGCCTTTGCGTTTTGTCTATGACAACAACTATTTCAACGACAAGTATCAGGGTATTCCTGTTGGCGGATATAACATTCTGATAGAAAGAATGCTCGAAGGCGTGGAATGTAAGGCGGGTGTTAATTTCTTTGATTCTGAATATAGAAATTGGAGAGAATATGCGAATAAACTCGTATATACAGGAGCGCTTGATGAATATTTTGATTTCTCATTAGGCAGACTTGACTGGCGTACGGTATCTTTCAAAACACGTGTGTTGGATATTCCGAACTATCAGGGAAATGCCGTCGTTAATTACACTTCGCATGACGAGCCTTATACCCGTGTCATAGAGCACAAGCATTTTGAGATGTTTGGTCAGGAGGTGTATGAAAATCCCAAGACTGTGATAAGCGAGGAGTATTCCGTAGAGTATTCTCAAGGCATGGAGCCTTACTATCCTGTGAATGATGAGCGTAATAATGCTCTTGCCGAGGCTTACAGGCAGTTGGCTGAAAAGGAAGAAGGAGTAATCTTTGGAGGCCGTCTTGGTCAGTATAGATATTACGACATGGCACCTGTTATTGAACAGGTGTTGGAAATGGATATATAGATGAATAAAAAGTTGAAGGACATCATAGGAAGATTCTGCGGTAGTAGGGTGGGAGCATTGGTATGCAATCTCCTTTTGGTATATGTGCTGTTTACTGTTACGCGAATTGTCTTTGTCGTATGCAATAGCTCAATATACGCAGAGCATCTGTCTGCCGGGTATATGTTGCAGTTGCTTTTGGCAGGACTTCGTTTTGATACTACGGCAATACTGTACCTCAACTGCTGGATGATTCTGGCATTCCTGCTGCCTCTGCATTATAAGGAGAATGTCAAGTTCTATGCCGTTATGCGATGGCTGTTCGTCGTGCTTAATTTCATCGGCCTTTCAGCAAACCTATGTGACTGTGCGTATTTCCCGTTTACAGGAAGACGAACAACTTTCAATGTCTTGCAGGAATTTAGTAATGAGGGTAATTTCCTCACTATCATAACAAATGAGGCGTTGCCTTACTGGTATCTGTTCATTCTTGCTGCCCTGTTGGTATGGGTGCTTTGGAAAGGCTTTCGCGCGCCTGATAATCACCCGACATTCAACGCCCAACACCTCTTACGCTATTACATCGCTCAGCTCGTTCTGCTTGCCGTGGCATCGGGACTTACCGTAGCAGGAATGAGAGGCGGATTTACCACAGCAGTTCGCCCTATTACCATATCAAATGCCAATCAGTATGTGGATCATGCCATTGATGTGGGTGTTGTGTTGAATACTCCTTTTAGCATAATGCGTACTATTGGCAAGAAACCGTTCGTGGAGTGCCATTATCTCTCGGATGCTGAAGCGCAGGAGCTTTACTCTCCGTTGCATCAGCCGGCAGATAGCGTGCAGTTCCGTCAGATGAATGTGGTGGTGTTCATCCTTGAGAGTTTTGGAAAGCAGGCAATGGCGCGAGGTAACATGCCTTTCCTGTCGGAGCTTGCGCAAAAGGGGATGACGTTTGAGTATAGCTATTCAAGTGGTAGGAAGAGTATTGACGGAATGCCAAGTGTGCTTTCTTCTATTCCAAGCTTTGTAGAGCCATTCTTCCTTACTCCTGCCTCTATGAATGACTTGTCCGGAATAGCTGGAGAACTGTCTCGCAACAAAGGCTATACATCAGCTTTCTTTCATGGAGCAGAGAATGGTTCTATGGGTTTTGAGGCTTTCGCTAAGGCTACAGGTTTTCAGAAATACTATGGTAGAACAGAGTATAATCAGGATTCACGCTATCATGGTGATGATGATTTTGACGGAACTTGGGCAATATGGGATGAGGTGTTCCTGCAGTTCTATTGCGACAAGATGAGTGAGATGAAACAACCGTTTATCACCTCTGTCTTTACCGCCTCCTCACATCCTCCATTTGCTATGCCTGAGAGGTATAAGGCTAAGTTCCCTCCAACGAATCCGCCAATCTTTGCAAGTATTAAATATTCGGATAATGCCTTGCGTCTTTTCTTTGAGAAAGCTAGTAAACAGGACTGGTTCAAGAACACCATCTTCGTGCTCACGGCTGATCATACCTCAGAATCTATTGACCCTCAGTTCACTTCCGACCTTGGCAGATACAAGGTGCCTATTGTTATCTATGCTCCTTCAATGCCAGAACTTCAGGGCGTGGCAGATAGGGAGAAGATTATGAGTCAGACGGATATAATGCCAACTATACTAGGAATCCTTGGCTATGACCTCCCATATGTTGCTTTCGGACAGGATGTGTTGAACACAAAGGCAGAAGATACTTGGGCGGTGAATTATATTCCAGGCAATGGGTACTATCAGTATATGCAAGGCGATTGGATGCTGCAATTCGATGGTGAGAAGGTTGTACATGCATATCGTTTTAAGGAGGATACCTTGCAGGTGCACGACATAAAGTCCTCATGTCCTAAGATATACGAAAACAGACTTAAGAGCGTCATACAGCAGTATATGCATAGGATGAATCATAATAAATTAATAATGAAAAATGAAAAATTATAAAATACAGATTAGATTTTTCTGATAATGGTCATGCACGAAGAATACTAACTTGTGTTTTTCATTTTTCACTTTTCGTTCTTTATTTAAAAGTTTAACTCGCTTGAATATAAAATATGGAAAATAATAACGTTACGTTTATAAACGATAAAGTTATTTACTCCCCTCCTTTTATGGGAAGGACAAGGGGATTGGCCTGCTCTTTTCTCTTCTATGCCTTCTCATCCTTATTCCTTGCAGTTATGTTCTGCACCTACATGATAGGTTCACCTGTACTCTCATCAATGGATTTTGAGGGATGGGTATTCTTCATCGTATCTGCCATGTCACACGCCTCGATGTTCATGCTCGTACCATTCCTCGTGGCGTTACCCTTCAATCTGTTTGGGTGGAGGAAGGTTGCTTTGAGCATTCAGGGAGTTCTGGTGTCACTATTATTCGTGTTGAACTTCATCAACGAGCAGGTATATGCCATCTATAAGTTTCATCTCAACGGATTCGTGCTCAATATGCTGACAGGTCCTGCGGCTGGAGATATATTCAACTTCGATGCAGCCCTTTATTTCAAGGAGATATGTCTGCTGTTGCTCGTGGTATGTCTTGCCGTTGTGGCATACGTACTTTCACGCTATGTGTATGCCAAGAAGCAGAAAGCGTATGCCCTGCCAATAATTTGTACGTTCATCGGGTGCACGCTCTATACACATATATGGAACATCTATGCCGATTTCTATCAGCATAGGTCGGTGGCGAAGAGTGCCCAACTGCTTCCCTATTTCTTCCCAACTACGTCGAAGAGCTTGATGAAGAATGTGTTCCATCTCACGCCTCCAGATAGCAATGGACAATTGAGTTCCTTTGAGGAGTCGGAGGATATCATCTATCCCGTTAACCCATTAAGGGAAGAAACTCCAGACTCACTCCCTAACATTCTCGTCATCATGGTGGATTCTTGGAGCAAGCGTTGTCTTACGGCAGATAATATGCCGAATACATACGCCTATGCACAGCAGAATGAGTGGTTCAAGAATCATGTCAGCAGCAGCAACGGTACACGTGGCTCGGTTTTCGGATTCTTCTTCGGCTTGCCAAGCTATTACTGGAACTCGTTCGACAAGGCGGCAATCCGTCCACTGTTCATTGATCTCTTGAAGAAGAACAACTACGACATACAGACCTTCGTCTCTGCAGGAATGGAGGATCCCCCCTTTGCGCGAGTTGTCTTCGGTCATGTCAAGGGCATCAATCCTAAGTCGTATGGCGTTAATCCATACGTCAACGATAACAAGGCTACGGAAGAAGCTATCCGTGCCATTCAGAATCATGGCGAGAAACGACAGCAACCATTCTTCTACTATGTCTTCCTCGACCTTGCACATAGTTTCCTCGGTATGCCTGATGATGTGAACAGCGTGTATAGTCCTGCATGGTCGTTTGCAGACTATTCCAAGCTCAGCAACGATATGGATCCTACGCCGTTCTTCAATCTCTACCGTAACTGTTGCCATTATGACGATGTGCTCATTGGCAAGCTCCTTGCTACGCTGAAGCAACAGGGATTTGCCGACAACACCCTCGTGATACTTGTTGGCGATCATGCCCAGGAGTTTAACGAGAACAAGAAGAACTATTGGGGACATAGCAGCAATTACTCCCTTTGGCAGATAGGTGTTCCGCTTATCATCCATCACCCAATTTCCCTTTCGGGGGCAAAGGTGGCTACCCAATACAACCATCGCACCACCCACTATGATGTGATTCCAACAGTCATGCATGATTATTTTGGAGTGCAGAATCCATTAACCGACTATTCATTAGGCTCAATGTTGCATGACACCACATCGCGTGACTGGCATTTTGTGGGCAATGACCTCAACTATGCCTTTATTGTGGGAGGTGACACAATTCTTGAGCATCAGGGAAATGGTGCTATGGATGTGTATGACTCCAAAATGAATGATGTGCAGGGCTATAATATTGATGTGAAGAAATTCAATGCAGCCATGCAGAGGGTGAATAGGTTCTATAAATGAGAAATGGAATGACAAAGAAAAGTAAAAAATATACTAATTTAACTCTTGCTGTAATATTATTAGGATTGGGAATCTGGGCATACACCCGATGGGATGTCTGGTTTGGTAATCCGCCAGAGGCTCCATATACAGCATCAGAGACTCCTTCCCGTGTGTTGCTAACCTTCGGTAATGAAGGCGAGTTATCGAGAATTGTGTCTTGGATGTGTGGTGACAAGGTGGATGAGGATGCCGTTCTTCTGCTTGCAGATTCTACTGATACGGTCAGGGTAAAGGCCATTGGAGAGGTGTTTGAATCCCGTGCAGGCAAAGCGGCATATTATCGTGCTGGACTAAATAGTTTAAAGGCAGAGCATACTTATAACTATGCAGTAAAGACTAATGGGACTTTGTCTGAATGGTATAGTTTCACTACCTCAAATCCCGATTCAGAGTCGTTCTCCTTCCTCTATATGGGTGATGTGCAGGATACGATAAATGGTGTTGCCAACATTCTTCTGAAGAAAGCCATAAGCAGGCATCCGGAAGTGGAGTTCGTGGCATTTGGTGGTGACCTTATTGAGCGTCCTACAGATGCGTATTTTGCAGAGACTTTCCGTAGTATAGATAGTGTCTGTACAGCTATGCCGATAGTGAATATTACGGGCAATCATGATTATCTGAAGTATCTAATAAGAAGGTGTGAACGTAGGTTTGCCCTTACCTTCCCTTACTTCCTGAAAGGAATGGAGGAGAGGAACGACAAGAATCATCTTTTCTCTTTCGTATATCACAATACTCAGTTCTTCCTTCTTGACTCTGAACGTGGAGCATATTTTCTTCTTCAGCAGAAATCATGGCTAAAGGATAGGTTTGATGAGTGTAATACAAAGCATAGGATTGTGATGCTACATCATCCGCTTTATTCTGTTAAGAATAAGAACAATAACCTCATTGAGCGTTGGGTGTTCAATGATATGATACAAGAGGCTGGGGTAGAACTTGTTCTTCAGGGGCATGAGCATGGGTATACACATTGCACTTCTTCTGAAGAACCATTGAAGGGTAATGAGTGCAAGAATCCACCACTCTATACCGTTAGTCATTGTTCGCCGAAGAACTATAGTTTGAAGCCAACGGAAAGATTCTATCCAGTGTTGAGTGACAGTAGATTCTATCAGATTGTGAATGTTGACGCTAATGCAATCACGATGAAAGCATACGACGCAAATACGCATGAGATTGTTGATAGTGTCAGAATTATAAAATAAAGGTATTAATTATGAAGTTAAAATATAACCCACCTGCAGATTTTCTTAAGGAGGAGATAAAGCTTGGCTATACCATTTCTTTGGAGATGAAAAAGGTGTGGGCAGTTCAGATGGATCTGTTACAGGTGCTTCTTGATGTTTGTGACCGTCATGGACTTCGTATCTATGCTGATGGTGGTACGTTGCTTGGTGCTATTCGTCATCAGGGATATATTCCTTGGGATGATGACATTGATATGATCATGCTTCGTGAGGATTATGATAAGCTGATGGAACTAACTGAAGAGTTTCAGTATCCCTACTTCTTGCAGAATGTATATACAGATCCTCACTATACACATCGTCATGCACAGTTAAGAAATAGTGGGACTGCTTGTTGGTCGCAGAATGAAAAAGGATGTCCAAAGCGATTCAATCAGGGAATCTTCGTTGATATCTTCCCTGCTGATAGTATTCCTCAGTCACCACGTCATTTTGCTCGCTATTATAAGAAAGAGGGAGTGGCAAGACAAAAGTTCCGTCTTGTGTCTAAGTTGACAAATGCCTTTCCTGAGCCGTTGTATATGTTCTTCAGGAATAATACTTCTTTCCTCAGTGACAAGAAAAGATATGCGGAATATGAGAACGTATTACGCTCTGTGAAGGCAATGTGTCATGGTAATGTTTGTGAGATTAGTTTTAAGCATAACTATCCTCTTATGCAGATTGATGATTTTGATGAGCCTGTACTGGTGGACTTTGAATATATGAAAATGCCTGTTCCACAGAATTCGCATCGTCTTCTAGAACTCCAATACGGTCCTGACTATATGACGCCTAAGAAAGCGCCTACTGAGCATGGTGGTATGATTTTTGATGTTGAACATGGCTATAAGGAGCATCTGGTATGAGTAATCTCTATTTGAAGATTCCTTCAGGAAATAAGGCGAAGGAAGATATTGATGAAATAATGGAAAAGGAAGGTTTTGTGAATATTGCATATAGCCTTTCTTCTCATAATGCCGTGGCGCGCTTTTTAAGCAAATTGATAAGTGTCCTTTTGATTGTCTTTCGTGTAAAGAAGGGCGATGTAGTTCTTGTGCAGTATCCTTTCAAGAAGTACTATGAACTTGTGTGTAACCTTACTCATATGAAAGGTGGAAAGGTTATAACATTGATTCATGATTTAGGTAGTTTCAGAAGAAAGAAATTGACAGTTGAGCAGGAGAATGTTCGATTAAACCATACAGATGTCCTCATTGTTCATAATGAGGCAATGCAAGATTTTCTCGTAGAAAATGGCTTTAGAAAACCTATTGTGACACTTGGTATTTTCGATTATCTTGCTCTAACAGAAGGTAAGACTCCTTCGAAGGGAGAAGAAGAGTGGCAAGTGGTTTATGCAGGTGGGTTGTCTAGGCGTAAAAACACATTTCTTTACCTTTTGGATGAACATATTCATGGATGGCATTTCAATATCCATGGTAAGGGACTTGATGAGGAATATACTCGTGAATGGAAAAATATCACGCCATGTGGTTTTATCGCCTCTGATGATTTCATTAAGGGGTCAATAGGCCATTTCGGACTTGTCTGGGATGGCTCAAGCATTGATGAATGTGCTGGCGATTGGGGAGTGTATCTCAAGGTGAATAATCCTCATAAGACATCTTTCTATCTTCGTAGTGGTAAGCCTGTTATTATGTGGAAACAAGCAGCTCTTGCCCCTTTTGTTATTAGAGAAGGTGTAGGTTTTGTTGTAGAGTCCTTGAGGGATATAGAAACAAGTTTGAAGTCTATTACGCCTCAGCAATATAGTGATATGTGTGATAAGGTTTCAATAATAAGCAAACGCCTTGCAGAAGGCTATTATTTCAAGAATGCCTTCAACAAAGCGTTAGAGCTATTGTAAATATTGATTTTACTTCTTCCTGAAAGGGTGGAGAATGCGCTTACGACGGTACCAGTTACGATCGTGGCGTTTTTTCTGTTCAACTGCTTCTTTTGTCCATTCTTCTATGGGTAGTCCGCAGTTCTTGGCATATTCTCTTGCAACGTGTTCAAACAAGTCTATTCTGCCTGTAAAGCGTGTGAGATTCTCAATTCTTTCCTTCATGGGGATATCGTCAATACTATCGTAGAACGACATGCGATTGATGTCAATAAGCGAGAACTCGTATTTATTACCATCGTTTGTGAAGCGAACATTTGTATCGTTCAAATCATGATGGAGAATGCCTTGTTTGTGGAGCTGTACTGCGAACAGGGCAAATGCAGAGGCAAGATTTTTATCCCAGTCATCACGATATAGCAAGTCTTCTATAGGTGGCATATCATTACGTTCACAGATGTAATATGCATCTTTTATGAATTGCCAGTTGCGTATTTCTACATACGCTATTGGATATGGCGTATGGAAACCTCTCTTGATAAGTTCCATACCATTGATAAATGCCTTGTGAGCTTTATGAGAACGAAAGATGTAGGATATCTTTTGAATTAGGTTGAGTGGCTTAAACTTCTTTACTACAGCCTCCTTACCATATTCTATCTTGATAGCCTTGATCTTGTTTCTGCCATTCCATAGCATCTCACCTGCATTAGTGAAACTATCAGGAAGGTTATCTATCAGTTCCTTTAGCTGCCTGTCGTTTTTGTATTGTTTGGCAATGCGTAGTTGTATGTTCATTTAAATAGTTTCCACTTAAGTTCATACCATTTTCTTCCTATGCTATACCTCCATAAGTTAGTCAGGTTTTTGCTGGAGTGACATGGATTTATTGTAACCTCTTTCTTTGGAAGGGTGGCGTCAAGTCTATCGCAAAGATGTGCTATGAACTCGAACATGTTGTATGTGTCCAGCATTTGCATTTTTGCGTTGTGAAGTGACTCTACAGACTGCTCATACCTGTTGTTTGCTATAGCCTTATCTATGATGCGTATAGCTTCTTCTGGCTTCTTGATATCAATAGACTGATATGCATTTTCTGATATATAATCAGACATATTGGTGCAACCATAGTAGAAAGGGAATGTTTCAGCAAGAAGACAATCACTCATCTTTTCCGTCCAATAATATGTCTGACTGGAATTCTCTATCACAATATGGTATTTATATCGTGATAGTACATCCCATTTGTCTTCAAAATCATTGAATCCTCTTCCATAGATATCAAGTTTATCTCCATAATGCTCTTTCAGTTTCCTGACAAAGTGAAGTCTGTCAATATGACCTTGCGTGAATGCTTTGTTACTTGTGATTACGGAAATGAGCTTGTCTTTTGTCGGAGTTGGCATTTCCTTGAGTTTGTCATAGTCAAGAGAACATTCAAGAATATTGTCTTCTTTGTCCATTTTATAACCAATGAACCAAGGAAGGATAGCTGGAGAGAGAAGAACGTTATTGTGTCTGGTTTTTTCCTGACATGTACAGACAATACCAAACTGATTAATGTAGTTCTGTGGATAAATCAATACCGAACGTGGTTCGGTTGTTAGCAAAATAGTGTTCTCAGGAGCAACCATACAAGTTTCTCCATGCCTAACTCCTTTACCTTGAACAACCCAGAAGTCAGGATTAGGGCATTCCTCATCAATATAAAAACGGTATTTGCCATTGAGAGAGACAAGACGATGTCCTTTTGTCTGTCGGTGAAGAATGCTACCTTCTGCTTTCCTATATGGAGTGAGCTTTACTTTATACATATTTTGCCAAATGTTATTTAGTCATTGTATTTCTAAAGTGATGCCTATACTTACCGAAATGAATGGGTTATATGATTATACTACTTCCAGAAGAACTTTGCATAGTAGGTGTGAGGCACCTGCTCTGCTATAGGGGGAAGTTGCATATAGTCTCCAAAGATGTTTTGCAGTACCTTGTCCCAGTCTTTTGGAGCATAGAACTCTGCATCTTCAAACTGGAGTAACACCTTCTCATCAAACCATTTCTTCTCGATGATTCTCTCATTAGAATCTGGGCATGCAAGTTGACAGAGATAATCGCTTTTTCCCCAAGCGGTATTCTTGCATAGATTGATATGCTTTGTGATGCGTTTTTTTTCTAACAGCAATGAAATAATCTTACGCGTTACCCACTTGCATTTCTTGTTGATTCCCTTATAAGTCCTAAATGGAGTGAGGGTGTATCGCATTGACCAGCTTCTTTTCCAGAGCTTCATCGCCATGTTTTTTTTCTGATCAAACTCATCCTTGCTGACTGCATCCAAAGGGAATATGTCAAGAAAAATCCCTGTGCGATGTTTTGTCCATGGTTTTTGTATGAAATTCACCTGCGTCCTTTTCATCTCGCAGATGCGTGCATAGGGGATGAGGCATTTACTATGTTGATACGTGAACAACTGCATTCCACGTTCAGATTTATATGTTTTGATGAATCTTTCATAGTCTGGGCGTGGCATGACTATGTCGATATCATCATCCCAAGGTATGAATCCCTTGTGTCTTACTGCACCCAGAAGAGTGCCATAGGCAATGTAATAGTTCAGATTGTTTTTCGTGCAGAAATCATGAATATCCTTTAATATGTCGAGACTAACCAACTGTATGTCTCGAAGTGTCATTTCTTTCATTATACCTGATCTATTGAGTTAAATTATGCTCTTGTATTTTATAACCGCTTTTCTTATGGAGTCAAGACCAAATTGGTCGGGCTCTAATTCGTCCACAGCTATCCACTTTATTTCGGAGCAATCGTCGCCTGGGATTAGATGTATGTCATTTTTCAGTTCAACCTCAAAGAACATATCTGTTGTTGGTACAGTAATGCCTGAATATTCGTAGAAGTTTGGAAAGCTGAATAGGAATCTCTTTATGCTGGTTTCTGCACCTATTTCCTCTTTAATCTCGCGTAGCATACCATCAGTTACGCTCTCTCCTGGATTTACAAAACCTCCAGGGAGGTCAAGCGTGTCTTTTGCTGGCTCATATTTACGTCGTCCAACCAGCAATTCTCCTTTCTCGTTCACTATGAAAGCTGCCGTGGCTGCAGAAGCATTGAGGAAAAACGTGAAGCCGCAATTATCACAGTGTTTGCTTCTTATGCCGTTTCTCATAAACTGAGTCGAACCGCATACTGGGCAATATTTGAACTTGTCTAAGAGATGCATCAGATGAAGCCTTTCTTTCTTAAGTCTATGAATGCGTCAATCAGTTTGTCGTAGTCCTTGGTCGTCAAACAGCCGATATGGCCTACACGGAATACAGTATCCTTCATGCTTCCGCCATTAGGACAAATCCACATACCATATTCATCCTTTATTTTTAAGAATATATCGAAAGCTGAGGCGGTGGTAGGATGGAGTGGGGTAACTGCATTTGAAAGAGATTCAGATACAATTTCGAAAGGAAGGTTATGTTCAACGAGTTTGTCACGGAAATAGTTGGCAAGTGAGGCACAGCGCTCAATCTCGGCATTCTCACCTCCATTAGCTTCGATTTCCTTCAGTCTGGCATTTATCTGAAGAAGGACACCTACAGCAGGAGTCCAAGGGGTTTGACCTCTTTCCTGATTTTTCAGAGCAAGCTTAAGGTCTAGATACTGACAACAACATTTATTCTTATAAACTCTCTTGAGAGCGTCTGGTGCAAGTATTATTATTGCTATTCCTGGAGGACATGCCAACGCTTTTTGTGAGCCTGTTATCATTATACCAGCTTTAAGTTCTTCCATGTTGAAGGGGTCACAGAGGAAAGAGCTGATTGTATCAACGATGAGGAAGAGGTTGTTGCGCTTGCAGAAATCGCTCACAAGTTTGATGTCATAATGCACACCAGTTGAAGTTTCATGTTTCTGCATAAGGAATGTTGTGTAGCCTTGGCCTTCGAATGGCTTGAGATGCTCTGCTGTCAAAGCCTTTCCATGTTCTATCTTGATTTCTGTGAAAGGAATTCCATGAAGTGTGAGTAGTTCCACAAACCGCTCACCAAAACTTCCTCCGTTGATGACGAGTGCTTTGTCGTTCTTCGACAGACAGTTCATAATGGCAGTTTCCATACCACCAGACCCAGAGCATGTCATGAATACGACCTTTGAATCATCACTCGCCTTGGCGAATTTCTTTATCAGTGCCTCATTCTCAAGCATGGTAGCAGAGAACTCTGCCGTACGAAAATATGGTACTTGCTCTGCACCAATTGCCCTTACGGCGTCGCTTGATTGAACTGGTCCTACTGTGAAGTTTATCATATTGCAATGTTCGATTAAATGTTAAAAAAGTTCTTGCGCTCTGCGAATTGTTGCATAATCCTTGCCATGCAGATACTTTCCTTACGTCTTAGCCTTGCAGAAGAGAAGCGCTTATTTACTATACAACTAATGAACTCTTGAATCTCGTATCTCAAACCATAACCATCCCATTTGTAAAAGAATTTCTTGTTCTCATTTTGGTTCTCAAAACGTAGTTCGTAATAGTCTGTAAGCCACCATGGGGCAGGAACGTATGCATATCCCTTTGTTCCTGAGATTACAAGGTTACCTTCGGTTTTAACGCCAAGTCCGACCTTAAATGAACATGTTCCTTTAGGATATTTGAATACGCCTCTTGTGAATACATCAACGCCATCTTCTATACGTGAGTATATAAAGAGACTCTCATAGTTTATCCCCATGAGCTTGATTATTGGCAAAAGAGGATATGACCCTTGCTCGAATAAAGCTCCACCTGCCTGAGTCGCATCAAATTCCCTTCCTTTCTTTTCTAGAAGCTGGGAGAGTGAGGCCTCAATATCAACTATATCACCAATCACTCCTGATTTTATAAGAACCATTAGATGGGTGAATGCAGGACTGTGAGCAGTTTTGTTTGCCTCCATCAATATACAACCTTTTGTCTCAGCAAGTTCATAAAGCTCTTTGGCTTCATCGCCATTTAGGACGAGTGGAGTCTCGCAAAGTACATGTTTGCCAGCTTCAAGTGACTGCTTGATATTTGAGAAATGGGCTAGATGTGGTGTCGCGATATAAACAGCATCAACATTATCATAGAAATCAGATAAGGATTTGTATGCTGTTATACCATCATGTTTTTCTGCCATATCCTCTGCTGCCTGAGATTCTATATCGTATGCAGCACAAACCTTAACGCCACTTACAACTTCAGCTTCTGAAGGAAAGCGTTTTGACATTCTTCCACAGCCTATAATTCCTACACGTACTGTTTCCTGGCTTTCTTCTCTGAGTAGAGTAGAAGATATGCCCTCGGTTCTTGGAAGATAGACAACCTTGCAGAATTCATTGAGATAATCAAACTTTCCTTTCCAGTCGGAACCAATAGCGAAGATGTCCACATTGTACTTTTGGATGTCATCAATCTTTTGACCGATGTAGTCTTCAATTATAATCTGATCAGCAAGTCCTGTGGCTTTGACTGCTTCCACACGTTCAAGTACGTTATTACGGACATTTAGTTTGCCTCTGTCACGATCAAAGTTGTCATTGGTTACACCCACAATGAGGTAGTCACCCAATGCCTTTGCACGCATCAACAGATTGATGTGTCCCTGATGCAGGAGGTCGTATGTCCCGTATGTGATAACTTTCTTCATCTTATTTAGGCCAACCGAATGTTTTGATACTTGTATATTTTCTCCATAGGTTAAGCTTGCGCTTCTCAGGCACTCCATGTCTCTTGATATAGTCACGAGCACCTTCAAGCATTCTGTGCGCAACCTTTCCGTCAAGGTAAGGATCATAGTTGTTTATCACCTCCTGACGAAGTTCTGCATATTTACCTTCATTTGCCATCACATCATGATATGCAGTCTGAAGCTCATCTGGTTCTTGCATGTCTCGCCAATATATCTTGTGTGGCTCAACAGTAGTGCGAAGTGTGATGACTGGCTTGTTCATCAATAGTTCTTCATAGATGGTTGAGGAAGTGTCGCTCAACATACAATCGCTCATTAGAACGTATGGAGTTATGCTGTAATCATCAATAAAGACAATGTTGTTTACTTCACTTGCTAGTTTGCGATAGTCGTCTGCTATTTCCTTCTGTGTTAGAGGATGGAGTTTTATCAATACGATGGCATCCTCTTTTTGGGCAAAGCCACGAAGGGCATCTTGCATAAATGGTAGTGAAGTCATCGACTTGGAGAAGGTTGGTGCGTAAAGCAAAATCTTACTCTTGCCATATTGCCTAAGCAATTCAGAACGCTTGTCGTCGTATGAATGGAGATTTCTGAATACCCAGTCCTGTCTTGTCCAGCCAGTCTCTAACACCTCGAAATCCTTATATTTCTTTGCTAGTTCCTTGAATCTGCTTGTATAGAAAGGGCCTTGCGTGAAATATGTATCAAAATATCTTCGAATGACAAACTGGTCGCGTTTTTCTGCATAACCATGGAATATCTCAATTTTAACTCCTGAGAGATAGTATGGTACGATATTTCCTGGTACAAATATTGCGTCGGGATGAAAGTCTTTTATTTCTTGAATACTATTGGTATATCTGACAGAATCTTTCAGAGGAAAATCTGGTATTTTCTTCTCATGCACATACCATAGCACATCGTTGCCCCCCTCACGGTCGGCTTCTTCCTGCAAAGGCATCAGAATGCCGATTGCATATTGATTCTCGCAAAAAAGGCAAATTTTCATATGACGTTATTTCTTGTTTTTATAGACAAAATGTAATAGTGCAAAATTGATAGGGACTGCTGACCCCATAGCGAGCAAAGCCGCCCATTCTTTGGTTACTCCTAGCCACAGATAAAGATTTAGGAAACCAAGTTGCACGAAGTAGTTTATTATATGTGAACCTCCAAAGCCCGTAAGGCGTTTCCATGAAGGCTTGCTATGGAATGTCCAATAGCTTGTTATGATGAAGTTACAACAGAATGAAACGAAGTAGCTGAGTGTGTATGCGATGTTTACCTCAATCCATTTTATCAGAATCCAATACGTGGCATACTGAATTGCAACGGCAAGAACACCATTTATGCAGAACCTCAGAAATTGTCCGTACTTGGGATCGCTGTTGTATATTTCCTTAATCGATTTTGACATTTATCCAATCCGCCAAACCATTATTGCGATTTGCAAAACTTGACACTCTGTTATACTTCAGTATAAACATTGTGCAAAGTTACTCATATTTTTTCATATCTGCAACTATTTGAATGGAAAACGTGGAAAAACAGAGCGGAAAGCGATTTTAATGGCAAAATATACCCCCACCACATTAATGTGATAGGGGATAGATTTT
>JAEEGJ010018025.1_pt1 | contig 15844 bp, 10 predicted proteins | sample 8958761 | NCBI WGS metagenome assembly JAEEGJ01 (sample SAMN16246546, study PRJNA631951) | gut metagenome | biome: gut microbiome; feature: rumen; material: RS-attached | host: Bos | place: Iran: Karaj | collected 2018-10
TCAGGGATCTCTTCAAGATGTATTTCAGTGGCTATGCAAGTTCATTTGACCAGTCTTCATTACGGACAATGTTTGTACAGTCTGATGATGTAAAAGATAACACCATGACCGTATTCCTTCAGAATATGATGTCAAACAACAATAACTAACAGTTGACAACTATGGATACAGATGAAAAACCTTGCCTGGTTCCTGCCGGACAGGGTTTTTCTGTTTTATACAAAAACAGGTATTTTTATTCACGTTATTCGCCGGAATCCGCCTCCGAACGTGCTGTTGAAGCTCTGGCCATAAGACCGCAGTCTCTTGTCCTGGTTTTTTCACCCTTGCTTTGCTACGGTCTTGAAAGTCTGTTCAAAAAAGTCCCCGGTGATTCCTTTGTACTTTTTATAGAAAAAGAAGCCGCCTTAAAAGAAATGACCTTGGAACACCTTAAGCCGTTCCTTGACGCTCATACTAATTCTCATTTTATTGCGCCCGAAACTGTTCAGGATGTGGCTGCCCTTTTTGATGAAGAAAACGGAACTTTGGACCTTGCCTTGCTCAGACGCACTGTTGCAGTTGAGTTGTCACAGGCTTGCAGACTCAATGAGGATTTTTACGGCAGAATAACCAAAATAATAGACACCGGCATAAACCAGTTTTGGCGCAACCGGATTACACTTATAAAACTCGGCAGACTGTATGCCAAAAATCTTTTGCGCAACATGGGACAAATTCCGTCTTCACACATACTTGTTCCAAACTCACAGGAAAGTCCGTTTTTAATATGCGGGGCGGGACCTTCGCTTGATTCGCAGATTCAGTTTATAAAACAAATGCAGAAAAAGCTTTTTATAATCGCGGTGGACTCGGCACTTGTTCCGCTCATAAAAAACGGAATAAGACCGGATGCAGTCCTTGCCGTGGAATGTCAGCTTGCAAACGAAAAAGCTTTTATCGGTGCTGTAAAAAGCGGAATTCCGCTTATAGCGGATCTCACGTCACGGCCGCAAATCCTTAAACTGACAGACGGCCCGGTCTGCTTTTTTGTCTCCGAGTACCAAAAAACAGTCTTCCTAAAACGGGTGTATTCTGCAGCAAAAAATGTTCCTGTTTTTGAACCGCTCGGTTCTGTAGGTCTTTCGGCACTGGAAGCCGCATTGTTCCTGCGGAAAACAGAAGACACTCCTGTGCTGTTCTGCGGCCTGGATTTTAGCTTTGTGCCCTGCAAGACACACTGCCGCGAATCTCCCTCACATGCACAGATTCTTGCATCTCACAACAGACTCAAACCGCTTTTAAATCCGAATTCTTCTTTTCGCGCCGATACCGTGAGCGTTATAGGCAAAAACGATACAGTCTGTCTGACACAGCCCTCTCTGCTCGGTTACGGAAAAAACTTTCAGGCGCACTATGCGGGCAAAAAAAACGTCTTTGACCTTTCTGCTTTTGGAATCGATACCGGCTGCCGCAAACTGTCACAAACTGACGCTGAACTTTTGCTCTCGGCTTTTGGTGACAAAAATGAGAGTTTTTTGCAGCAACTGCCTGTGAATACTGATACCCAAGCTGTCGCTGAGTTTTATAAAACTGAAAAGCATATGCTTTTGCAATTGCGTACCATGCTTATCAACGGCGGTGACGAAAAACAGATACTGGAAATTGCGGCAAAATGCGAATACCTGTATCTGCATTTTCCTGACGGGTATAAAAAACCTACAACTGATTTGAGTTTTCTAAAAAGAATCCGCAGCGAAACGGATTTTTTCCTCAAAGACATTGAGTACGGAGAAAAAATCTGTAAAAACCGTTAAAGATTATCCTTTATATAAGAAATAATTGTCGGTGTAAGCTGTTTTATTGTTTCTTCCGAAACTTCCCTTGCTATCTGCCTTATAAGGTTTTCAGTTATGGAAACCGCGTTTTTTTCTTCATTATAAATGCGTGTTGCGGACGCCAATAAACCCTTGCGTGTTTCAGCAGAAAGAGCCGTTACTTCGGGCTTTGGTTCCTGCACAGGTGTGGCTTCTGTCGCGGGAGCATCGGTTTGCGCAGATTCTTCCGGCGGGTCAAGCTGGTCGCCGCTTTCTTCAAGCTGTTCCAGTTCTTCTGCATCGTCAAGCTCATCAAGCCCTGTAAAAAGCGCATCGTCTTCCCAAATGCCTTCTTCGGTAACTTCTTCTGTTCCCAGAGCACCGATATCAGGCAGGTGACCAAAATCATTCTCATCAATCAGAGTATCAGTTTCTTTTTGAGCTTCTCGTTCCAATTCCGCAATTCCTTCTGAACCAATGTCGGGAAGATTTGTAAAATCTTCTTCGCTCAGTCCGCATTCGTCAATGTCTTCAAGTTCGATTTCTGTCATTTTTAACAAGGTATCGAGCTCGTCTTTGCCTGCTCCGCAATGCTTGTTTTCTGCTGATTCAATAAGTCTCTGCAATCTTCCCGCATCTTTGGAATACGAAAAACCTGCCGTGAACATAATTACAAGCAAAAGTGCATAAGCAGTAAGCAGCCCTGTAAGTATCAGCGGGTTGCCTATCAGCATTATAATCTGGGCGGTGATAAAAAGATCCGCATACCAGTCAAGAACAAACAGCCCTGCAGTACAGACAACCGAAGCCGCCAGCATAAGGCGGAAAATGCGTTTGTCCACAAAAGGCGACAGCGGCTTCATTTCCTTAAAGAAACGTGCAAACGGCATCTGTCTTAGCGTCATATAAAACAGACGAAAGTTTGCTAAACGTGAAAATCTTAAGACCCTGAGGAACGGCAGCGGTAAAAACAACGGCAAAAAGCAGAGCACATCCACCACCATTTTTACGGACAAAGCATATTCTTTAAGAGGCAGAACAAAAAGCCTGAAAACAAAAATGATAATAAAAAAACAGTCCAGACACAAAAGCGGAATATACACATATTCTTTTAGCGGAGTGTACAAAAAGGCGAGTCCTGCAAGTGTCAGAACAATAAAAAACGGATTAAGTCTTTCCAGAATCGAAAGAATTGCTGCAAAAACTTTTTTTATATTTGTTTTCATAAAAAATCCTCTGCACTTAGATAATACTCGGAATACGTTTTTTTTGCAACTTTTCTTTTTTTCGTCGCTGCGGCCCGTTCCTCTCAAATCTGAGAGCAGGTTCGCATACTGACCATATTTTTTTGTTGTGAAACTGCCGATATTGAAATATAATTTAAAAATCACTGTCACCGTTTGGAGAGTTTTGGTGAAAAAAGTATTTGCAGTTACAAAAGTAGCAGCATTATTAACAGTATTTTTATTTTTCACACTTTTATTTACTACCTGCGGTGGTGGTGCGGCCGGAGGCGCAGGCGGCGCAAGCATACCTGCTGATGAATACACCACACACAACCCCAGCGGCTGGGGTGGAGGCGGTTCATCAGGCGGCGGAGGAGGCTCCGGCGGAGGCGTAAACATGACCGGCGGCACGCCGCTTGTTGTTGAACGCTACGAAGACCCCGTAACCGGAACCTTTGCCGGTTCCCAGCTGAACGACCTCATAGCCGCAATCCAGAACAATTCATCCCGTTCCAACAGCGTTTTTAACGTTCCATTTTATGTAGTGGGCGATCCCGTAGTGCGTCAGGCCCGCGTAACAAAAGGCGCAAACAAAGTAGAAAAGTTTGAACACCAGTACAAAGCAACCTGCAATGTAACATCTCCATCAGGTACAACAAACAGCAGTGTATTTTATTATTACGTGAATGACGGAATAAATCTCGCCAGCGTGACAACAAGCGAAATGACCGGCTGGCAGTGCCAGGAAGACGGCTCCGTACACAGCGGCAGCCACATTACAAATATCACAGGTGACGTTACGCTCGTGCCCGTTTATGTAAGCGGCGCGGGACCGGTAAATGCAGGTGTAATAAAGACCGACCTTTTCACTGGTACGATACCTGCCAGTGATGGAAGCCCTGTAGATTATTCGGCAAGTTATACAGGCGGTAATTGCTACATCACAATTCCGCCGCTTCCTGCTGGAACAGTATTATATACAGATAACGGAAACGATGTTACAGTCAGCAGTTACAGAGTAAATGTCACAATTGACGGTAATACATTGTCTCTTCCGTTTGTTCCAAGCAGTACAGAATCCAGAGTGATAGAAAACATACCGCAGGGTGCATCATTTACAGCGACTGCGATTATTGCCGTATCAGGCGGCAACGGTTACACGGAACTCTTAACTGAGACCGCTTCTTCAACCGTACAGGCAGGCGGTAATATTACCCTGTACACCAAGTATCCGTACACATGCGGAATTGCTAACGCATTCTCACAAGCGACAATTAACGGTTCAACTACAGGATACTACTCGAATAACGGTAACCCGACTACCATTAATGTAACCCCGTCTGCATCATATACATCCGGCGGACAAACCTGGTACTTTGCGGGCTGGGCAACATCTCCAACAGCTACCAATCCGGATATTGTAGGTAACATCATACCTGCCAACGGTACATATCACGGTGCGCTTAATCTTTATGCGGTTTACAGCTCATGCTCAGTAAGTATTGCTTCATCGGATTCCACAGGTACTAATGTTATCGCGGAAAACAGCATGGTATCTTCTCTTACTTTGAATGCAGAACCGGCTGGAGACTTCCAGACAACGCCGACTTACAGCTGGAACATAGAAAGCCCGTCCAGCAATCCACCTGTTTCGCTATCATCAGTCAGCGGCCCAAGCATAACAGTTACACCTTTCACGGGCAGAACAGGTACAGCCACAATCAAAGTAACCGCCTCAGACGGAGTACATACGGCAAGTTCAACAATCAACGTTACCGTAGCAGGACTCTCATTGAATATAACAGGTCCGATAGTACTCGCAAAGGGCGGTACTGCAAACATACAAGCAGAGGTTATAGGTGGGTATAGCGGTGGAATAGACTATTCCTGGAATCCTCCTTCAAATACATTATTCAGCTATAGTGCTATAAGCGGCTCAAGTAATACTATAACAGCGAACGCAGGCGGCAAAACAACCATTACCGTAGGAGCTGAAATAACAGACAATGGCCTCAACCTGATGCTTTCAAAGACCATAGACGTTTACGTACTCGACCTGCAGCTTACAGGCAGCGGCTTAACCCAAGCCGGTAACGGCTATGGTCTCATGACAACAATGTACAACACCGCCGGAACCGCAATTACCGCTTCTCTTGACGGACCGAATATGCCGCCTACAGAATTCACCTGGACACTCGGTACAGGTTCATCCACATATTTAGATCTGCTTGGCAGCAACAATGACTCTCGCACTATAAAACCAAAGGCGGCAGGAACAGGAACAGTTACCGTAAGCGCAACCTGTGGCGGCGGTGTAACCGTATCCAAAACAATTAATGTCAGTGTTGCAGGAATCTCACTGCCTGCAAGTCCGATAGTACTCACAAAGGGCGGTTCGGCACAAAATATAACCCCAGAATTAACAGGATACAGTGGTCCCGTAAGCTGGGGCTGGACTGATCCTGACAGCTCTATAGCAACACTTTCAGATTCAGGGGGTACCAAAACTATAACTCCTGTGGCGGGCGGTAAAACAACACTCACAGTTAGTACAAATGTCAACGGCCGGTCACTTTCAAAGACCATAGACATATATGTTCTCGACCTGCAGCTTTCAGGTGGTACCGACGGTGGACTCATAGCACTGGGCGGCGGCAACTATAACCTTGTTATGCCGGCAGGAAGCAGCAATGTTCCGCTCACTGCAGAACTTGCCAATATTTCATCTTCGGAAGTAACGTTCGAGTGGGATACAATAAGCAATGCCACAATTGACGGTATGGGCGGTTCACGGACAATTACGCCGTCTTCAGTAGGTCAAAGTACTTTCAATATAAGGGCAAAAATAACCGGTACAAACCAAACCGTAACAGCCACCGTTGCTCTCAAAGTAGTATCGCTCACAATATCCTGCGATGATATAATTGATTACTACACTAATCCTGTTAAGAATATAACAATCAGTGCAACGGGCGGAATAGACCTGAGTTACCTAACGAATATAGATGTTACATCTAATAACACCAGCAGAGCTACCGTGGCAGGAACCGCAACCGCCGGTACCTACACACTGACCGCACTACAAGGCGGTACTGTTACTATTACGGCATCCGCAACCGTAAATGAAACCAGCATAAATTTAGCAGTTCAAAAGACTATCACCATACTGCGACCCCAAATCTATCAGGGTGGAAGTGAACTGCCAAACAACAATATTACACTAACCTATGGCACTCCAATGAACATAAACGCAGTACTCGAAGGCGAACTTACAGCCACTTCATGGGAATGGACTGCAAACCCGGATACACCTGCGGGAAATGTTACATTCAGCAGTGTAAACACAGCAAGTACCGAAATTACCGGATCTGCAGTCGGAAAGGTGAACGTCAAAGCGAATGCAACCTATGGAGGTCAGCAATACAGCAGAACCATACAAATCGAAGTACAACTTACCTCTGCCGGACTGGGTGACTGTCTGAACAGTTTGAGTAATGCTGGTAACACTGGAGACAGGGAGCATCCGATTCAACTACCTGCAATACAAGGCCTGACCACAGACAACTGGACGAATATCCAGACAGCTTTACAGGCACATCAAAACGTATACGTAGACCTCTCGGCAACACAGCTGCCGAACGGTATCACGAATATGTCGGGCGGTTTCGGGGACTGCACGAATCTTGTAAAAGCTCCCCAGCTACCAGCCAGCGTAGAAGATTTGAGTGGCTGCTTTACTGGATGTAGCAACCTTACCACACCGCCGGATTTGTCCGCATGTACGAATCTTGAAGATATGAGTGGGTGTTTTGGTTTATGCGCGTCTCTTACTTCAGCAGTCATACCTGCAAGTGTTAAGGATTTTTCTAACTGTTTCTATTTATGTATTCATCTTCATACCGTTACAATTAATGCATCAGTTACATCTGCTCCAAATCCTGTTGATTTTTTATATTATAGTTTTGAAGATGTATCCAACATAGACAAGATAAAGGTTCCTGATGCAGCGACTCGAGAAGTCTTGTATCTTCATGGTGGTCTATCCTATGAACTGCGCAGTAAAGTTTACATCCCCGGTGAGGCCGGGTACGATGATTAACGGGTTCGCTTGAAGCATAATCGGATAATATGCTACATACTTGAGCGAACCCTGCGAGTTTGCTTCGCAAACTCGATTAAGCATTGGTAGAGGACTATTTCATAGTCCATCATCCCCAACGAGAATTTCGGGCTCGCTTGAAAATTTTAAGTACTACCTAGTTTTTTTCATTCAGAAGTTTTACGTCTATTTCAGCAAACTTCGCTGCTTCTTCAGCAGTGTGTCCCATGGTCATATATTTCTTTGCAAGGATTATATTTCGTTTTTGTTCACCCTCGGCTAGACCTTGCTTGTGGCCGCGATCTTCGGCTGCTGCTATGCCCGAACGGTAGTCGCGCTCATGTATTTCCTGCCTGAACTGTTCTACCCACAAATCCCTGTCCGTGCTTATTGAAGAAAGTGACTGTTTTGCGTTCATAAGTCCTGCCTCCGTTTCGGTAAGTTTTTGGATAATCCCAGTTTTCTTAGGATTATCAGCCTCTTTTAGAAAAATAGCCCAGTTTTCCAAGGCTGTGTTCTTTTCAATGCTGTTCTCAAGCCTTGTAACTTTGGGAAGCTCAATGAAAATGACATTGAGCGTGTTTGAAAGCTCTCTGTTGTCAGATGTCCGCATCGCGTACCGGCTCACCGCATCGTCAGTCTTTTTGTCATAGACAAAATCAAGCACCGTAATCTGATAAACCTTCGGAGCTTTTTCCCAAGTGTCGCCCTTCTTGAGATACGTTGTTTCAAGTCTTGCTACCTGATATTCGGCACGTTTTCCGTAGTTGTACTGCTGGTTGAACGCCATCATTTCAAGGTTTGCAGGCTTGCCGTCGTCAAAAATGCAAAGAATATCGTAGCTTACACCGCGCTGGTTTTCAAATGCCGCAGGAGCTTCGTTTGCGGTAAGCTCCACGGTCTTGATTTTGCGTTCAGTAGCAGCTTCCAAAAAAGAGTGCAACGCATTCCGCGATTCTTCCGTAGGCTGTGTAAACAGAGCCTTAAACGTTGAATCAATGCGCGGATTAAGCAGCGCACCCGACTTCATCTGTGCGAGATATTCTTCTTCGCTTATAAAATTAGTGTGTACTCTCATATTATTATATATTGTTTTAAAATGCAAATTTTGCTCATTTTGAAGAAAAAAAAGTATTAAAAAATTCAAAAATGTCTGCGCTGTCGGATTATTATCAAAATCAGTTCATCCACTGTCTCAATTATGACTAGAACCGAGACAGTGGAATAGTTGTAATTGTGTCTGTGGAATAACTATAATTGAGACAATGGAATAGCTGTAATTGTGTCAGCGGAATAACTATAATTGAGACAATGGATAAGCGGGAAATTTGATGGATTGATAAAAAATCAGTTGTACTCAGTCTGAGTACAGAATTCTGATAAGCGTACAGCAAGATATTTTGTTGAAATCGACAGTTAAAATATTTCTTGCAATATTCAGTTTTCATGGTATAATTTTTTATAGATGAAAAAAGTTCTGAAAACACTTGACGTTAAAAGACTTTCACATACAATCGCCTCGATATTCGATATTCGATATTCGATATTCGAATAACATCAGTAAATATTAATTCTTTCACAAAAGCCTTTTCGTGTGTGCCTGTGCATGTCCGAAAAGGCTTTTTTTGTTAGTAAATAAAAAGGAGCAGTTTTTATGAAAAAAATTAGAGGATTTGTGATTATATTCTTTATTTTTATTATTACAGTTACCGTTGTTTCATGTGGTGGAGGCGGCGGAGGTTCGCCATCGGGAACATCCGGTGGATCAAACACTGCAACGAACAACCCATCGTCTGTACCGACTGCTTCGGCAGGTTTTGTCACTGTTGTTGGAAGCACTGTTACCGGTGGAAGCAAATTTGCGAACAACGGAAATACAGGGGCATTTGTTGACGGACGCACAATAACGATATCTACATTTTTTATGAGTGACCATGAAGTAACACAGGCGGAGTTTCAGGCTGTAATGGGAATTAATCCGAGTTATTTTAACGGAACTTCCGGCAGGGAAGCGGCTGCAGGCGAAACACAGACAAACCGACCTGTGGAACAGGTGAGCTGGTATGATGCGATTACTTACTGCAACAAAAAAAGCATAGCAGACGGACTTAATCCATGCTATTCGATTAGCGGTATTACAGACTGGGCAAATCTGGCATACGGTAGCATTCCTACATCAGGTGATGCAACCTGGAACGCCGTAATATGTAACTTTACTGCAAACGGCTACAGACTGCCTACAGAGGCGGAATGGGAATATGCTGCTCTGGGCGGAGCCGCCGGAGTAAGCGCAGCAGACCCGACCGATTATGCCGGAACGAACGATAGTGCAAGTCTTGGTAATTACGCATGGAACAGCTCGAACAGCAGCATCAAGACCCATGAAGTAAAGAAAAAGAGCCCTAACGCCATTAACCTTTTTGACATGAGCGGAAATGTATTTGAATGGTGCTGGGACTGGGATGGCACTATAAGCAGTTCGACACCTGCTGCTGGCGCGCCGTCTGGCGCTAACCGCGTTTTCCGTGGTAGCAGCTATGTCCTCACTGCCGTTTACTGTTCTGCGGCGTATCGGATCCGCAGCGTCCCGTACATGCGCGACAGCAACAACCTTGGGTTCCGCGTCTGTCGTACTGCTCAGTAACGAGGATATGCCAACCTGCTCTATGGGATACATTGAAATACTGCTTTTGCGAGATTTACGGGGAATACGGACTACAGCGTAGTCCGTATTCCCCAACGAGATTTATCCTCACGGACAAATCTCGCGGTAAGATAAGCAAGTTCAATGCAGGCATTAAAATTCGCAACAAACTTGAGCGACCCCCGGACCCGTTCCTCACAGATTCGAGAGCAGGTTGGTGTGTTCAAATTTGCGTGTTTGTATCAAGCGACCCCCGAGCCCTGATGGTCGTAATTACCTTGAACTTGACAACCGCCGGAACGTAACATATATTGAATTTATACTATGAACACTGCAAAGCTTGATATTGCAACAAAGATTCTCAAAGATGCCGGCTGCACCGAAGTTTATCTTTTCGGTTCACAGGCAACAGGCAGGGCGCATTCCGGCTCTGATGTTGATTTAGGCATCAGAGGCTTGACGGCAGGCTCTTTTTTCGGTCTGCATTATGATTTGGAACAGGCCTTGAAAATGAGAATTGACTTGGTAGATTTTGACCATCAAAAAGATTTCTTTGACCTTTTGCAAAAAGCCGGAGAGTTAAAAAAAATTGGATGAAATCACCAGCAGCAAAATCAACCTTGAAATCTCAAAAATAGATACGCTTGTACAGAAATCATCGGTTCTGCTGTCAAAATGCAACATTGAAGAACCCGACTTTATCGAGCTTAACGCCATAGGCTCAATCTTACATTCTTATTATAGCGGTATAGAAAGCATTTTCAATCTGATATACAAAACAACATACGGAAAATCCCTTTCAGGTACTACCTGGCACAGCGATTTATTTACGGATATGTTTGCAAAGACTGAAAAGCATGAGCCAATTTTACGGCATGAACTTTTTCAACCGCTCAAAGAATATCTTGGCTTTCGACATGTCTTCAGACATGCCTATTCTTATGAGCTCGACTGGAAACGTTTGAAGCCTCTTTTTTCAGGTTTGACTGAAAACTGGAACGATGTAAAATCAGATATAAATAGATTTCTACTTACTTTTTGATTTTATAACAATCTTGAGTACCCTCTGCAAGTTTCGGGCTCGCTTGAAGCATGCGTTATAATTCGCAACAAACTTGAGCGACCCCCGGACGCAGGGAAAACGGCAAGAAGGAAGCCCTATGGGAAGTCTTCTTGCTTTTTTTCCGCAAGTTTCTGAAAGAAACTTGGTAAGCTTGCGACTCGCTGGGCTCCCATTCCTCGCAAGTAACAGAGCAGGTTGGTGTGTTCAAATGTTTGTCGCTGGGCTCCCGTTCATCACAAATGCGAGAGTAGGTTGGCATATCAAAATAGCTGTCTATTTAAAAAAAATTCCGTGGCGAAAAATTTTTAAATACGTACGTACTTAAGTTTGCGCACGTACGTATTTAAAAATTTTTACGTAGCTGCATAAAGTTCCGCCATAGTCTGATTATTTTTAAACACGAGCGTGTGTATAACTGAATTCTTAGAGGAAAAATTTTGAAAGCAGTGGCTGAAAATTTTTAAGCACGTAGCTGAAAATTTTTGCGCACGTTGCTAAAAATTTTTGCGGCAGTACTACCGCAAGTTTACGACAACACTGTCGCAACTTTGCGACAACACTACCGCAACTTTGCGACAACAGTTCCGCTTATTTTGCTGCAGGTTGAAGCTTTGCGGCAAGTTCTTCTATCGTTTCCAGTGGAAGAGCAAGACAGCGAGCTACTTTTTCCACTGAATCGTTTTCCTTAAGCATATTCTGTGCTGCTTCAAGCTTAGCTTCTGTTCTTGCTTCTTCCATTATGTCGTAATCATGAAGATTGCATCTCATATACTCGCTCCTGAACTTTTCGTCAATCTTGTTCTTCTCCACCAAATCGAAAATCTCGTCGGTAAAATTATCTTCCGGAACATTCGTGCTGACAAACTGGAGAAATGCATACAATTCCGGATCTGATTCTTTCTTATACGCACTTGCATTATAAAATATCCTGTGCGTATTGTCATCAAAATCGGGGTCGCTTAATACATAATAATGGATATGTAGCTTTTATTAAGCGACCCCTGCGAGTTTGTGGTTAAACCAATGAGGTTTACCCACAAACTCGTTATAACATATTCTGAATAGATTATTTTGGAGTATAAAAGCCGACATGAAAAACATTCTGCAGACCGAAGGTCGAAGCCGTTTTTCATGTCGGTTTTATACTCCTTAATTATGGATTAATAAGTTGTCAAAGATTCACGGCAGATTTCCCTGTCCTGCATGACAACCCCGAACATAAAGTCATCATGGTACGTTAAGTTTTCAAACGGTTATATAGTGTACATAAAACAACCTCCTGCTATTTATATAGTTTTAAAAAGTTGTTTTTGTACGCTTTCCTAACAGCTTTTGCTGTTGCTTACGCGTCTATTTCTGCAAGAAGGTTGTTTACGATGAACTCCCTGCGTTCCGGTGTGTTTTTGCCCATATAGAACGAGAGCAGGGGAGGAATGTTCTTGAGACTCTGTACTTCTACCGGAACAAGCCGCATATCGGGACCTATGAACTGTCCGAATTCCTGGGGGCTTATTTCGCCCAGCCCTTTGAATCGCGTTACCTCGGAAGCGGCACCAAGCGCCTTTATCTGCTGGTCGCGTTCTTTTTCGGTATAACAGTAGCGGGTTTCTTTTTTGTTCCTTACGCGGAAAAGCGGCGTTTCAAGAATAAAAACCCTGCCTGCCGTTACAAGTTCTTCAAAGTACATCAAAAAGAAAGTGAGCATAAGGTTGCGGATATGAAAGCCGTCGTTATCGGCATCGGTCGCGATTATGATTTTTTCGTAGCGCAGACCTTCCAAATCTGTTTCAATGCCGAGCGCCATCATCAGGTTGTAAAGCTCGGCGTTTTTGTAGATGTCCGCCTGCTTTCTGCCGTACATGTTTTCGGGCTTGCCGCGAAGACTGAATATTGCCTGATGCAGCACATCGCGCGATGAAACGATTGAACCTGTCGCCGAGTCTCCCTCGGTTATAAAAATCATTGTTCCTTCGCCTGTTTTGCCGTCATCGAGATGGTATTTGCAGTCCTTTAGCTTTGGAATTTTGAGTGCAATTTTTTTTGCGGCTTCTTTTGCTTCCTTTTTAACGGTATTCAATTCGGTTCTGAGTTTTTCGTTCGCCGTGATTTTTTGCTCAATGAGTTTTGCTGTTTCCGCATTGCGGTGCAAAAAGTCAACAACCGCAGCCTTTGTTTCGTTTACAATCCAGCTGCGCACTTCTGTGTTGCCGAGCTTGTTCTTTGTCTGGCTCTCAAAAACTGGAGCCTGTATTTTTACGGTAACTGCAGCCGTCATGCCTTCGCGCACGTCTTCGCTTTTGTAGTTTTTCTGGAAAAAGTCATTTACGCCTTTGAGAAATCCTTCCTTAAAAGCCGAGAGGTGAGTGCCGCCGTCGGAAGTGTACTGTCCGTTTACGAACGAAAAATAGTTTTCGCCGTATGAGTTTGTATGAGTGAATGAGAACTCAAGCTGCTTTCCGCGGTAGTAGCCTACCGGATAGATTGATTCGCCTTCAATCTCGCTGTTGAGCAAATCCAAAAGTCCGTTTTTGCTTACGTAATTGTGTCCGTTGAATACGAGCGAAAGTCCTGTGTTGAGGTAGGCGTAGTTCCAGATTCGTCTTTCCAAAAATTCCATGTTGTAGGAATAGTCGCCGAATATTTCCGTATCGGGAATGAATTCTACATAGGTTCCGTCTTTTATACCCGGTTTTACCGAGCCTTTTTTCTGCGATTTGAGAACGCCGAGTTCAAAAACGGCTTCGGCGCATTTTCCTTCGCGGATTGAGATGACCTTAAAATGGGAAGAAAGGGCGTTTACGGCTTTTGTACCGACTCCGTTCAAGCCGACCGAAAACTGAAAAACTTCGTCGTTGTACTTTGCACCGGTATTGATTATGGAAACGCAGTCAACCAGTTTGCCGAGCGGAATTCCGCGTCCGTAGTCGCGCACACGAACCTGATTGTCTTTTACTTCTATGTCTATGTGGTCTCCGTTGCCCATGATGAACTCGTCAACCGCATTGTCGATTATTTCCTTTAGGAGAACGTAGATACCGTCATTTTGATTTGAACCGTCGCCGAGACGACCGATGTACATTCCGGTTCTGAGCCGGATATGTTCAAGAGAACTGAGAGTCTTTACCTTGGACTCGTCATAATTAGCTGTTTTTCCACCCATAGTTATATATTAGCATATTCCGGCGGAAACTTGCAACGACCAATTGGGGCTTTTCCCTTCTGCCTATTATAGATATAATCATTTTATGCAGCTGACAAAAAAAGTTTATATAAGAACAGGGCTTGTATATTGCGCTCTCATGTTCATCATGTATCTGGCTATTTCACTGGTGAATCTTGGTATCTATAAGATTTATACCGGGTTATCCCAAAATTCAAAGATTGTGGATTATCTTTTCAACAGCAAGGCAATCGCTAAAATTCCTATGTCAGTGGTCCGCATATTCTCGCTGCTGCAGTTTGTGCCGCTGATCTTCATTGTTCTGTATATTTTTCTTGTAAACAAAGACAAGATGAAAGTTCGGTTCATCAATTACCCTATATCGCTCAGTTCTCTGGTTCTGCTCATTTATGCGCCTTCGCTGCTGCTGCTTGCCGCAAACTTTGTTTTGCAGCTAAAAACCATGCCGCTTTTTGAAAAAGGTTCTTATTCCGTTCTTTTTATTTATTCGTTTCTTCAGTCAATTTTCTTTTTTACCTTATTCTTTTTCTTTTTGAATTCGGTTCACAGAAAAATTGTACTGCCCAAATATTTTCCGTCGGGAAACATTAACTTTGAAAAAGGACTGTTCAAGGTTTCCGTCAAATTTCTGTTCATCATTTTTTATTTATCGGTGCTTGTTCTTCCGGTATTTTTGCTCATAGTTACGTATTTTGTAAGTGTAGATGCCGAAACATTCCATGAAAATACAATCCTTCACTTGCTTTTTTGCTTTTTTATATTGTTCGGTCTTGTTATGATGAGGTATTTCATCAATTATTTTTCAGTTCCGCTTGAAAAGCTGAAGGAAGGCACGCAGGAAATTGCCGAAGGTGATTATTCGCAGCACGTTAATGTTGTTTCGCCCGATGTTTTTGGTGAACTTGCGGATTCGTTCAACAACATGACTGACGCGCTTGAGTTAAAGACTAAAAAGCTCATAACTGTTCAGGATTCGGTTGTTACCGGCATGGCAACAATGGTAGAAAGCCGTGACAATTCCACCGGCGGGCACATTAAGCGCACGAGTGACGGTGTGCGTGTTTTTGTAAACGCGCTCAAAAAGAGTCCTGAATACTCTCACCTTACAGATGATTTTTACAGTGCTTTGATAAAAGCTGCGCCTATGCACGATTTGGGAAAAATCGCCGTTCTTGACGTAATCTTGAGAAAAGCCGGCAAATTTACGGATGAAGAATATAACATAATGAAGGAACATTCAGCCGAAGGCGCCCGCATTGTAGAAAACGTTCTGAGTGAAGTTGATGATGCTGAGTTCAAAAAAATCGCCGTAAATGTTGCGCATTATCATCATGAAAAATGGGACGGCACCGGTTACCCCGAAAAAATCGCAGGTGAAGCAATTCCGCTTGAGGCGCGTATAATGGCACTGGCTGATGTTTTTGATGCGCTGGTAAGCAAACGCTGCTACAAAGAAAGCTTCAGCTTTGACCAGGCTTTTAAAATCATAGAAGATTCACTCGGTACACATTTTGACCCAAAACTCGGCAAAGTATTTCTCTCATGCAGAGAAGAACTCGAAAAGCTTTATACCGACAACGCCTATTCGTCCTGATACTAAGCAGGGCAAAAAAAATCCCGAAGCACAAAACTTCGGGATTGTATTCAAAATAAACTGATTACATTTCGCAGATTGGTACGAATGTTTCAGCTTTAAGAGCTGCGCCGCCAATCAAGCCGCCGTCGATATCAGGCTGTGCAAGAAGTTCTGCAGCGTTGGAAGCTTTCATTGAACCGCCGTACTGGATGATAACTTCATCAGCAACTTTCTGGTTGTAAAGCTTTGCAATGTAACC
>JAEEGJ010018028.1_pt1 | contig 15842 bp, 10 predicted proteins | sample 8958761 | NCBI WGS metagenome assembly JAEEGJ01 (sample SAMN16246546, study PRJNA631951) | gut metagenome | biome: gut microbiome; feature: rumen; material: RS-attached | host: Bos | place: Iran: Karaj | collected 2018-10
ACGAGATCACCAAGGACCCCGACAACATCAATCGCCAGTTCAACCGCGTCAAGCAACTGCAACAGGAATTCAAGGAGGCTGGTGAGGTGCCCGCGACTGCCGACACCGAAATCTGGAAGCAATTCCAGCGTGCCACCGAGCGCTTCTATGATGTGCTCAAGGTGAATCGCGAGTTGCGTGACTACGATTTCAAGAAAAACCTGGAGTTAAAACAACAGCTGTGTGAAGAGGCCGAGGCCCTCGACGAGGAAGCCGACATCGTGACCGCCTTCAGGAAGTTGCAGGAGCTGCACACCAACTGGCGCGAAATCGGCCCCGTTGCCAAGGAGCTGCGCGAGGAACTGTGGGCTCGCTTCAAGGCCGCATCAAGTGCCATCAACAAGAAATATCAGACTTTCTTTGAGGACCGCAAGAGCAAGGAGAAGGAGAATGCCGAGGCCAAGACCGCTCTGTGTGAGAAGATTGAGCAAATCTCCACTGATAATCTCAAGACCTATGCCCAGTGGGACGAGGTGACCAAGCAGATTATCGCTCTGCAAGAGGATTGGAAGAAATTGGGATATGCCTCGCGCAAGGCTAATGCTGCCCTGTTCGCACGTTTCCGCAAGTCCTGCGACGAGTTCTTCGGCAAGAAAGCCGAGTTCTTCAAGGCCATGAAGGAGGACCTGAGCACCAACCTGGCCAAGAAAATCGAGCTGTGCGAGCGTGCCGAGGCGCTGATGGATTCTACCGACTGGAAGGAAGCCACCGACAAGTTTGTCGAGATGCAGAAGGAGTGGAAGACCATCGGTCCCGTGGTGAAGAAATACAGCGACAACGTGTGGAAACGCTTCATCGCTGCCTGCGACCATTTCTTTGAGCAAAAGAAGAAACAGAATGTCAACGTCCACGCTGTCGAGCACGATAACCTCAAGGCCAAGAAAGAAATCATCGCCACCCTCAAGGCAACTATCGAAGAGGCCGCCGATGATGCCGCCCAGACCGTGCGCGATCTGATGGACCGCTGGCAGTCAATCGGCCATGTGCCCTTCAAGGAGAAAGACAAGATTTATGCGCAATATCGTGAGCTCATCGACAAGGCGTTCGAAACCCTTAACATGCGTGGCATGCGCTCAAGCGACAATGCTCCTCGCGGTGGACGCCAGTCCGGCGGTGACCGCAATCTGAGTGAGCGTGACCGTCTGGTACGCACCTATGAGCAACGCATGAGTGAGCTCAAGACCTTTGAGAACAACCTGGGCTTCTTCAACGCGCAGTCCAAGAGCGGCAACTCACTCGTTCAGGAAATGGAACGTCGCATCGCCCGACTCAAGGAGGAAATCGCCGAGCTCGAGCAGAAGATCAAAGATCTGGACAACGCTTGAGCGACAGCCTGACAATCGTTCATGAGACCAAATGCAGTGGAGGGTATCACCACCCTCCCCTGCTATCAATCAATGGAAATACTCATCCAAAGCCTACATGAAAAGTAAAGGCCGATATGGACAGTTCATCAGATGGATATTCAGCATCGTCGACTTGCTGATTGTCAATCTTGTCTATTTTTTCACCATCCTGTGGTACAACAACACGCATGCCGAGAACGACCTGCTTTTCTCGCGTCCCGTCTGGCTTGCACTCAACGTGGCCATGGTGGTGTGCCTGTACTTTTACAGCAATGTGCATGAGCGCCGCGTGTTCTATGCCGAGAAAGTGGTGGGGCAAGCCCTGAAACTTGCTCTTACACATGCCGGTATCTTTGTAGCATTAACCACAATCCTTGGCCTTTATGGTGCTCCGTGGCAGTTGATGCTGCTTTTCTATGCCATCTTCTTCCTGGTGCTGGCATCGTGGTGGGTATTGTCGCGCCAGGTGCTGAAGGCCTACCGCAACCACGGTTTCAACTTCAAGCGCGTCATTGTCATTGGCGGTGGAACGGTCGGTGTGCGACTCATCAACGAGATGCTTGCCGATCAGGGATACGGTTACCACATTGTGGGGTTCTTTGACAACAACCCCAAGTCACGCTCGGCTTCGGCTGCCTATCAAGGCACACTCGACGATGTGGAACAGTTCGTCAAAACCCATCAGGTGGATGAGATGTTCTGCGCTGTACCCGACATCGAGGACAACCAGAATGTGTCGCGCATGATACGCATCGCCGACAACAACGCGGTCGACTTCTATTATGTGCCGCAGTTCGGGCGTACGGTGACCCGCCAGTTTGAGTTGCAATCGGTGGGTGATGTTCCCATACTGGCAGTTCACCCTTATCCCTTGAAGAATCCCATCAACCGCCTGTTCAAGCGTGCCTTCGACCTGCTGGCATCGACCGTGTTGCTCATCTTGTCGCCACTGGTCATCATTCCTGTCGCCATCGGCATCAAGCTGTCGTCCCCCGGCCCCATATTCTTTGTTCAGAAACGTACCGGATATCGCGGTCAGGCCTTCAACTGCTACAAGTTCCGCACCATGCGTGTCAATGCCGATAGCGACACGCTGCAGGCTACCAAGGACGACCCGCGCGTTACACGTTTCGGCAATTTCTTGCGCCGCACGAGCATCGATGAATTACCGCAATTCTACAATGTGTGGCGGGGAGACATGAGCATCGTGGGACCACGTCCGCACATGGTGGCTCAAACCGAGATGTACAGCGAGCTCATCGACAAGTACATGCTGCGGCACACCATCAAGCCCGGCATTACCGGTTGGGCTCAAGTGCGCGGTTATCGCGGCCAAACCGAAGAGCTCTGGCAGATGGAGAAGCGCGTCGAATTTGACGTGTGGTACGCCGAAAACTGGACTTTCTTCCTCGACCTGAAAATCATCTTCCGCACCATCTGGAACGCCATTAAGGGCGAGGATAACGCCTATTAAAAACTCAGAGACAGAGATTCGTTTCTTTCTATGACAAGAGAGGACTATGCATTGGCGTTGCTCCGCAGCTGCTATGGGTATGACAGCTTCCGGGGGCAGCAATGGGACATCATCGAGCATGCGCTCGATGGTGGCGACAGCATTGTGCTCATGCCCACAGGCGGAGGCAAATCTCTGTGTTTCCAGATTCCGGGACTGATGAGCGAGGATGGCTTTGTGGTGGTCATCTCACCGCTGCTCGCGCTCATGAACGACCAGATTGATGCACTGCAACAGAATGGCGTGCCTGCACTTGCACTCAACAGCGAGAAAAGCGACACCGAGAACCGCCAGACCATGGAACTGCTCATGCAGGGCAAAGTCAAGCTGCTGTACATATCCCCCGAAAAGCTGCTGAGCGAAATAGACCGCTGGTCCGATGCCATCACCAGCCGCATCTGCCTGTTTGCCGTCGACGAGGCTCATTGCATCTCACAGTGGGGACATGACTTCCGCCCCGAGTACACCCAGCTAGGAACGCTCAAACAACGTTTCCCTGCCATTCCCGTCATGGCGCTCACAGCAACAGCCGACCGCATCACCCGCGATGACATCGCACAGCAACTGCACATCCCCGATGCCCGGCTGTTCGTCAGTTCGTTTGACCGACCGAACATCTCACTCAACGTCGTTCAAGGTTCGACAGGAAAAGTGAAATTCCGCCAGATTGTGCAATTCATCAACCTGCACCGCAACGAGAGCGGCATTATCTACTGCCTGCGTCGCAAGGACACCGAGAAAATGGCGGCCCAACTCACCCGATTGGGTATCCACGCCGAGCCGTTCCATGCTGGCATGAGCGTGAGCGAGAAACAGCGTGTCCAGCGTGAGTTCATTAACGATGACCTGAAAGTCGTTTGTGCCACAATAGCCTTCGGCATGGGCATTGACAAGAGCAACGTGCGCTATGTCATTCACAGCAACATGCCACGCAACATCGAGAGCTATTACCAGGAAATCGGACGAGCAGGACGCGACGGCCTACCTGCCGACGCACTGCTCTTCTACAACTATGGTGACATGGTCACGCTGCACCAGTTTGCACAGCAGTCGGGCCAGGTTCAAATCAACATGGACAAACTGCGGCGCATGCAGCAATTTGCCGAGAGCGGTGTGTGCCGGCGCCGCATCCTGCTCAACTACTTCAACGAGCGCTTTGACCACGATTGCAACAACTGCGACGTGTGCGACAACCCACCCGAGCGTTTCGACGGTACGCGTTTTGCGCAGATGGCCCTCAGCGCCATCATGCGCACCGGTGAACAAACCACCATGTACACTGTCACCGACATATTGTGCGGATGGCGCAAGGCCGACATCATCGAGAAAGGCTACGACAAACTCAAGACCTTCGGCGTGGGACATGACTTGAGCATACCCGAATGGAATGCCTATATGTTGCAAATGCTCCAAATGGGCCTGTTCGAAGTGGCTTACAACGAAAATAATCATCTGAAAATCACCGAGTTCGGCAACGAAGTGCTTTACGGCAGGCAACAGATACAACTCAATCGTCACAAGAGGCGCGATATCCAGAAACGCCAACCTGAACCCATCGAGGAAAAACCAATTCCCGAACTTCAAGCTACTGGTCCGGCCAAGGTCATGGACAAGGAACTCTTTGAGCGGCTGCGCGACGTGCGCAAAGCCCTTGCTCAAGCAAGCCACATCGCCCCATACATGGTCTTCAGCGACAAGAGTCTGCAAGCCATGGCCACCGAAAAGCCCACCACACAAGCCGAGTTCGGAATCCTCTACGGCGTGGGAGAAGTCAAGTGCCAAAAATACTGGCGCCCCTTCACCGCCGCCATCCGCGACCACCTCTCCAACGCTTGACAATTCTTCACTCTACACATCTCATTATTATGAACTAACTGAAACGACGATGTAACTGTTCATAAATCATTAACGCAAATGAATCGAGCTTCGCTCGAGAAATTAAGCAAAACCATTATATTATGTTTAATTTCTCGGCCGTGAGGCCGATTAAAAATCCAGATGTGCATCATGACAAACCCTGATTTTTGAGGATTGACGTTTAGATGATGCCGGTGAGGAAAAGGAAAATGAAGACTATCGCGATGGGAGCTACATAACGCAGACAGAAGATCAAGTAGGGTTCTATCGCACCTTTGAGACGGCCGCCATTCGTCAGCTGTTCGTGGATGACCTTGCGATCCAAAATCCAGCCGACATAGATAGCTGTGAACACGCCACCCAGCAGCATGAAGATATTGCTGGCGGCATAGTCCATCATATCAAAGATGTTCTTGCCCCACAACTTGATATCGTCAAGCACATTGAAAGACAAAGCAGCAATCACCGCAAGGACAAAAGTCAGTAACGCTGTCCACGCAATGGCACGCGGACGAGACAACTTGTGCTCCTCGATCATGAAAGTGATGGGTATCTCACTAAGCGAAATTGTCGATGTCAACGAAGCAAAGAACACCAGCAGGAAGAACAGCAAAGCCCACAAGTAGCCGCCTGTCATCTGTTGGAAAATGCCCGGCAGCACCTCAAAAATAAGGCGCGGTCCAGCCGTTGGCTCAACACCGAAAGAGAACACCGCAGGAAAAATCATCACACCCGACAAAATAGCGACCAACGTGTCGAGCACACCAACGGTCACAGCATCCTTGACGAGTGACGCATCATCCCTAAAGTAGGAGGCGTAAGTAACCAGACAGGATATACCGATTGACAGAGACAAGAAGGCTTGCCCGAAAGCGTCAAGCACGCCATGCATCGTCAATTCAGAGAAATCAGGATAGAACAGAAACTTAAGGCCCTCATGAGCGCCAGGCATGAGTAACGAGTTGACACAAAATATGATGAGGATGACAAACAGCAAGGGCATCATGATGCGGGCAACACGTTCAATACCTTTCTCGATGCCACGACTCATCACGAGAAAATTAAGTATAAGGAAGAGCACAGTCCAACCCACACAGCGCCATGGACTGGCCACAAGAGCAGTGAACATGTCGCTGTACTGCTGCGGCGTATGGCCACTCAGGTTACCCAATACCGCCTGATAGAGGTATTCGATAATCCATCCGCACACTACACTGTAGAAGCCAATGACGACAAAACTACCCAAAATGCAGATATAAGTGAACAGGTAGTATTTTTTACCTGGCGAGAGTTTTTTCAAAGCAGCCTTCATGTTGCTATGAGTGGAGCGGCCGATAATGAACTCGCTCAATATCACCGGAATACCCATCACCAAAATACACCCGATATACACCAGAATGAAGGCACCTCCACCATTCACACCAGCCTCATATGGGAAACGCCAGATGTTTCCCAAACCCACTGCCGAGCCCACCGCAGCAGCGATGGCACCCATCCGTGTCGCAAAACCTGCTCGTTTAGCCATTGCTTGTTCTTTTTAGATTTTCGACAAAAGTAAACAGAATCCATGACACAGCCAAGGAATCACCACTAAAAACAATAGAATTTCCACCCCTTCAAACCTGTGAAGCGCAACTCAGAACTGCGGCACGGGATCCATACGCCGCGGTTCAGCAGCTGGTTTACTTTTTTTATGGGATGTCCTGCGGTGACGGCGCTTGTGCTTAGTTGTGTCATTTTTGCGCTTTTTCGCGTGTTTGGATTCGATGACCACTGCCGAATCAATACTCTCCTCGAACTGCTGAATTTCGACATCATTCAGTCGATATTCCTCGTCAGGCCGACAAGAGCGGGTTAACACAGAGCCAACCAGCAGCAAGACAATCAGTAGCAACACAGCTACAGTGCCTCGCCGTTCTCGTCTGGTCATTGATATGAAGTCCTTAAAACCTGCCATAAAACTGCTTGCAAAGTTAGCAAAAGGATTATCAAGTTGCCAATCAGAAAAAGGTAATTTTGTTTTTTTGTGGGGAAAAGAGTGCTTAGTTAACAAAAATGTACTACTTTTGCAGACTGAAAAAACAAGGCCTAATTTAGAACAAGATAAAACACCATATGAAATCATTCATTCTGGCTATACCTAAAGGGATTCCATCAATCATCATGATTGGATTGGTGTTCTTTTTCACTTTCACCAAGAATCCGTTGGGTATCAATAACCTAAAGATTTTCCCGCACGCTCCACTGGTGGGTCACTTCATCCTTTATTTCTTGACGGCACTCGTGTTCATTCTCGATTATGCCAAATCCCGTTTGCCTCATCACAGCAAAATCAACCAAGAGATTGCTTTCGCAGCTGTTGCAGCTGTGATGTCGCTGGTTATGGAAATCGGCGTGATGTGGAAAACCAACGGATTCTATGACATGAACAACGTTTATGCTGCAACACTGGGTGCAGCCTTGGCTTTCTTGTTCTACCACTATTGGATGCTGCATCCTTTCCGCCACTATCTGTATCATTCGATTCAGCACCACTGGCGTTATCAGCACAGGCGCAAGAAGAAAAAATGACTCATTAATGTTGAAAGTAAATGGATATTTTCAGGCGATTTTTTGGTAATTCAAGAAATCGCCTGATTCATTAAAATCAGGCGGCGCCATGACATAAAAAATAAAAAACTGCGTCTTTTATTTTGTTCTGTCCATGACTTGCACTAATTTTGTCAAATTCTAACAAAAACCTTGACCAATATGCTATTCTCAGATAAAATCAAGCAACTGCGCATTGCTAGCGGTAAACGCCAAAAAGACCTCGCCAAGGCAATCGGAGTGGATGTTCCCGCCTACAGCCGCTACGAGCACGGCGAACGGCGTCCCAAACGCGATCAGGTCCTCCGTTTGGCCCGCATCTTCAAAACTGACCCCAACGAACTGGTTGCCATGTGGCTTGCCGACGAGGCTTATTCACACATTGCCAGCGACAAAATGGCCACTCGTGCCGCAAGCCTGCTGAGCGACATGCTCAACGGACGTGTAAGTGAAACTCCCGAGGATGGCGAAGGAGCAGAGAACGCTGTAACGACCGCGGGTGTCGAGCAGAAAGTCTCTCGCGACATGATCAAACGCATGGGACGCTCATCACTGCCTCATCTTGAGCAAGGCAATGCCGCCACCGTGATGCAACGCATCGAGGACGAGAGCATCGACTGCATCGTCACCACTCCACCCTATTGGAGACGACGCTATCAAGGCACTGAAAGCATCACATCAACCACTGTCGATGAGTTCATCAACGACCTGTTGCTGACAATGGCTCAAGCGCATCGCGTGCTCAAGCCTCAAGGTTCGCTGTGGATCAACATGGGTGATGATACGACAGGCGGATTTGTTCAAGGTGTGCCATGGCGTGTCATCCTTGTGATGATTGACCGCCAAGGTTGGCATCTGGTCAACGAAGTCGTTTGGAACAAAATAACGACATCGCCCCAAGGAAGCCAAGACCATCTGCGCAAGGTGCATGAGTTCATGTTCCATTTGGTCAAGAACGATGACTTCTATTATAATGATGAGCTGCTGCGGCGCACATTCGCCCTTATCGTGAATAAAGACGGGAAGGGCCGTAAGAAACCGGATAAGATCAAGGAACATTACCTGCAGCCCGAAGGCAGTCATGGCTTGGTTCCAGGTGACGTGTGGACCATCGGTGTGCAACGCTCAGGCATCGCCCACTACTGTGTCGCTCCCGACACGCTTTACCGACTGCCCATCGTCGCCACCTGTCCACACGGCGGCATTGTCCTTGATCCCTACTGCGGAACAGGAACAGCTTGCAAAATTGCCTATGAACTAAATCTGCGCAGCATCGGCATCGACATCAACGGCAAGTACATTGAACAGGCTCGTGCCAGCATCGAGCAAAAGCCGTTGAGCCTCTTCTAAAAAATGACCTTTTAACCATGATTTCTATACAAGGACTCAAGGTGGAATTCGGCAGCCAAGTGCTGTTCGAGAACATCAGTTACGTGGTCAACAAGCATGATAAAATCGCGCTTGTCGGCAAAAACGGCGCCGGCAAAACCACTATGCTGAAAATCATTACTGGTGAGCAGCAACCCACCAGCGGAACCGTTGCACGCCAGGCTGACATTACTATCGGCTATCTGCCCCAGCAGATGGTGCTCAAAGACGAGCTCACGGTAAAACAAGAAGCTGAACGCGCCTTCGCTCACCTGCAGCAGATGGACAAAGCCATCGAACGCATGAACCAAGAGCTTGCCGAGCGCACCGACTATGAAAGCGAGGAATATCAGGAACTCATCGAGCGCGTTGCCGAGAAGACTGAACTGCGCTCACTGATGCAGAGCGAGAATATCGAGGCCGAAATCGAGAAGACTTTGATGGGTCTGGGCTTTGAGCGTACCGACTTTGACCGTCCGACCAGCGAATTCAGCGGTGGCTGGCGCATGCGCATCGAGTTGGCGAAACTGCTGTTGCGCCGTCCTGATGTGCTGTTGCTTGATGAGCCCACCAACCATCTGGACATCGAGTCTATCCAATGGTTGGAAACCTTTTTGAAGAACCGAAACGGCGCCTTGCTGCTCGTTTCTCATGACCGAGCTTTCATCGATAACGTGACTAATCGGACCATCGAGATTTCGTTAGGCAAAATCTATGACTACAAGGTAAGTTATAGCCAGTTTGTGGAGTTGCGCAAGGAGCGTGTGGAGCAACAGATGCGAGCCTATGAAAACCAACAGAAGCTCATCCACGATACTGAAGACTTCATCGAACGCTTCCGCTACAAAGCCACCAAAGCCGTGCAGGTGCAGAGCCGCATCAAGTGGCTGGAGAAGATTGTCCCCATCCGCGTGGATGAGGAGGACCGCAGTCAGCTGCGCCTGAAGTTCCAGCCCGCACAGCGCAGCGGCAGCTACCCTGTCATCTGCGAGGACGTGCGCAAGGCCTACGGAGACCACGTCGTCTTCTCCGACGTCAACCTCACCCTCAAGCGGGGCGAGAAGGTAGCCTTCGTAGGGCGTAACGGTGAGGGAAAGACGACGCTCGTCAAGTGCATCATGGGCGAGATCCCCTTCGACGGGAAGCTCACTATAGGACACAACGTCAGTATCGGCTACTTCGCCCAGAACCAGGCACAGTTGCTTGACGACGAGCTTACCGTCTTCGAAACCATAGACCGTGCTGCTGTAGGCGACATCCGCCTGAAGATACGCGACATCCTGGGTGCCTTCATGTTCGGTGGCGAGGCCTCAGACAAGAAGGTGAAGGTACTGAGCGGAGGCGAGCGGAGCCGTCTGGCTATGATAAAGCTGCTGCTTGAATCTGTCAACCTGCTCATCCTCGACGAGCCTACCAACCACCTCGACATGTGCTCGAAGGACGTGCTGAAGGAGGCCATACGCGACTTCGAAGGCACCGTCATTGTCGTGAGCCACGACCGTGAATTTCTCGACGGCCTCGTCAGCAAGGTCTATGTCTTTGCCGACGGACACGTGCGCGAGCACCTTGGAGGAATTTATGATTATCTGAATGGAACAACGGTTTCATCTGCCAGTCTGAAGCCCGATAGCCCCAAGGCCGACAATCCGAAGCCGAAAAACGAGGCTGATGCCTGGCAAGCGAAAAAGGAGCAACAGCGCCAGCGTCGCAAGCTGGAGAAAGCATTGGAGGAGGCAGAGAAGAATGTCACCCGTTTGGAAAACGAACTGAAAGAGCTGGAGGGCTGGATAGCGACCCCCTCAGGCGCTGCCAATCCCGCTCTGTTTGAGAGTTATGCGAAGCTGAAAGAGGAACTTTCGGCAGCTGAAACAGCGTGGGAGGAAGCTATGATGAAGTTAGAGGAATAAATAAGACTACCAATTTAAATATATAGGTAAAATGAAAAAGAACAAATTATTCATCGTGGCAATGGCTGCAACTGCCGTCATTGCCTGCACAAGCAACAAGAACATGGACAATCATGCCGGCATTAAGCCCGAGAACCTCGACACAACAGCTGTCGCAGGAAACGATTTCTATCAGTACGCATGTGGTGGCTGGATGGCCACTCATCCCCTCACCCCCGAGTATGCTCGCTATGGCAGTTTCGACAAGCTTGCCGAGGATAATCGCGAGCAGCTGAAAGGACTCATCGATGAGATTACCGCAGCCAAGAATGCCCCAGGCACCAATGCCCAGAAGATTGCAGACCTCTACAACCTCTACATGGACACCGTGCGTCGTGACAACGAGGGCATCGAGCCCATCAAGCCCGTGCTGGCACGCATCGCTGCCATCAAGGACCGCAACCAGTTGTTCAAGGAGATGGTCAACCTTACTTTTGAGGGCGTGGACGGTTACTTCGGCATGTACGTTGGTGCCGACATGATGAACAGCAAGAACAACATCGTACAGATTGGACAGGGCGGACTGACGCTCGGACAGAAGGAGTACTACCTCGACACCGACGAAGCTACTACCGCCATCCGCGAAAAGTACAAGAAGCATATCGTCCGTATGTTCACCCTCTGCGGCTTCGACGAGGCTGAAGCACAGAAGAAGATGGAGAGCATCCTAGGCATCGAAACCCGTATCGCACAGGCCAGCTACAGCAACGTACAGATGCGCGACCCTGCTGCCAACTACCACAAGATGAGCTATGCTGAGCTTTGCGCACAGTTCCCTGGCATCGACTGGAACTACCTCTTCACCACCCTCGGCATGAATGGCGTGGAGGAGGTTGACGTGAATCAGCCCGAGCCCATCCACGAGGTGGAAGCCATTCTGGCAGAGGTTCCCGTGGAGGACCAGAAGGCCTACATGGAGTGGCAGTGCATCACCGGTAGTGCCGGACAACTCAGCACCTCTATCGACAAGGCTAACTTCGACTTCTTCGGTACCGTGATGAGCGGACGTCAGGAGCAGCAGCCCATGTGGAAGCGCGCTACCAGCCTTGTCAGCGGACTGATGGGCGAAGCTATCGGGCAGCTCTATGTCGAAAAGTACTTCCCCGCAACCTCCAAGGAGCGTATGGTGAAGCTCGTTGCCAACCTGCAGGATGCTCTGCGTCAGCGCATCGATGACCAGGAATGGATGAGCGCCGATACGAAGAAGCGTGCACACGAGAAACTGGATGCCTTCTACGTCAAAGTCGGTTATCCCGACACGTGGAAAGACTACAGCGGTCTTACCATCGACCCGCGGAAGAACCTCTATGCCAACATGGTTGAGGCAGGTAAGTTCATGTGGAACGACATGCTGAAGCGTAAGTTCAAGAAGCCCGTTGACCCCACAGAATGGCACATGACGCCTCAGACGGTTAACGCCTACTACAACCCGACAACCAACGAAATCTGCTTCCCCGCAGGCATCCTGCAGTATCCGTTCTTCGATATGGATGCGGATGACGCCTTCAACTACGGTGCCATCGGTGTTGTAATAGGCCACGAAATGACGCACGGCTTCGACGACCAGGGACGCCAGTTCGACAAGGACGGCAACTTCACCGACTGGTGGGCCGAGGGCGATGCTGACAAGTTCAAGGAGCGCGTACAGGTACTTGTGGACCACTTCAACAATATTGAGGTGCTGCCTGGCCTCTTTGGCAACGGTGCGCTTACACTGGGCGAGAACATTGCCGACCATGGTGGTCTGATGGTTGCCTACCAGGCTTTCAAGAACGCCACAAAGGATCAGCCGCAGGAAGTGAAGTACGGCTTCACGCCCGATCAGCGTTTCTTCCTTGCCTACGCTGCCGTGTGGGCTGGACAGATTCGCGACGAGGAAATCCGCAACCGCACGAAGAGCGACCCCCACTCGCTGGGACGCTGGCGTGTGAACGGTACGCTGCCTCACATCGATGCCTGGTATGACGCCTTCCACATCACGCCCGACAACGCTCTTTACATTGCTCCCGAAAACCGCGCAAAGATCTGGTAAATGCTACGCATCGCGCTGCTGAACCTTATGCCGAATAAGGAGGAGACGGAAGCCGACTTCGCACACATTTGTGCGAAGTCGGCAGAACCCGCTCACTTTGTTCTCACGAAGATGGACAGCCACGTAACGCGCCATGCAAGCGCGGAACACATGGCGCTCTACACGGGCTCGGCAGCTGTATGCCAGTCACACGATAACGGGCAGCAACTTCTCGACGGAGCTATCATCACAGGCGCTCCCTTCGATTGGGTAGATTTCACCGATGTGGATTATTGGCCCGAGCTGTGCCGTCTGATGGACTGGCTGCGGGCACGCCGCATCCCTACGCTCTACGTCTGCTGGGGGGCACAGGCAGCGCTCCGTTATTTCCACCATATCAGCCGTTTTGAAGAGTATCCACACAAGCTTTCCGGCATTTTTCCACAGCAGATTCTCTTCCCTGAGCATCCCTTATTCCGTGGAATAGAGGAACCGCTCTGTATTCCACACAGCCGCCATACCAGCATGACAAACAGCGAGATTGACGCCTGCACGGACGTCAAAGTGCTTGTCCGTGCTGAGGAAACGGGCATCTCAATCGTGGAGTGTATGGAGGGATTGGAATTCTACCTCATCGGGCATCAGGAATACAACCTTCATACGCTTGACAACGAATATCGTCGCGATGTGGGGCGTGGACTCCCTGTGCGTCCTCCGCGCCACTATTACGAAGACGATGACCCTGCCCGTCCTATCGTAGATACCTGGCAGGCGAATGGGCAACGTCTCTTTGCCAACTGGCTGGAGTACTATTGCAGAGATAAGGGGTTAGAGGTTAGTGATTAGCGGTTAGCGATTTGCGATGAAGCCACGACGGATAGAACTGCTCGCCCCTGCACGGGACTTGGCCTGCGGCGTAGCAGCCGTTGACCATGGTGCCGATGCTGTCTACATCGGTGCGCCCCGCTTCGGAGCCCGTTCTGCAGCGGGAAACACGCTGGAGGATATTCGAAGTTTGGTAGAATACGCTCATCCCTTTAACGTCCGTATTTACGTCACTGTCAATACCATCCTCTACGACGACGAACTGAGCGAAGCCGAACGCCTCATTTGGGAGCTCTACCGCATCGGCGTGGATGCCCTCATCGTGCAGGACGCTGCCCTGCTGCATATGCACCTGCCCCCGATTCCCTTGCACGCTTCTACGCAAATGGACAACCGTACGCCGGAGAAGGTGAAGCTGCTGAAGGAACTGGGGTTCAAGCAGACTGTGCTTGCCCGAGAGCTGAATGTGAAGGAGATTTCCGACATCCACGCGGCTGTCCCCGATATGCCGCTGGAAGTCTTTGTGCATGGTGCGCTCTGCGTCAGCTACAGCGGGCAGTGCTACGCCTCGCAACACTGTTTCGGACGTTCTGCCAATCGCGGAGAGTGTGCCCAGTTCTGCCGTCTGCCCTTCTCCCTTGAGGATGCCGACGGCAACACGCTCGTCCGAAACCGTCACCTGCTTTCGCTGAAAGACATGAACCGCAGCGAATGGCTTGAGGAACTGCTTGACGCTGGCGTCACTTCCTTCAAGATTGAGGGACGGCTAAAGGATGTAGGCTACGTCAAGAACATCACCTCCTATTACCGTCAAAAACTGGATGACATCCTTGCCCGACGCCCCGAGTTCATCCACGCCAGCGACGGCAACATCCTCTACTCCTTCACACCCGACCCTGTCAGAACCTTCAACCGCGGATTTACGGACTATTTCCTGCATGGACGAAAGAACGACATCGGCTCGTTCGACACACCCAAATCAATCGGGGAGCAAATGGGACGAGTGTCATTTGTAGGCGACAACTACCTTGCCGTCAACACCCAATCAGCTTTCCATAATGGCGACGGCGTCTGTGCCTTCAAGGAAGACGGCACGCTCGTAGGCTTCCGCATCAACCGTGCAGAGAACGGACGCCTCTACCCTTCGCCGGAAACACGCAACGTGGACTGGAAGGCTTTGAAAGGATGTATGCTTTATCGCAACTTCGATGTCGAATTTGAGAAAAGCCTTTCCCACCCACGCACAGCCCTGCGCCATATTCCCGTAAGCATCACCTTCAGGGAAATCCCCTTCGGATTTGCCATTGGCATCCGGAAAGTCAGCCCTATAAAAGAAGGGATAAACGAAAATCCTACAGAAGTTTGCTTCCCTATGGAGAAGATTTCGGCTGAGTCGGAGCAGGAAAGAAACATCTGCAAACAGCTCTCAAAATTAGGGAACACCATCCTCGAAGCTGCGGAAGTCCACGTCGAATGGAGCGCCAACTTCTTCATCCCCTCCTCCATCCTGAGCGAGATGCGCCGCAAAGCTGTCGAAGTGTTCTTCCATGCCAGAAAAATGAGCGCTGTGCCCTTCATTCCGATGAAGAAAGATGGGCTGCCTGACGCCTCTTCCGTACTTCCTTCTTCGTATCGCGCCAACGTTGCCAACCACGAGGCGCAGGCGTTCTACCATAGTTTGGGCATAGGACGGATTGAGCCTGCCTTTGAAATCAATCCTCCCTCAAAAGCCGTCTTAATGACGTGCCGGCACTGCCTGCGCTATAGTCTCGGCGCCTGCCCCAAGCAGCAGCACAAACAGCCCTCTTTCAGGGAACCCCTTGTGCTTGTCTCAGCCGACGGACGGCGCTTCCCCCTCCGTTTCGACTGCAAGCGCTGCGTGATGGAGGTACTCTCCTAAATGTGCAGCAGTTTCTTGAAGATTTCAAACGTTTCCTTATCGCCCGTGTACTTCCCTTTGTCCTCGCTCATTTTGCAGGTGGGGCTCCATTCGCGTTTCTCCGTAATCTTCGAGGCCACCAGCTTGATGACGATGTTCATCGGCTGAATGCCCAGTTCGGCAAAGTCGCACGTCAGGTGCGTGCCGATGCCGTAGCTGTCCTGCACCCTTCCGCCCACAGCCTTGTGAAGGGCGAGGGCACGGTCTGTATCAAGTGCATTGCTGAAAACCACCTGCTTCGATGCCGGGTCTATGCCGAATTCGCGGTACTTGTCGCAGATTTTCTCCAGCTGCTCCAGATTATCTCCGCTATCCACACGCAATCCGCTGAACACGCGGGCGAAGTGCTCCGAAAAATTGTGGGAGAAGGCTTGGAAGCCAAACGTGTCGTAGAGGAAGATGCCCAGAC
>JAEEGJ010018032.1_pt1 | contig 15841 bp, 13 predicted proteins | sample 8958761 | NCBI WGS metagenome assembly JAEEGJ01 (sample SAMN16246546, study PRJNA631951) | gut metagenome | biome: gut microbiome; feature: rumen; material: RS-attached | host: Bos | place: Iran: Karaj | collected 2018-10
GGCAACGATATCTTTACTGTCGGGGAAGCAGTAGTACAGCGCTTTGTTGTCGCCGATGCATATAACATCACCGATCTCATACCAGTAGTAATCGCTGTAGCAGCTGTAGCACTTATTCGGAGCCTGCTCATACCGAAGCTTTCCGTCACAGCCCGTCAAAACAAAACCGTTGGAATCATGATGAAGATGGCCGCTTCCTACCATATAAAGCGCCTTGAAATCAACGATCATCCCGATCTTTACGTCCGTATCGAGTGCATATGTACCCGCTTCTATCTCGTCGCGCACACACTTTCGCTCCCATGCATACCAATCGGGAATATGCGAATAGACTGTATTCTCCGCTCTTGAATGAAGCTTTCCGTATTCGTCCATATCGTAGAGCGCACCGCAGTTGTGACACACAAATGTCGTACCCGATCCCTCGGTATCACCCTCTGCCATACAGTGCGGACATTTATACAGTATCCGGTTAAGACCGTCAGCCCTGAAAGGCTCCGTTATCTTTATTCCGTTGTCTTCCTGCCATCTGAAATAATCGAAGGAGAATGCCTTATCCAGTATATCGTCGATTTCGGCAACAGAACTGTTTTTAACCTCTTCGCCTGTAAGAAGGCACTCCATCTTTGCGGATACCTTTACTTTTCTTTTCTGAAGATTGTTGTACAGGGGATCTCTTGCAAACGAACCGTACGTGGTTATCATTACGACCGGAACCTTTAACGCTTTAAACAGGACGCCCATCTTGCGGGGGAGTCTTGTAGCTGTCCCGTCGAAAGAATAGCTTGCCTCGGGATACATAAGAACGCTTGTGTGATTTTTCAAAAGGGCGTATTTAAGATCCGAAATAAGTGAGACGTCCGTCACGAACTTCTGTGTCGGAATACAGCCGAGCCTTCGCATCAAACCTTCCTTACCGACCAGTCCGTCGGACGTACATACGATATTGTACGGCATCGGAATGATATGGGAGGCGATCTCCAGGTCAAGAAAGCTCGAATGGTTCATAAGTATCAGCCACGGTCCGTTGCCCGCGCGCTCCATTCCCACAGACTCGTACGAAAAATCAACCGCACGAAGATCCGGCTTCGATGCGAGTTTCATTACAGACCGAAGAAAGCCCGAAGGCTTCAGCGGTCTGATGTGTTCGGGCTTCGGGAGGCTTATGACCTCATCGTATGATTTTGTGATCGTTCGGATCTTCATTGATAGATTTGACCGGAATTGCCGTTACATGTAGCTGTCTATGATCTTCTTTGCCTCATCGGGCGTGTCGGAAACGGACAGCACCGCATATTTGCCGGAAACCTTAATGACAGCCGCGTTAAGTTTCGTAAGCTCTGCGGGAACATAATCCGTGAAGCTCTCGATCTGCTCGCTCACACGATCGCGAAGAACCTGCTCGGCCTTCTTCGCATCGTCATCGGACGCACATTCGAGAACGACTATCTCCTCGGCCGTTCCGCCGGAACCTTCATATATCGCAGCCTTTGTTACGTTTACGTCCGAAAGGTTTAAAAACATACCGGCCGTATCGATGTCCATCGGCGCAAGTGTATCGGCATACGTGATCTTCGTGTTAAGATCGTTACCCAGAGCGGCCACGTCAAAGTCGCCCTTTTTACCGCCGCAACCTGCCATGACACATACCGCGGCAACAGCCGCAACAACTGCAAGAATTCTTCTCTTTCTCATCTTTCTACTCTCCTCTTTCTGTAATTACTGTACTGCGTGTTCACACAGATACTCTCTCCATATTTTCATGTATTCGGGCTTTAAATGAATTCCGTCGCTCGTCATCTCGGGCTTTAAGTTACCCTCTTCATCCGAAAGCACCGGTCCCGCATCCAGGAAGTATGCTTTCTCGTTCTTCGCGAACTCCTTGAGTGCTTCGTTTCTCTTGGCTATGTTCGGATTGTTGTGAGCCTTGTCTGTTGCCGACTTTTGTGCGGTAACCGGAAGGATCGCGTGAACATATATGATGGCCCGCGGTTCGTATTCGCGAAGCTTTTCGATAAGCTGCGCGTACGTCTTCTCGAAGTTCTCCTCGGTGCCGTATCCAAGCTCATTGAGTCCGACCTTGATATATATCTTCGTAAAGGCGTCATAAGGCATCGCATCGAATATCGGTACCTTACCGTTCTCGGTCTGAACAACCTTCGTAGTCTCGTATTTGTAAATATGAAATCCGGTCGCACAGTAATATGTCGCCGGAAGCCCTGACCAGAATCCGAATCCCTGAAGTCTCGAATCCCCGATAAAGAGAGCGTCTTTGAAGTAGCTCTCATCAACCGTCGTAAACGGTCTCGGATAATCCTCGAGCGGATCCGTAAGAGCAGTCGGTCCGTCCGATTCCTCGGGACTGATTATCTCATCATCGGCGTCGGCCTTCTCGGGACTGCTTTCCTCGGAAGCAAGCGTATCGCCGTAATCGGGCTCCTCTTCGGGCACAGTCGCTTCTTCCGCATTCTCCGTATCGCCTTCGGGTTCCGTTGCACTAACCGTCTCTTCTTCGGCAGTTTCGGTATTGTCTCCGTCGCCCGGAACCTGATCATATGTTGCCGCGGCTACATTTGTCCCAAACAGAATCGTTCCAAGTTCCGTGACCGTTCTGTTACTGTCCCAGAGCGCAAGCCCCACACCGACCGTCATCGCGAGCATCAGCGAAAAGAACATTGCAACCGCGATCGCAACCGTACGAAGTGTCTTCGTGGCCTGCGTCATGTGATGGTGTTCATGATCATGTTCATTCTCTTGTTTATGCTCCGCCGCGGGTTCGGGCTCATCCTTCTCGATAACAGCCGTGGTAACGCTTGTCTCCTCGTTACCGTCATCAGACAGATAAACCTGCTTTATCTCACGCTTTTCGCCGTTTTTGTTCTTTTTCTTCTGGGCCCTCTTATTCCCCATATATAGTGTCTGCTTTGTTTACTATATCAAAATGTCGTGTATATTACAATAACGACTCTTCAATACTTTGGGATCATTTCGTAAGCTTGTAGAAATGGTTGTCATCGTTCATAAATGTCCAGTTGTACAGCAGCAATACGTCCGCATCGGGTTCGGCGTCAAGCGCTTCTTTGACCGATCCTCCGAAGTAGCGCAGATCCATAACCGTAATCGTATCGTAGTTCATGACAAGATACGGTATCAGGCAGTTCGCATACGAATCCTTCAATATAACAAGGCTTCTTCCCGCACCCTTTTCGGCGCGGACCGTGTACTTTCCGTCGTTGCCGTACATGAACGCCGCATACTTATCGTAACCCGACAGCTTACTCTCGTCGATAAGACTGTCGACCGTTTGTTTTTCAAGTTCAAGCGCATCTATCGGAACATCGTAGTACTCGATCGAATCCGGCGTAACGAACGCACCTTTGTACTTTGCGTAATGCGTTCCGCGAAAATCACCCGCTTCGTGTTTTTCGTACCGGCCGATGTCCATTGCTTCAAGACCCATGTTCCGGGCTATCTCTTCATATGCATAACCCGCACCCTTTGTTGTCCAGTGATGATCCGTGCGGTAGAAAAGCTGCTCATCTTTGTGAGCTTTAAGTGCATCATACAGATGGATCATGTGTGCATTCGAAATGTCCTTCAAAGCCTGCGTCAATTCGTTGCTGCATGACGCCTCATCAAGAACCGGCATCCCCTTCGGAAGTTTATCGGCATTCACCCATATCGATGTAGGCGCTATCGCAACATAAACATCCCTGCCGGCTTCTTTTGTAAAGGTCTTTATCGCCGAGATATTCTTATGCATCTTATCGCTGACCGATGTGCCCTTATCAAAGAGATACGAATCATCCCCCTTTGCGATACCGTCATTTTCCGAGGAGCCGGTCATCTGCACCAGAACTGCCTTACACTTTACGAACATATTCCTGAGAGGGATCTGCTCGTTCGTATAAGTCTCGAAGCTGTCCATGAAGCTTCCGTCAAGAAGCCCCTGTAAGCTTACCTGCGGGCGCTTTTGAAGGTACCTGTTCTCCATGTCTGAGAAGTCTTTTTCGGGCAGCAGAAGATATCCTCCCAGCATGCATACGCACACTGCGAAGAAGATCGCGACCATGGGATATTCTGTTATTCTCCTGATTATTTCTTTCATATTTTTACTCGAGGGCATTACACATTTGCTCGAAAAGGCGCTTCCGCTTCTTTCCGGTACGTCCGATGTCAGGATTGCATCGCAATCGTGACACAGCGACGCCGACGAAGTCGGTGTTGTAACAACGTGCTCCAAAACTTTTGAGGAAACGGTGTTCTATCGACGCCTGTATATGATCTGTCGACTATATATAACATGAGGCCGGGAAATCCCGACCTCGCGTAATGTCATCTGTTTCAAAGATTACCAAGCGCTTCTCAAACCGCCCGACATCTTCTCATCAAGGACTGCCTTAAGTTCTCCGGCCGAGTGGTGTGTGATCATTTCTTCGGCATCTCCGGTGTAAGCCCAAACGCTTAACAGGCAATTCCATTCGTCGTTTGTGAATGTATGTCCGCCATATGAATGACCGCCTGCTGCCGCCGCTGCTGCCAACTGTGCCTGCAGAGCTGCTGCCTCTTCCTCAGCCTTCTTGGCATCCTCTTCAGCCTTCTTTGCATCTGCCGCCGCCTTGGCTTCAGCCTCTTCCTTGGTCTGTGTCTGGCTCTCTTCGGTAGTAGCGTTAGCCTCGGTCTTCTTCTCTTCTTCTTTCTTCTCGTCTTCCTTCTTATCTTCCTCGGTAGGTCCCTGGTTGAACTCTTCCTCGGAGATCTCTGTCAGGAACTCACTCTTCATGTAACCGTCCTGACCTTTGTACATGATGTGTGTCCAGTCATCGACGTCCTCGACCTTCTCGAACATATCACCCTTCTTGGCCTTGCCGAGAACATCACCGTCGGTGCTGTTCGTGGATCTGACGTTGACATCATCACCCGTACTCTTAACGTATTTCTTCATGACCGCTGCTTCGGCTTCCGCAGCCGCTGCCGCAGCTTCCTCTTCAACCTTCTTCTGTTCCTCGGCCATTGCCGCAGCCTCTGCCTGCGCACGTGCTACCGAATCAACAACAGCGAATGTCAGCACCTGGCTCTTGATATCCTTGCACTCAACATATACGGTAACGTTTCCTTCATTCATACCTGTCGTGAGCACTGCCTTGCCATCTTCGTTGATCTCGAACGAACTTGTGGGATCGTCAACGACCGCAGTTGCTTTCTTGATGCTCGCCTTACTCGGCTTGGTATTGATCGTAAACGTGTACTGTGTTCCGACCTCAAGCGATGTCTCCGTAAAGTCCGGCTGAAGCGCTATCGTCTTGAGTTTGTTGGACAGGGTGTACAGATATATTCCTCCACCGATGACCGTTACAGCGATAAGCACCGCAAACACCAGGATCAGTATTCTGACTAAACTGTTTTGCCTTCTCACGATAATTCTCCTTTATGATATATACGCTAAACTGGTATTGTTATATTCCGACATAACATTATACACCAATTACGCAAGCACTTACAAGCCTTAAAGAATAAACTTCTCTGCTATCTCGGCTATCGCGCTTTCGTTATTGGTGCGGTTTGTAACATATCCCGCATGTGATTTTGCCGCATCATTGCCGTTTTTAACGACCACTCCGAGGCCCGCTGCATCGAGCATCGATATATCGTTTGCTTCATCACCCGCAGCGATACTGTTTGCAACAGGAATGTCCAAAAGGTCGCACAGCATCATGACCGCATTGCCCTTTGACACATCAGGCGGAAGGTATTCCAGAAGAAAATCCATGGAGAACACGCTCTCCGCGTGCCCCTCGGTGATATCCCTGTACTTTCGTTCAAACTCCTCCAGTATCTGTCTGCTCCGGCCCTCCACGATCGACATCACAACAAACTTCGGAGGAGGCGCGGGCAGATCTTCCGGGATCCGTTCAAGTATGCGGTACGGCATCTTGATTCGCTTACAGTATCCTTTCAGCTCAGGTGTCTCGCGAAGTGATACGACATGATCATCCGTGTATGTATGGATGTGCAGTCCCTCATCGGATGCCGCTTTGAACATCTTTCCGACCGTGTCGAAATCAACCGTGTTCGCGCTGATCACCTTTTCTTCACCGCAGTCATATATGACTCCGCCGTTCGAACATGCAAGGAATATTCCCGGCCTGTACAAAGACAGTTCGTTCGCAACGACTTTGGCGCTGTACAGCGGACGGCCCGTCGCGATCACGAACCGGTGGCCTTCGGCTATTATTTTGTTTATCGAATCAAGATCACGGCTGCTGACATTCTTCTCGTCATCGAGCAGCGTCCCGTCGAGATCCGAGAACAGGATCTTCTTATCCGCCATAGTTCAGTTATCGTCGTCTTCCTTATTGGCCGTGTATACGAATCTCTTTCTTGCCATCTCATCGCTCGCAAGATACTCGTCGTACGTTGTGATCTTGTCTATCATCGATCCGTTCGGCAAAAATTCCATGATACGGTTCGCGGTCGTCTCTACAAACTGATGGTCATGCGAAGCAAACAGTATCACGCCCGGGAACTTGATGAGTCCGTTGTTGAGCGCCGTTATGCTTTCCATGTCAAGATGGTTCGTGGGCTCATCGAGGATCAGTATGTTGGCTCCCGATATCATCATCTTGGACAGAAGACATCTGACCTTTTCTCCTCCCGACAGGATATTGATCTTCTTCACGCCGTCTTCGCCGGGGAAGAGCATCCTTCCCAAAAATCCCCTGACATACGTTACATCCTTGACCGGAGAATACCCTGTAAGCCAGTCGGTGATCGTGTAGTCATGCGCGAATTCCTCCGTGTAATCACGCGGGAAATACGCCTGCGATGTCGTCACGCCCCACTTATATGTTCCCTCATCGGGCTCAAGTTCGCCCATGAGGATCTTAAACAGTGTCGTCTTGGCGAGTTCGTTCGTTCCGACAAAAGCAACCTTGTCGTCGTGTCCGAGAATGAACGAAATGTTGTCGAGAACCTTAACGCCGTCGATCGTCTTGCTGATCCCCTCCACGGTCAGGACCTCGTTTCCTATCTCCCTGTCAGGGCGAAAATCAATGTACGGATACTTACGGCTTGAAGGTTTGATCGTATCAAGTTCGATCTTTTCGAGTGCTCTCTTACGGCTCGTAGCCTGCTTTGATTTGGAGGCATTCGCCGAAAATCGTGAGATGAATTCCTGCAGTTCCTTGATCTTCTCTTCCTTCTTCTTGTTTGCTTCCTTCATCTGCTGAATGAGCAGCTGACTCGACTCGTACCAGAAATCGTAGTTACCGGCATAAAGCTGGATCTTGCCGTAGTCGATATCCGCGGTATGTGTGCATACCTTGTTCAGGAAATATCTGTCATGGCTGACAACGATGACGGTATTGTCAAAATTTATGAGGAACTCCTCGAGCCACTCTATCGCATCAAGATCAAGGTGGTTGGTAGGCTCGTCGAGAAGGAGTATATCGGGATTGCCGAACAATGCTCTTGCAAGCAGGACCTTGACCTTCTGCGGTCCCGCAAGGTCACCTACAAGACTGTAGTGAACGTCTGTCTCTATACCGAGTCCGTTAAGGAGTGTTGCCGCGTTTGATTCGGCCTCCCATCCGTCCATCTCCGCAAACTCGGCTTCAAGTTCGCTCGCACGGATACCGTCTTCATCGGAGAAATCCTCCTTGGCGTAGATAGCGTCCTTCTCCTTCATAACGTCATACAGGCGCTGATTGCCCATGATGACCGTATCTATTACAGTGTATGCGTCGTATTTGAAATGATCCTGTTCGAGTACCGACAGACGCTGTCCCGGCGTTATCGCGATATCACCGTTCGTCGTGTCGAGTTCTCCCGACAATATCTTCAAAAAAGTTGACTTACCTGCGCCGTTGGCGCCGATAAGTCCGTAGCAGTTACCTTCGGTGAACTTAATGTTCACATCTTCAAACAGGGCCTTCTTACCGACCCTGTACGTCACGTTGTTAGCACTTATCATAATATTGTTCTCCTACTATTGGTTGAGGCTCAGGCATTTACCACAAGGAAACGTCCGTCCGGAAGTGTGAACACCTCCGCCTGCTGCTCGATCTCCTCATCGGTCATTCCGTCCGTATCAACACCCATTTCATCAAAGTACTCGATGACCTCCTCGATCGTCTCCACGACCTCGGCCATTGAATCTTCGAGGAAATCCTGTGCTTCATCGGGTGTCGACGCCACTTCGTCGTCAAACAGCTGATTCTGGTTTTCCAGGAAATAATTGATGACTTCCTTATCAAACATATTCCGTCCTCCCTAAATCCCTTATCTCTTCTACTGGTTCGTACCTTCTATCGGAATGAACACCCTGCTGTTCTCCACCGGATCTTTCGTATCGACAAGACTTGCCGCCCATTCACAGAATGTTTTCTGAGCACTCACAAGATCCCTGCCCCTTCGGTCGAGTCTCTCGTATGTTCCGTCCGAAAGTTCTATCCTCGCCTTCTCGGTGTCCGAAAGAAGTGTTCTGAGTATATAAATTACCCTTTCCTTGAGTGATTCGTCAAGTATCGGGAACATTATCTCTACACGCTTTAAGAGATTTCTCGGCATCCAGTCGGATGAACCGCAGTAAACTTCACTGTTTCCGGCATTCTCAAAATAGAATATCCTGCTGTGTTCCAGAAAATCACCCACGATGCTTCGCACCGTGATATTCTCCGAAACGCCTTTGATGCCCGGTTTGAGACAGCATATTCCGCGAACGATCAGTTCTATCTTAACCCCCGCACACGATGCATCATAGAGTGCGCGTATAACTTCACGATCACAGATCGAATTGACTTTGGCCACTATGTGCGAACGTTTTCCGTCACGCGCGTTTGCCGCTTCCCTGCCTATAAGATGAATGAACCTGTCCTTGAGCCACAACGGTGCGAGTACAAGACGGTTCCAGTATAGAGGCTCCGAATAACCGCTCAGCATGTTGAATACGGCGGTCGCATCCTCACCTATCTGCTCCGAACACGTCAGAAGACCGACATCCGTGTACAGCTTGGCCGTGCTGTCATTGTAGTTACCCGTTCCGAGATGAACGTATCTCCTGATACCGTCCTCCTCACGGCGTACGACAAGCGTGATCTTACAGTGAGTCTTCAGGCCGACAAGACCGTATATTACATGACATCCGGCCTGCTCAAGCTTGCGCGCCCAGACAATGTTGTGCTCCTCGTCAAAACGTGCCTTAAGTTCAACGAGAACCGTAACCTGTTTGCCGTTCTCGGCGGCCTCCGCAAGGGCAGCGATTATGGGTGAATTACCGCTGACACGGTAGAGTGTCTGTTTGATGGCAAGCACGTCCGGATCCTTGGCCGCGCTCTTTACGAAATCAATGACCGGATCGAATGTCTGGTACGGATGATGCATCAGAATATCATGAAGCCTTATCGATGCGAATATGTCCTCACCGTCCCCTATCTCGGGTACGGGCTTGGGAATATACGGAGCGGTCTTCAGATGATCGAACCCGTCAAGTCCGTACAGCTTCATTAAAAATGTCAGGTCTATAGGTCCCGCGATCCTGTATATACTGTCACGGCGAACCGACAGTTCCTTAGCAAGCACGTTCATCAGATCGGGATCGATGTCGTCGGCAACTTCGAGCCTGATGACTTCACCCCACTGTCTCTTCTTGATCTGCTTCTCTATCTCTTTAAGAAGATCCGCCGCTTCCTCCTCGTCAATCGTAAGGTCGGCGTTTCTCATTATCCTGTACGGATATGCACATACAACGTCATAGTTGAGGAAGAGCTTTGACATGTTACGCTCGATGACTTCCTCGAGAAGTATGAATGTGCGCCCGTCAAATGTAGGGATCTCGACTATACGGCTGAGTCCTCCGGGAACCTGAACCGTTGCGAAATCGTGCGCTTCTTCTCCCTTCTTGCTGATCAGAGCACCGATATTGAGTGTCTGGTTACGCACGAGCGGGAACGGTCTTGAAGAGTCCACTGCCATCGGGGTCAGTACCGGATATACCTCTTCTTCAAAATACCTGTCGACATACTCTCCCTGTTCCGCCGTAAGATCCTCATGCTTCGTGATGAAACGGATCCCGTTTGCTTCCATGAGCGGCAGGAGTGTGTGCATCAGCACAAAATACTGTGTCTCAACAAGTTCATGCGTCTTGTGTGCGACCGCGTCAAGCTGCTCATCGATCGTCATGCCGGCGATGTCACGCTTTGAATAACCCGCATGTTTCATGTCGATAAGAGAAGCCACCCTGACCATGAAAAATTCATCCAGATTGGATGCCGTTATCGACAAAAACTTCAGTCTCTCCATGAGCGGGTTGGTCGTATCGGTCGCCTCGCCGAGCACTCTCTCGTCGAACATCAGCCACGACAGTTCCCTGTTCACATAGTAATCTCTGTTGTCGAATTCTTTCATACTCTTTACCTTCGTTTATATTTGAGCACGGGTCTTATCGAGAATACCTCTTCGAACAGTGACGCTTTCCTGAAGAAAAATCCCTGCTCAAGATCGATATCATCCACCGTATATACATTCACAACAAGTTCATCGCCCTTCACCGAAAACCTGACATCATTGACCTTGGTCCTGTAACTTCTGCAGACCCCGTCGGCTATCCTGAAGAGTGCCGACAGCTTTGCTATCTTCAGATAACTTCCTTTGTCAAGGAGCGACTTTGCCGCAAGTTCATTGTAATACTCAAACTGTACCTTATTAAACCGTACGATGTTCGCGACTATCTCACGTTCCGTATGCGACAGCCCGATCATCTCGGTTGCCATGATGATGTCGTATCCGCACTCCGCACCGGCTTCTATGCTCACGTACCTTCCGCAGTCGTTAAGCAGCGATGCGATACGAAGAAGCAGCTTGTCACGTTTTCCCATTCCGTGAATCTTACGAGTCGAATCAAACAGATCGCATGCGACACGTTCGATCAGCGCGTTCCTGTCCTCATTTCCCTGATAACGCTTGGACATTGCTTTTGCACAGGCTATTATATCGTTTTCAAAATCGTGCCCGTAATGTATGAGCTTTTCCTTCTCGGCGTATTCGTATGCCATACCGTCGCAAAGCGATATTCCGGGCGACCATACGGTCTCCGCTTTTGTGATCTTGATGACTCGCGCCACCAAGGTTATCGCCGGAAGAAGGAGCGGGACGGTCTCCTCGTTAATGCCGTATTCCTTTGCGATCTCTCCCTTTGTCATTGTCTTGAGATCGGAATACATTTCTTTGAGTCCCGCAGCTGTAAACGATCTTTCCTTTGAGCCTTTGTGATAAAGCATCGCCGAAACGTAATCATCTATTAGGATCAGATTCCTGATCGTCCTGCCTTTAAGGTATAATTTCCTGAATGCCTGAAGCTGATTGTCTATGAGTTCCTTCAGGATACCCTCCATGTCACGGGTCTTTGGCTGAAGAGCCGCAAGCATATCCATCGCACGCAGCACGCCGAGACGTATGTTCTGAGTCGTAACAAGCGCCTCGTTGTCAAACAGCGATATCTGTATACTGCCGCCGCCGATATCGACTATCGCACATCCTTCGCGGATGAACTCATCGAAGCGTGATCCTTTGATCGCAGCTGCTTTATAGTGAAGGAATCTCTGCTCCGAATTGGACAAAACATCCAGCTTGATGCCTGTGCGGAGCTTGATCTGTTCCGTAATTATGGCGGTGTTCTTCGTCTCCCTGATCGCGCTCGTTCCGTAGGCCTTGTAATCATCGACTTTGTAGGATCTCATTATCGATGAAAAATCAGCGAGCACATCACACAGCTCATCCATATGATCCGTCGTTATGATACCGTTCTGATACGTGTCGGTACCGAGTTCTATCGAATGGCGGATATGATCGATCTCTTTGACGTTTCCTTTGCCGGAAAACTCGAATATCTTCATACCGAGTTCGTAGCTTCCGACATCAATTGCGGCAAATGTGCGAACTGCCATCTTATCCTCCCTGTTTCATTCCCCTTAAATGATCTATGAACTGTTGCGCCGTTCTTCCCGAAAGACCGCCGTGGGACAGTTCCCACTTATTGGCATCAAGAAGCAGTTCCTCTTCATCCATTGTTATGCCGTATCTGTCGGCAAGTGCGGTTACTATAGCATCGAACTGTTTCTTGTCGGGACGGGCAAAGAATATCGTCTCCCCGAATCTGTATGCGAGTGACAGTTTCTCCTGAACCGTGTCGTTCGTATGAAGATCATCATCACGATCATCTTTGTCGGAATACTTCTCACGCACTATGTGGCGTCTGTTACTCGTCGCATATATGAGAATATTGTCGGGCTTCTTCTCGAGACCGCCTTCGATGACCGCTTTGAGGTATTTGTAATCGGTCTCAAAATCTTCAAACGACAGATCGTCCATGTAGATTATGAAACGGTAATTACGGTTCTTGATCTGCGCGATGATATCATTCAGATATCTGAATTGATGCTTATAGACTTCGATAACCCTGAGTCCCCTGTCGTAATATCTGTTCAAAATTCCTTTGATACTGCTGGATTTACCGGTTCCGGCATCACCGAACAGAAGACAGTTGTTGCACGGTCTTCCCTCAATGAACGCCTCGGTGTTGTCCGTCAGTTTCTTCTTGGCGCTCTCATATCCGACAAGATCCTCGAGATAGACATGGGTTATATTTGTGATCGGTTCTATGACCGCGCAGTTTCCCGATGTGTCCACACGAAAAGCTTTGTGAAGGCCGAACTTCCCCACACCGAACGTGCCGTAGAAATCCGATACGAGATCGGAAAACTCCCCGTCGGTTTGCGCCTTCGCAAGATTGTCGCGAAGTTCGATGATCCTGTCGCGAATGCGGCTGTTGAACATCTTCGATCTTCCGTCGGGCTTAACGTATTCCGAAATGAGCGGAGCAAAATGCGTACCGCACTTTTCATCAAGTTTATTCAGGTCAAGAGCAAAGAGCCTGCGGAAAATACCAAGGTCGCAAAGTGCGACTTCACCGACCGTCCCTTCAACTTTTCCCTTCATCTCGCATGAAGTCGAAAACGCATTCTCATTGTTGGCGATCAGATACGTCAGATAAGCCTGCCAGATATTTCCGGCATAACCGTGACTGACTGCAAGCTCGGTAAGAGAACCCGCAAAAGTGTTGATAAGAGCGGACGCTTCATGATCATCTTCAAAGCCGCCCTCATCTATACGAAGGGCCGCTTCAAGTATGTCACCGTGTTTGAAGTTGCGATATAAAACAAGATCACTGATTCGCATCTGTATCTCCGAAATTTCCCAGAACCTCAAGATCTATTCCGACCGGCTCACCGTCCCAGTTAAAATCATCAAACCCGTCATCGGACAGTCCCATCATCTCCTCCTGCAGTTCCCTGCTTGCCTGCATGAGTGTTATGAACAGCTGTGCCGCTCCGTCGGCGTACTTCTTGTTGGAAACGGAAGCAAACACTTCATCAAGCTTTGCATCCTCTCTTGCCGCATCGTATACGGGAAGATTGTTTTCCATCTTGTATTCGCCGATGGATCTGACCACATCCATACGTTCTTCATAAAGCTTAAGTATCTTCGAGTCGATCTCATCGATCCGGGAACGAAGTTTCTTCATATCTGCTGCCATATCTCACCTCCGACCCGTATAGTATAACATATATAGACGTTGTTTTCTTTCATCAAAAATGATAAAATAACATTTGGTTTTACAGTATTTTTACTAAAGGAGGTTTTATCATGGCTTTTTGTTCAAATTGCGGTAAAGAGGTACCTGAAGGAACGACCGTATGTCCTTCGTGCGGTGCTGCTTTTATGCCTTTGGTCGCTCCGCCGGAGCCCTGGGATCACACTGCTGAGTTTGAAGCTGCCGATATATCCGAAAACAAGGTATATGCCCTTTCCGCTTATGTGTTCAGTTTCATCGGCATCTTCCTGTGCCACTTACTCGCAAAGGAATCACCTTATGCACAGTTCCATGCACGCGAGGCGTTAAAGCTCGATCTTGTTACGGTAGTGGTTTATATCATAGGACTGTTCCTTTGCTGGACGTGCATAGCTCCGATCGCAGGTATCGTAATCATTCTGATACTCTTTGTCGTAAGGATCATATCGTTTGTACAGGTATGTAACGGCAAAGCAAAAGAGCCCTGGCTCATCCGTTCCATCGGAGCACTGCACTGATACCGTTTATAAAATCGCAAGAAAAAAGCACCTCTTTGAGGTGCTTTTCTTTTTATTCTTCATCTTCATCCGAGTCATCATCCGACTCATCTTCATGCTGTTCTTCTTCTGCGTGCTGCTCTTCGGAAGGCGCCTCTTCCTGCGACTCTTCTTCCTCATCCTCGCTTGAGCTTGAAGTGCTCTGTTTCGCTTTCGTCACCCATTTATAGAAGAAAGCGTGATTTCCGATCATCGTATAATCGCTTATCCCGTAATAATCGGCGTAGTACTTGGTCATAAAGAACAGGTAGTCACCGACACGCGCACCGCCGAGCACTTCCTGTGCCGCACTTATACACGTGGAATTGGGCCCGTTCGCTATAATGAGTTCAACCTTACCTGATCTGTACGACGCAAACTGCATCTTCTGAGTTATAACACTCTTGATATCATTCGGGAATGCCGAACTCTTAACCCTGTTCATTATAACGGATCCGACGGCCAGCTTGCCGGTATATGATTCTCCTCCGGCCTCGGCCTGTATCGTGGCGGCCAGCCATTCAAGCTCCGACCCGCTCGCCGAATACGAACCCGATGTGTCCTCTTTCTTCATTGCAAGACGCTTGGCGACCTGCTGAGCCAACTGTGCCTGTGCGGCAGCCGTCTGCGACTCGAGGGACTTCATCGTCTTGTCAAGTTCGACAAGCTTCACATCAAAATCCCTGAGCTTACCTTTCTCCGCGGAAATGCTGCTGTTCGTGACATCCAGTTTACCCTGTATCTCATCGGTCAGACTCTCGAGCTGCGTATACTTATCGTCAAGGTCTTCCTGATACGAATTGAGCTCGGCCTCTTTTTCCTCAACCTCTGCAACCTTGGCTTCCAGTTCCTTCTCGAGTTCCTTACACTCCGCTATCCGCTGCCTTTCGTATCTGATCATGGCATTGGCATATTCGTATCTTGTCAGTATATCCCTGAACGAATTGGCTTCGAGGATGGTCCGGAGCATTCCTTTGGATCCGCCCTTTTCGTATACGTTCTTGATGCGCTTTGCAAGGAGAGTCCTCTTTTCTTCAAGAAGCTTCCTTGTCTCGTTCAGCTCATCGTTAAGGCTGACTATCTGAGCCGATACACGGGACATCTCGTCCTCGGCCTTATCGATCTCTTCGTCAAGAGCATCCAGCTTGCCTGAGTATCCCGCGATCTCGTTTTTGAGTTCGTCACTCTGTCCCTTAAGCTCATTGACATTGCTCTCCGTCGCCTTTTTCTGTTCCTGCAGAAGAGCTATCGAGTCCTTCGTGGCCTTCGCCTGCTTCTCGAGATTGGAGATCATCTCCTGAGTCTGCTGCTCCTCGTTCTGCATATTCGCTATCTGATCTTCGAAATCATCGGCCCGGCATGTGTCCGAAAACGCACCTGCGACCATGATCGCGCAAAGAAGCCACGATATGTATTTGATCATCCTGTATTTATACTGTTCCCTCATTTATCATTAATTCCCCTGTGTATCATTTATGAAGTATGAAGTACTCCTTCAGATTCTCAAGAAGCTCCTCCTTCTTGATGTTCTTGAGAAAATATCCCTCGGGTCGGAGGGCCAAAACCGCCATTACACTTTCCTTGTCACCCTTACCGGTAAGGAACATGACCGGAATATTCTTGGTTTCATCATCACTTCTTAGCATCTCAAGCACCTGCGGTCCCGAAGTAACCGGCA
>JAEEGJ010018033.1_pt1 | contig 15840 bp, 16 predicted proteins | sample 8958761 | NCBI WGS metagenome assembly JAEEGJ01 (sample SAMN16246546, study PRJNA631951) | gut metagenome | biome: gut microbiome; feature: rumen; material: RS-attached | host: Bos | place: Iran: Karaj | collected 2018-10
TCTCTCACGAAACACAGTGAGTAATCTCCTGTCGAAACGATTTCAGTTGGAGATTCCGCACAGTTGAACAATATTACGCTCCCCGTTCCGTATCGCCTTATTGTTCTAACTTGCGGACCCTTTAGCGCACGAAGCTTGCGAGTAATGACTGAAGCGTGGCAAAATTTAGTCAACTAGTATATAGTTCCCAACTATTAAGGCATTATTTTCCGTATTCAACATTATCTTCAGCGGCAATTCTGATTTCAGATTCCTCTGGAATGTCGTAGGAGATAGGTGTCGGAGACAATTTTCGATGTAGTCGTTCTGCAATCTTGTCGGCTACGGCTTCTGCTGCGTGTGCATGGTTTAGTTCGCATTCCCATACAACAATGACTTCCCATCCCAATTCACCTAATTTCCAGTAGTTTTCTAAGTCGCGTTGGCGGTTGCGTTTGATTTTGCTTTGCCAGAATTCGGTGTTTGTTTTTGGCATAGTGGCTATTTTGCAGTCAGGGTGGTGGTGCCAGAAGCAACCGTTCACGAATATAACAGTCCCATATTTCCGCAGTACGATGTCGGGCTTTCCGGGAAGTCGCTTGTCGTTTGTACGATAGCGGAACCCTCTTGCAAACAGAGCCTTTCGAAGCTTAACTTCTGGCTTCGTGTTTTTAGAGCGGATTTTCGACATTATGTCGGAGCGTTTCTCGGTGCTGAAGATGTCGGTCATGGGGAGGATTCGATAATTTGATAATTTGAAGATTTGAAAATTTGCTTGAGCGAGCTAAAGGTTGATAATTCGTAGCGACGCGGCATGCCACGTCGCCACAGATTATCAATTGTTCATTATCCATTATTCATTTTATAAGTTTCTGTTTTCACCCATTCTGCCCATTCGGTTGGTGTTTTGGATTTGTCGAAGGTGGTATAGGGGATAGGCTTGCCAATTGTCAGAGAGATTGTTTGCCCGCGTTGTTTGAACATTTCATCCACGAGGAAAAGCATCTCGATGTTGAATTTTATTTTCAGTCGTTTGCGCCAATTGGCAAGGCGGTAGAAGGAGTTTGAGTTTCGTCCGCCGATGTAAATCGGAATTATGTCGCGCTGGTATTCTACGGCTTTGTTTATGAAGTTTTTCTGCCATTGCAGGTCAACGATTTTGCCTTTGATTTTTCGCGAGCATAGCCCAGCAGGAAAATACAAAACCTGTTTGTCGGATGCGTAGAGTGCGTTCAGTTGTTCGGCGTTGTTGCGCGACTGTTTGCCGACTTTGTTGATGGGAATAAAAACTGGACGCAATGGTTCCAAGGCCATCAGCAAGTCGTTGACAACAAACATGAAGTCGCTGAATTTTTCATCGATTGTCTGCATCATGACAAGGCTTTCGAGTCCGCCAAGCGGGTGGTTAGCAACGAAGATGAAGCGACCTTCCGAGGGTATGTTTTCCAATCCAATGACTTTGCGTTTCAGTTCGAGGCATTCAACGCCAATGTTCACAAAGTCGATGCCTGTTGCTCCGTTTGCTATGGTAAGTATTTCGTTTACATCGTTTTCATGGACTAGACGCCTCAGAATATTTACGACGAAGCGAGGTGTTTTCTTTGCCAATTTCGGACTTTTTGTCCTGATTATTTCGGCAACATCAACTCTCATCGGTTTGTTTTCTGACATCGTGCAATTGTTTGTCGGCAAAGATAATTCAATTTGTGATTACTGTGAAAGAGAAAACCGTTTTGACTATTTCAACGCTTCCATATAATATCTTTCGCATTGTTCGGCACTTACATTTATCTGCGTTATTATGTCGTTTACGAGGTCGCAGACGAAAAGCGAATGTGTGTCGAAAATGAACATTGTGGCGTATTTTGTTGCGTTTCCCTGCTGTATTTCGATGGTGTAGTCCATTGTTTGCGTAGCGTATTCGAGCGAAAGTTCGTCCTTCGAGAATACAAACAGCCCGAATTCGTGGAAGCTGCCGTAAAAACCGTTTGCCACCTTGCACACTTTGCTTTCGATTATGCGCTTGAGCGGAATTGCCAGCGACCAGAATTCTTTTTCGACCTTACCCATCAATCTGCGGTGGATACCGTAGCTATAGCCGTAGCGCCTGATGCGTTCGATGTCGCTATCGGAAATGTCATCGGCACCAGCCATGTCGGTGATGAGCGAAATTGCATCGTCGCGACCGGTAACCATTGCACGGGTAACTTCTATGCCGATGCTGGCATCGTTGTCCTGCAGGTCGGGGCGGTCGCGGTTGACAAGGTTGGTGTATTTTTCACCAAGCAAATCGACTAGCACAATCTTGGCGTAACGCTCGAAGAATGTTGTGTCGAACTTTGGCAAAAGCGATATGATTTTTGTTTCGTTCATAGGTCACAATATTTTTTTCAGCCACAATTCAAGCACAGGGTCGGCAATGAAAGTGCCAGAAGTATCAAAGTCGATGAGTTCCTTGTCGGTAAGCGATGTTTTTATTCTTGCTATGTTGCTGTAAGTTCCGAGCGAGTATGTTTCGCGGATTTCCTTTATTCCGAAATCTTTACTTACACCATCGAGCAGTGCGCGGAGGAAATTTGTCTGGTACGAAGTAAGACTTTCTGTTTGCTGCAGGAAAAGTTGGGTGTTTTCTTTTATAAGGTCATCCACCGACCGTTTGAAAATATCATCTGTTACATCTTTGTCGGTGTTTAATAGTGTAAGCCATGAAAGTTGCTGAACATACGATGGGTTGTATTTTACTATTTCGCAAATCCGTTTGCAGAAATCCTCGCTTATCTTTTTGTTTTCCTTGGCAAATCCTTTGGTTATGTATGGAATCCATGTCTCTATAGGAATCGGGTCGAGCGGTGCAATGTCACCGAACTTGTAGAAAGGGTTGCTACGGCTCTGGAATATATTTTCGAGCAGATGCTTCTTGCTTCCGAACAGGCAATAGCTTGTGTTTTGCTGGTGTTGCCATACCGTACGCATCCTTTTTTGCACCGAAAGCGACTTTTCGAATTCGCCAATCTGCTGGAACTCGTCTATGCAGACCACTATATGGCATTTCTTTTTTGCCGCAATGCGTTCGGGGAGTTCAAGAATTTCCTCTGGGGTGTGAGTTTTGGGCGTAATGCCGAGGGAAAGAGAAAATTCTGAGTTCGGGTCGGGCGATAGAGCAACCCTTGAAACTATACGGCCGAGAAAAGATGTCGCCGTATCAACAAACTCCTCAAAACGACTTGCCGTTTGCCTTAGCACGGCTTCTGCAAAGACATTGTAGAAATCGTATTCGCTTCTGCACCAGAAAATATCCAAAAAAACGACCTTTAGCTTATCGCTTTTAACTTCTTTTGCAACCTTCTTGACCAAAGATGTTTTTCCCCACCTGCGTGGCGAGATGAGCATAGTGTTTATACCATGCGTAAAGTTGGCTTTAAGTCGTTTTATTTCGGCTTCCCTTCCTATGAAGTTGTTGTCGCCGATTGATTCTCCGAATAGAAATATCTTGTCCATATTTAGAGTTGTTTCTCACCGCAAATATACAACTTTTTTTAATAACACAATATTGTGTCACACAAATTTGTATCACACAACTTTGTGTGATGTGTATTATATTGAATAATAATAACTTATTGGTGTAAATATTTGTAAAATGTCACTATTATTTTTATTAAAATCAATCTAACACAAACTTGTATCACACAACATTGTATCACACAGGTTTGTGTCAAGATGATTTCTTAGGATTTTTGGTACATTTTACCTTCTTAAAATTTCCTTAAATTTATTATTGCATAAAAACATTTATTAATCTATTTTTGCAATCAATTATTATTGAAATTGTAAAATGCCCGAATCGGCAGAAATATCGCACAAGGGAACAGTGAAGTCAATCGCTGGTAGCACCGCCACCGTCGAGATTATGGTGTCGTCGGCTTGCGCCACCTGCAAGGCTACATCGTTCTGCGGTTCAAGCGAATCGGGCAGCAGGGTCGTCGAGGCCCAGCTTATGCAAGGACAGGAAATTTCCGTAGGCGACGAGGTAAATGTAAAGATGACGCAGACGATGGGCACCAAGGCAGTGCTTATCGGCTATGTGCTTCCGTTTGTAGTGGTGATGATTGGACTTTTCGTGCTGATTGGCGTCGGTGTGAACGAAGGAATCGCCGCCTTGGTGTCGCTGGTACTGCTCACTGCATACTATGTGGTGCTGTATCTGCTGCGGGACAGGATAAAGAAGGTGTTTAACTTTAAAATCGAGAAAATATGAAAAATTTAGTCATTATTGTTTGTGCATTTACTTTAATATTGTTTGCATCTTGCAACAAGCCAACAGCAAAGAATGTTCCCGGGAATTGGTGTATGACAGAATATAGAATTGTAGAATCAAATGAATCGTCTGACACAACAATCGAAACAAGTTTCATCGATGCCGCTTGGCAGCAAACTACATCCGCCAATGGTCAACAAGACAAAAAAGAAGGTTGGATAAAAGATGTCCCACACTTAAAATTGGATGCAAACGGAAGTTTCTCAAAAAAAGTTGTTTGCTCTTATGCTCGTCAAAATGATTCATCAACAGTTTATGCGGCTGAAATTAAAACAGGAACATGGAATCTAATGCAGGCAGAAAACGGCAAGGATGCTGACAGGTTAGTTTTGGTCGTTGAAGAAGAAACGATTATAAATAACATAATTAATCATTACGATTCTTATATTTCTACTCCGGATACCATAGTTAGAAATAGATATGCTAATGCGGAAGAATATTTTGTTTATAATGTTGAAAATATAAACAATAGAAAACTTGTTTTGTCCCTTGATAGTTACATTAAAAACGAGAGCAAGCAAAAAATTGAGAGTGAAAACATTAGTCTGGTAAGAATAACCGATAAGAATCAAAATGATATTAATAAGAAATATTTAATAGAACTCATTCCCTGCAAGGATTAGTAAATCATCAAACAAATTAAAACATATAAACAACCTGAAACAAAGAAACTATTAGAAACCCAGAAACTTTAAAACATAGGAAATCAGAAACAAAAATTAATAATTTAAAATCAGTGAATTTATGGAGATTGTAATTTGGACTGTGATACCTTTGTGTGCGCTAGGAATAGTGTTAGCAATAATACTGTTCTTTGTCGCCAAGAAATTCAAGGTAGAAGAGGACCCGCGCATCGACGAAGTGGAAGCGTGCCTGCCGGGTGCAAATTGCGGCGGATGTGGATTCCCGGGTTGCCGTGGATTGTCGGAAGCCGTTGTTAAGAGCGGTAATCTCGATGGCAAGTACTGCCCAGCAGGCGGTAATGCTGCCATGAGCAAGGTTGCTGCCGTTATGGGACTTGTAGCCGAGGAAAAGGAACCTATGGTTGCAGTCGTTAGATGCTGCGGTTCACATGATAAGCGTCCGCAGACTTCGACCTACGACGGAGCCAAGACCTGCGCTATCGCTCACGCTACATCGAGCGGCGACACTGGCTGCCAGTACGGTTGCCTCGGCTATGGCGACTGCGTTGCAGGATGCCATTTCGGTGCAATATCTATTAACCAGGAAACGGGACTTCCCGAAATCGACTATGACAAGTGCGGTGGTTGCGGCGGTTGCGCCAAGATGTGTCCGCGCGGTGTCATCGAGGTAAGACCTCGTGGCAAGAACGACCGTCGTGTTTATGTAGGCTGCATCAACAAGGACAAGGGTGCTGAGGCTATGAAGGCTTGCAAGGCTGCTTGTATCGGTTGCGGTAAGTGCGCAAAGGTTTGCCCGTTCGAGGCTATCACCGTCGAGAACAATGTTGCATATATCGACTTCACAAAGTGCAAGTCGTGCCGCAAGTGCGTTGCAGAATGCCCGACAGGTGCAATCAACGCTGTAAACTTCCCGCCTAAGCCGGCAACTCCGCCAGCACCAAAGCCCGAAGCACAGCCAGCTCCCGCTCCTGCACCAGCCGAAGCCACAGTGGTAGAAAACAATGTAAATAACAACTAAACTCAGGAGGACTCATCGTGTTAAGAACTTTTCCAAAAGGTGGTGTTCATCCACAAGAAAATAAGATTTCAAAAGGAAATCCTATCGAAAGAATAGAATTGCCCAAGCAGGTAATGATTCCTATCGCACAGCACATCGGTGCTCCTGCCGAACCGGTAGTTGCCAAGGGCGACACCGTAAAGGTCGGACAGCTCATCGCTAAGAGCACCGGATTCGTATCGGCAAACATTCACTCGTCGGTATCGGGTACTGTTGCTAAGATTGAGAAGACAATCGACACTTCGGGCTACAAGAATACCTGTATCTTCATCAATGTCGAAGGCGACGAATGGCTCGAAACCATCGACCGCACTCCCGACCTGAAGACCGAAATCACAATGAGCGCCGAAGAAATCCGCGCCAAGATTGCCGAATGCGGTATAGTTGGTACTGGCGGTGCAACTTTCCCTGCTCATGTCAAGTTGTCGGTTCCACAGGGCAAGAAATGCGAGCACCTTATTATAAATGGTGTTGAATGCGAACCTTACCTTACTGCCGACCACCGTCTTATGCTCGAGCATACCGAGGAAATAATGGTTGGCTGCAAGATTATACAGAAGGCTACCGGTGCCGAAAAAATCATCATCGGTATCGAGAACAACAAGCCTGATGCAATAGCCAAGATGACCGAGGCAGCAAAGAAGTACGGAATCACCGTTATGCCTTTGAAGGTTAAATATCCGCAAGGTGGTGAAAAACAGCTTATCAAGGCTACCGTAAACCGCGAAATTCCTGCTCCTCCAGCATTGCCTATCGATGTTGGTTGCGTTGTACAGAATGTTGGTTCTACCTTCGCAATATACGAAGCAGTACAGAAGAACAAGCCTCTGTTCGAGCGCGTTGTAACTGTAACAGGTAAGTCGGTTAAGTCGCCGAAGAACATACTTGCAAGAGTTGGTACTCCATTGAGCCACCTCATTGCAGCAGTTGGCGGTTTGCCCGAAGACACCGGCAAGGTAGTAAACGGCGGACCTATGATGGGTAAGGCTGTGAAGTCGTTGGAAGTACCTGTAACAAAGGGTACATCAGGCGTGCTGATGTTCAAGCAGAGCGAAAGCGTCCGTATGGAAGAAAATGCTTGCATCCGCTGCGGAAAGTGCGTAAGCGCTTGCTGTATGGGTCTTGAACCTTACTTGCTCAAGAACCTCGCCAAGATTCGCGACTTCGACGCTTTGAAGGAAGAAAGAGTGCTCGACTGCATCGAATGCGGTTCGTGCAGCTTCACCTGCCCTGCAGGAATTCCTATTACCGACTACATCCGCTACGGTAAAGCGACAGTAACAAAAATTTTAAGGTCTAAAAAATAGTAACAGCTATGGCAGAAAATAGATTAGCAATCGCAATGTCACCGCACGTTCACAGCAACGAGTCGGTGAAAAAGATAATGTACAGCGTGGTAATTGCGCTGTTACCGGCCTTCTGCGTATCGGTTTACTTCTTCGGACTCAACGCTATCAGGGTTACATTAATCTCGATAGTTGCTTGTATGGCTGTTGAATGGCTGATTCAGAAGTTCTTATTGAAGGGAAAGACCACTATTTGCGACGGTTCGGCAATTGTAACAGGTATGCTTCTTGCATTCAATGTTCCTGCAAACCTCGACTGGTGGATTATTGTTATAGGTGCAATCGTCGCAATAGGCATCGCAAAGATGACTTTCGGCGGACTTGGCAACAACCCGTTCAACCCTGCAATCGTAGGTCGTGTATTCTTGCTCATTTCGTTCCCGTCGCAGATGACCACCTGGCCAACTCCGGAACCAATTTGGGACATCAAGGCTCTTGATGCAGTAACAGGTCCAACTCCACTGGGACTTCTCAACGAAGGTCAGATGGTTGACTACAACTATATGGATATGTTTATCGGCAACATGGGCGGTTCGCTCGGCGAAATGTCGGCAATAGCACTGCTCCTTGGCGGTATCTTCCTGCTTATCCGCAAGGTTATAACTTGGCATATTCCAGTTGCAGTTCTCGGAACTATGGCTGCTTTCTCGGCAATCCTCTGGGGCGTTGACCCGACCAAGTATGCCGATCCGCTGTTCCATATCCTCGCAGGTGGTGCCCTGCTCGGTGCTATCTACATGGCAACCGATATGGTAACTTCGCCAATGACTGGCAAGGGAATGTTGGTTTACGGTGTTGGTATCGGTATCATCACCATCTTAATCAGAACCTGGGGTTCGTATCCGGAAGGTATGTCGTTCGCAATCCTTATTATGAACGCACTTGTTCCGCTGATTAACAACTGGTGCAAGCCGAAGCGTTTCGGTGAGGTTGTAAAACCGCCAAAGGAAGAGGTAAAGAAATAATTGTGGAACCTAAAAAAGAATTATCATGGCAAAGAAACAAAGTTCTTTAATAAATATGGTGCTCACGCTGTTCGTGATTACAGTAGTGGCAGCCGTGGCTCTCGGTTTCGTATATTACTTTACCCAGGAGCCTATTGCACAGGTGAAAGAAAAGAAGTTGAACGAAGGTCTTATGAAGGTGCTCCCGGCATTCGACCATCAGGTAGCCGAAGAAGTTGAAGGCGTTCCTACCTACAAGGCATTCGACGCTAACGAACAGTTAGTTGGAACAGCTGTCGAGGTTGTTACCGACAAGGGTTTCGGCGGCGATGTAAAGGTTTTGGTCGGTTTCGATACAGATGGCAAGATTTTCGGATACACCGTTTTGGAACATAAGGAAACCGCCGGTCTTGGTTCGAAGATGGGCGACTGGTTCCAGGAAGGCGGAAAGGGCAATGTAATCGGCAAAGACCTTTCTACCCCAGCAAAGGTTAGCAAGGATGGTGGCGATGTTGACGCTATCACTGCAGCAACAATTTCGTCGCGTGCTTTCTGCGATGCTCTCAACAGGGCTTACGCAACCTACACAGCTTCTCAATCGTCAAACACAGCAACCGAAGCACAACCTGCAGCAGAAGAGGCAAAGGCTGAAGCAACTGCAGAACCAACCGAAGTTGCAGAAAATGAAGGAGGACAGGACAATGAATAATTGGAAGAATTTCACTAAGGGTTTCATAAAGGAGAACCCCGTATTGGTAATGTTGCTCGGCTGCTGCCCGACACTGGGAACCACCACATCGGCAATCAACGGCTTGAGCATGGGTCTTGCGACGACATTCGTCCTCGTATGCTCCAACATAGTAATATCGCTAATCAAGAACCTTATCCCCGACAAGGTGCGTATTCCATCGTACATCGTTGTAATCGCATCGTTCGTAACGGTAATCGACCTACTTATGCAGGCTTACTTGCCGGGTATTTACGAAACATTGGGCTTGTTCATTCCGCTTATCGTTGTAAACTGCATAGTTCTCGGTCGTGCCGAGGCGTTTGCTTCGAAGAACGGCGTTTGGGCATCCTGCGTCGATGGTTTGGGAATGGGTCTCGGCTACGCACTTGCACTTATGATTTTGGGTGCTGTTCGCGAAGTTCTCGGTAGCTTGTCAATCTTCGGATGGCAGTTCATTCAGGCCGACGGAATCCTCGTATTCGTGCTTGCTCCGGGTGCATTCTTCGGATTGGCATATTTTATAGCAGTAGTAAGAAGGTTTAACAAATAAAATTTACGACTATGGCATACATACTCATCATAATATCGGCAATGCTCGTAAATAACATCGTGCTTGCCCAGTTTCTCGGAATATGCCCGTTCCTTGGCGTATCGGGAAAGGTTAAGACGGCTGTAGGAATGGGAAGCGCAGTCCTGTTCGTAATGACTCTTGCAACCATTGTGACATGGCTCGTGCAGACCTACATCCTCAATCCGTTGGGAATTCAGTTTATGCAGACAGTTGCATTCATCCTTATCATCGCTGCCCTCGTACAGATGGTCGAGATTATCCTCAAAAAGATAAGCCCGTCGCTGTATCAGGCACTCGGCATTTTCCTTCCGCTTATCACCACCAACTGTGCAATACTTGGTGTTGCAATATTGGTTGGTAACGGAACATACAACTCGATGGGACTCGATGCAACTTCGCTTTTGCCAGCTATAGTGTTTGCAATAGGTACCGCATTGGGTTTCATGCTTGCACTTGTGATTTTCGCAGGTATCCGCGAACATCTGGCAAAGCTCCCGATTCCGGAAGGCATGAAGGGCGTTCCAGCAGCTCTCGTAGTTGCAGGTATCCTTGCTCTCGCTTTCATGGGATTCTCAGGATTGGTATAAAATCCAGATTCTCAGATAGAGGACTGCATGGCAATTTTTGCTGTGCAGTCTTTTTTTGTATGTTCCATTCTAGTATTGTCCGCTAAAAAAGGGACCGTCATTCCGCAACCTTTAGCTCACGCAGCGAAGCAAGTAAATGACGACTTCCTTTGCTAATATTGTTGTGTAAACGATTGATAATATTGTGGTTATGTGTATCAATCCGTTTTTAGCGGACACTAGTAAAATTTATCTTATCTTTGCACCATGAATTTTACGATTTTACATAAGGACGACAAGACCAATGCTCGTCGTGGTGTTATAACAACCGACCACGGCGAAATACAGACGCCAATATTCATGCCAGTTGGCACATGCGGAACTGTAAAAGGCGTTCATACTTACGAAATTAAGAACGAAATCAATGCGCAAATAATACTAGGTAACACCTATCATTTGTATTTGCGCCCAGGTATCGAAATCATCAATAAGGCTGGTGGTTTGCACAAGTTCAACGGCTGGGACAGACCGATTCTTAATGACAGTGGAGGATTCCAAGTGTTCTCTATGGCCGATTGTCGTAAACTTACAGCGGATGGTGCAATTTTCAGAAGTCATATTGATGGTTCGAAGCATATTTTTACGCCAGAGCGAGTAGTTGACATTCAGCGTAACATAGGAGCCGATATAATGATGGCTTTCGATGAGTGTACTCCGTATCCATGCGAATATAAGTATGCTGCTAAGTCGCTGAAACTTACCAATTCATGGCTTTCGCGAGGCTGGAAACATTTCAACGAGACAGAAGGCTTGTATGGTTACAAGCAGGCTTTCTTCCCCATTGTGCAAGGTTCTACATACGAGGATTTGCGCATCGAATCGGCAAAGTATGTCGCCGACATCGGAGCCGAAGGCAATGCAATTGGCGGATTGTCGGTTGGCGAGCCAACCCAGCAGATGTACGATATGATTGAAATCGTAAACGAGCATTTGCCTCAGGATAAGCCTCGATACCTTATGGGCGTGGGAACTCCTGCTAATATACTCGAAGGCATAGCACGTGGAATTGACATGTTCGACTGCGTAATGCCTACTCGCAATGCTCGTAACGGAATGCTTTTCACGATGGAAGGCACGATGAACATGCGTAACGAAAAGTGGAAAGATGATTTCTCGCCACTTGACGAAAACGGAACGACAATTGTCGATTCGTTCTATTCGAAGGCTTATTTGCGTCATCTGGTAATTGCAGGAGAAATGCTTGCTGCGCAAATTGCCAGCATTCACAACCTTGGCTTCTATCTGCATCTAGTGGCTCTTGCTCGTGGGCATATTGCCGATGGTACCTTTGCCGAATGGAAAAAAATGATGGTGGAAAAATTGGGAAGGAGACTGTAGTTGAGACGTTTTGACTGGTATATTCTTCGCAAATTTTTGGGCACGTTTACACTTGCTATTTCTTTGATTGTATGTGTAGCCGTGGTTTTTGACGTTTCGGAGAAAATAGATAACTTTATTGATAAAGGAGCCAGTGTTACCGATATTATTTTCAAGTATTATTTAAATTTTATTCCAAACTTCGCTAATTTGTTTTGTCCTCTTTTTGTTTTCATATCAGTGATATTTTTCACCTCAAAGATGGCAAGCAAATCGGAGTTTGTGGCTGTTTTTGCCAGTGGAGTAAGCAAGATACGACTGTTGTATCCTTATTTTATTGGTTGTGTGATAATAACAGCATTTTCGTTCATACTTGGAAATTTTGTTATTCCCGATTGCAACAAGGAGAAACTTGCATTCGAGGAGAGGTATGTGTCGAAAGGGGGACTACGAATGAGTTCTTTCAACTTTCATAGGCAATTGGAGCCGGGAGTGTATTTCTATGTAGAAAGTTTCAATCGCGAACATGGCGTTGGTCTCAGGTTGTCGTTGGAAAAGTTTGACGGAGTAAACTTGAAGTCGAAGCTTACCGCCGACATGATGCAATGGAATGCTAAAAATCAGACATGGAAAGTAAAAGACTATTGTATAAGAACGTTCGACAATGGAGTAGAGAACATTGAAGTGGGACCAGAAAAGGATACTGCAATACGTATTACTCCAGATGATTTCTTTAAGAAGTTGACTACAGTTGAGGCTCTGAATATGAAAGAATTGAGGGCTTATATTGCAGAACAGAAACTATCTGGAACTTCGGCCGTAATTTCAAGTGAAATAGAGCTTTATGGGCGTATGGCAACACCATTCTCAACATTCGTGCTTACTCTTATCGGATTTGCTTTGTCGGTAAGAAAGCGAAGAGGAGGTATGGGTGTAAATATTGGTATTGGAATGCTTTTGAGTTTTTCGTATATCCTGTTTGAGCGGTTTTCGACTACATTTGCCTTGGGCGGGCTTTTAAGTCCTGTTTTAGCGGTGTGGGTTCCAAATATAATTTTCGCAATAATAGCTATTGGTGTATTCCTTATAACGGCAAAAAGATGATAAGGAAATCGTTGCTATTGTTTTGTTTGTTTGTCGCATGCCAGTGCGTGTATGCTCAGAGGACTCATAGCCTTGAGCTAAAGTTTTATGGCGGTAGTACGATTCCGCATCGTTCGGGCATGGGATCGTTGTTGCATACTACTGCTGGTGGAGAGTTGAACTATTACTTTTCTACTCGTTCCGATGACTTCTACGATGTGAAATATCGTTACCCACAGCATGGGTTCGGGCTGAATTACAATTATCTCGGAAGTCCTGATGTTCTTGGTTCTGCGATTGCGGCATATTCATTTATGGACATTGACATGTTCTCAAATGAGCATTTCAGGCTGGGCACACGGATAAATGCTGGACTTGCCTATCTTACGCAAAGGTACGACCGCATTGAGAATCCCGAAAATATAGCAGTAAGTACGCCGATATGTTTTTATTTTAGCTTTGGTCTCGATTTTGCGTTCAGGCTTCCTGCAGGATTCGAGTTGAAGCTTATGCCAATGTTTATGCATTATTCAAACGGAGCGGTGCGTAAACCTAATCTCGGACTTAACCAAGCTGTTTTATCGCTTGCGGTGTCGAAAGATATTGCTCAGCGCGAATATACAAAGGAGCGACGCAACTATGTCGAGGGTCTTTCCCCACACGAGGCATGGGCGTTTGGTACATGTGTAAGCTCTGATGAGTATTCGGTAGGATACAATGGCAGGGGAGGTGGATTTATATGCAGTACGGTTGCTGTGGGATATAGCTATCAGTATGGCAAAATCGGTAAGGTCGGTGCATCATTGGATATGTTTTACAACGAAAACCTGAAGTACTATTTTGACGAGCGTAACAATGTCTTGGTGCAGCAATACGAAAAATTCGGCGATGTGGTCAGGCTAGGATTTTGCGTTGGTCATCAATTGGTGTACAGACGGTTCGAGTTGGTTTCGTATGTAGGTATGTATGTTTACAACAAGGTGAAGAAGAACGATTGGGTTTACACTCGCATTGGTGGTCGATATTATGTCACCAATTTTATGTTTGTGAACCTTACCTTGAAGGCGATGGGATTCAAGGCTCATTTCATTGAGTGCGGACTTGGTTTCTCGTGTCGCAAGTGGAAAAAAGATTGATGCATTAAAACATCGAAATCTTGTCAAATAATTCTATCAGTTGTGCGTAGATTTTTGAGTTGGCAAGGAAATCCTGATGCTCTGTTAGACTGAAATTTTGGATGATGCGTTCGGCGATGTAGCATATTCCGCCTACTATCAGCGCACCTTTGATACCTCCGAACACAAAGCCAGCCAGTTTGTTCAGCCAGTTTAGGCTTATTGCATCGGCAAACTTGTTCAGCATTTTCGACATCACAATGACAAGGAGTATAATTCCGAGGAAAATTACAGTAAAACTTATTATTTCAAGGTATTTAGGATCGAACCAGCCTTTTTCGAGTATCCAGTTCGACAACCATCCCGAAAAGTTTATGGCGACAAAAAGTCCTGCCAGTATGGCAACAATCCCTGCGGCTTCCTTTATCAGTCCGCATATCAGACCTTTTATTGCGAAGAACAATATTACTATTATGATTATAATGTCAGCAGCGCACATATTCAATTTTTTTGCTAAAATACATGGAAATGTGAGACCTAAATCGCAATAGTTCGGTTATTTCTCAACAAAGGGTTTTTGATAAAGAGAAAATGTTCCATATCAAAATGATTCATTTTGTAGAGACGCAATGCATTGTGTCCTTAAAATTTTTGAATCTTTTTTACCTTTTGTGAAAATATCCGTAGATAATTCCTGCCTTTGCCGCACCTAATGCTTCCGTCAGTTTTTCCATGCTAGCATCCTTTATTCCGCTGATGGTTTTGAACTCCTTGAGCAGGATGGTTTTTGTTTTTGGACCGATGCCTTTTATGTCATCCAGTTCGCTCTTGAGGAAATTGTCGGATCGTTTCTTGCGGTGGAAGGTTATGCCGAAGCGGTGAGCCTCGTCTCTGGCCTGCTGTATTATCTTCAACGATTCGGAGTTCTTGTCCAAGTACAACGGAATGTCATCATCGGGGAAGAAAATTTCTTCGAGCCGTTTTGCAATGCCAATTATAGTCACTTTGCCGATTAGGCCTAACTTTTCGAGGCTTCGCACGGCGAACGAAAGTTGCACTTTGCCACCATCTACAACTATCAGTTGTGGCAGAGGTTCGCCTTCTTCGAGCAGACGATGGTATCGACGGTAGATAATTTCTTCCATTGATGCAAAGTCGTTGGCACCAACTACGGTCTTAATGTTGAAATGGCGGTAGTCCTTTTTCGATGGTTTGGCATTCTTGAATACTACGCACGATGCTACAGGATTGGTGCCCTGTATGTTGGAGTTGTCGAAGCACTCAATATGGACTGGCAATTCATCCATCTTCAAATCCGATTTCAGGGTTTCGAGTTTGCGTTGGGTGTTCTTTTCCGGGTCCTTGCTTTCTACCTGCTTGTGCTTTTCGAGCATGTAGAACTTTGCATTGCGGTTGGCGAGTTCCAGAATTTTGCCCTTGTCGCCTTTCTGCGGATATTCGAACTTTACATTTTCTATTGGAAAGTCAATATTGAACGGCAGTATGATTGTCTTGACGGTGCTTTTTAGTTCTTCGCGTATGTCAACTATGGCGTAAGCAAGGATGTCCTCGTCGGTTTCCTCGATGCGTTTGCGGATTTCCAACGAGTGCGATGCTATTATGGTACCGTTCTGTATTCTTAAGTAGCTTATGTAGCATGAGTTTATGTCCTTCGCAAATCCGTATGCCTCGATGTTGGAGATGTTTGTGTCGACAACAGTTGATTTACTGCGGTAATTTTCCAGTATGTCGAGCTTTTGTTTGAATTTGGATGCCTCTTCGAATTCGAGTTTTGCCGCATGTGCTTGCATTTTTTCCTTTAGGAATCCTTGTACGAGTTGAAGGTCGCCACGCAGAATCTTGCGGATGTCGGCAAACATGGCTGAGTATGCCTCCTTGTCTATTTTTCCGATGCAAGGACCAAGGCAGTTGCCAATGTGGTAGTCGAGACAGATGTCGTATTTGCTGTCCTTGATTCCCTGTTCGGTGATGTTGAGCTTGCAGGAACGGATTGGGTAGAGCTGTTGGATAAGCGTAAGCAATGTCTTTATGGTGTATACCGATGCAAATGGGCCGAAGTATTCGCCGGAGTCGGTCTTTTGCCGTGTATATA
>JAEEGJ010018038.1_pt1 | contig 15838 bp, 19 predicted proteins | sample 8958761 | NCBI WGS metagenome assembly JAEEGJ01 (sample SAMN16246546, study PRJNA631951) | gut metagenome | biome: gut microbiome; feature: rumen; material: RS-attached | host: Bos | place: Iran: Karaj | collected 2018-10
TAGCGACCAATACCTTTCGCTCGAAGAGCTGGCGGCGCTCTACGACTCACTTGTGCACGGCGACACCGTTAAGCTCTGCACATTCGTCTGCGCCGACACTTCCGAACAATACAAGCCACTTTTCCTGGCCGACAGCAAAGAGTACCGCTATAAATATACCGCTCCCGGCTACTTTATGACCTACAAACATCTGCCTCTCTCTATGGTGCGGCACAGCCAATACGGCGATGATAGTTGGAACAGCTCCGTGTGCTTACGCGACCTTCCCGACTCGGTTGCCAGCCACGCCGACACAGCCAAATGCTATGTCGAAGGACGCATAGATTTTTCAGATCAAGGAGGATGCGCCGAAAAAATGCAGCTTTATATTTCACCCGACCAAATAAAAACAAGGCTATGAAAACAAGGAGATTTCATTCCATCATAATGGTCGCCGCCGCACTTTTTGTCTTCAACGGCTGCGGAGTATACAATCCCCAATGTGTAGACATCCCTCTTATCGAACGCAAAGGAGAGGTCAAGCTTGAAGGTGGGGCGGTCGTCTTGGACAAGACTTTGGTCGGACACATTTCGACTGCAGCAGGTATAACAGATCACATTGCTATCCAGGGGCATATACACGGATTAGCTAACAAGAGCGGGCTTGGAATAAAATATATGCAACTTGCGACGGGCTATTACAACAAAATGGGCAGATTGAACACCGAGTTGTATTTAGGCTACGGCTTCAATACGTTTGCATACAATATGACGAGCGATGCAGACCCCAATCCTTATGGCCGAGAGGATGGAAATAACCATATTGCTTTTGCACAATTCAACTGCGGCTGGAACCACTTGGCCAACTCGCATATAGACATTGCTTTCGGCCTGAAAGTGGGATATATGCACGATTCGCGAATACGCACCAACTACTACTACGATTGGTACTATGGCGACAACTTGGGCAGTTGGTCCACCGAACAGTCCATCGTTGGCAACCGTCTGCTATTGGAACCAACAGCCGAAATTCGTGCAGGATGGACGCATTTCAAACCATCATTGATAGTTGGCTATTTCCACACTTTCCCCCAAGATTATATGTATGGCCCTCGACTGAGCATCCGACTGGGACTAACCTACAGATTCTGAACGACTCAAGAGTCTGACATCATTTCAGATTCAGCTTCAATCCGAAGCTTAAACGGGTATTGGATTCGCCGTCCAGATCCTCTATGAAATCGCCGAAGGAGAAGCCGCCATAGTCACAATACAATGTGGCGATAAGCTGACGGGTCAAATGTACCTCCATTCCAATGCCGTCCCACACACCGTCTGTCTCGTCGCTACGGCAGCTGCCCGCACGCCGGCTTCGGCTTGGGCTTCGAGCGCCTGATGCTCTTCGTTACCGGAATGGGCAACATCCGCGACGTCATCCCCTTCCCGAGAACCCCCAAGACGGCAGAGTTCTAAAAAAGACAAGAGGCCTTGAATATTCAAGGCCTCTTTTTTATTAAAAAAACACATTAGTTACTATTCCATTTTGCCACTCGTTCCGACCAGGCTTCTTCACTGTCACAAAGCCAGATTATGCCTTCGACTAATCCGATGATGGCAGGGACTCCTGTCCAACAGAAAAGAATGTCAAGAACTCCTCTCAGAGTTTGGCCAGTGTAGAAATGGCCAACGCCAATATCACCAAGCAGAATGCTCAACACGCCTGCTGCCACTTGATTTGGATTGTCTGATAGTTGGTCTATAAGCAATTGTTGTTCTTCCTCTGTCAGAAACGAAGCGCCTTTTATGGCATCAAAACAAGAATCAACAATGGTCTTAGACTCAATGTTCTCGTAAAGAATTGTGTTGGTGGTTTGGTCATTATTAGCCTCAGCTAATAACGTTTGTGCTGATGCAGTTGCTATTCCGAGCATAGCGGTGACCATTAAAGCAAATACTTTTTTCATTGTGTAGTGTTTTTATAAGGTTTTGTGAATTATTGCTGTCATATCATCTGCCATCATTTCAGGTTCAGCTTCAATCCGATGCTCATACGGGTGTTGGATTCACCGTCTAAATTCTCTATGAAAACGCCGAAGGGGAAGCCGCCATAGTCACAATACAATGTGGCGATAAGCTGACGGGTCAAATGCACCTCCATACCAATGCCGCCCCACACACCGTCGGTCTCGCCGCTAAGTCCGAAACCGCCACGCAACACATAGTCGATTGCAAAGTCGCTGCCTATCGGGAGTGCGTGGATTGCCATTAAGACTCCTCCTGTTACGTGCAAATCGTTGTCATCCCAATGATAATTGAATCTCAAGTCGCTGTTTGCTCCGTAGCTAAGTTCGTGGCCAAATGGAAAGCTGTGCATCGTCGACAGGTAGCCGCCCACCTCGAAGCGTTTCCAAAGCCGCATCGATACCGTCGTGCCGATGGCGCGGTTGGGACGGTTGATGAGAAAACCCGAGCCGAGCTGGACATTCTGGGTCCCTACTTGATTGAAGGTTGCACCGACGCTGACGCGTTGCCAGATGCTTGTCTTCTGTGCATTGGCGGTGGTGGCAAAAAGCATTGCCAATATGATAGATATTTTGATTGCAGTCTTCATTTCTTTAAAAGTTTAATGGTTTGACACAACGTTAATACGTGAAGCTGATACCTACCGAGAATGGATAGAGTTTCTGCCCCATCACCGGCCTGGCTGGCGTGTTATCGCCGCGGGTGCGGAACAGGGGTGTCAGCAATGTCTCAGCAAAGAACGACACGCGGTTGTAGCCGATGTCCAGACGCAAGCCCAGCTGGAATGGGTAGATGAATTTGCCAAGCTGTTCGTCGCTTGTCCGGGCTATAGACAGTTCGTCCATATAGTGTCCGTGGCGGTGGAGGGTCGACCGTTTGCGGGCGACGGCAAAGCCGGGCCTCAGTTCACCGCCGATGTGCAGTCCTTTGTAGTCGGCACGTGAACGCCATTCAAGCCTTATGGGGAAAATCAGGGCCGTTGTCAAGAAATCGCTGCCCCATAGTATTTTGCCGTGCCGTTGCTCTTCGGCGGCAAAGAGCGAAGAGGCGTCGATGGCCTTAAGGTCGGTGATGCCTGTTTCAGCGTCGGTCTCCAGCGACAGGTAGGCGTTGTCGGCGCGGAAACAACCAGCATTCATTCCGAAACCGGCCGAAATGTCCCAATGCGACTTCTGGTAGAACGCCCAGCGGGCTGATAAGGAGAAATAACTGACAGAGCGTATACCCCAGATGAAGTTGCCCGTCGGGGCGTTGAAACCGCCGAAGGGGGTGCTGCCCAAAGTGCATATACCGACCGACCAATCTGCAAACATAGGTATTTCCCGGTAATCCCTGGTGAGCGGCGAGAAGAACGACTCTTGCACATTACCGCCTATTTCAATTACGCGGGCCGAACCGTATGCGTTGGTTTTCTTCCTCTTGGCTTCGATTTTACGGTAGCGTATCCAGCCATAGTCTTTGGCGTCGATATATGCCTCGTCGGCCACTACATTATGGGTCACATCGATGATGCTGCCATTCTCGGCGTTGCGGGTCAGCGTTTTCAGGTGTATCTCCTTGTCCGACATACTGCTCAGGGTGATTTTTGAATATCCTTTGGCGTTGAGTGTCAGGTTCTTGCTGTTGGTGTGTACCTGGATGCCACTGTTGTATGGAAAATCATTGCTATTGAACGACAGTTTGCGGCTTTCGCTGTCGAATTTGATTTTGCCTTCGGGGAACCGCAGCGAGTCGGCTTCCTCCAGTGTACCGTAGGTGACGATGGCAATGTAGTTGGCTGTGTCATACACCACACTGATATCTTTCGTTGCACTGGCCTCTATAGTGCTCGGCGCCCAAGGCAGTTTCTGTGTCAGCACAATGGGGAAGCTTTGTGCCTTTGCGATGCCGCCTATGACCAGCAAGACAATCAGCGGCATAATGTTTTTTCTGAATGCTTTCATATTATCACGTTTTATTTTGTTTCAAATCATTTAATCATAAAACTCTCAAACCTTTCAACCCTCAAACCCTCTAACTCTCACCCCTTCACTCATAGTACGCCAGGGTTGTGTCGGGCCGTTGCGTGCGACGTTGCAAACCGGCAGCAATTAATTCTATTGTCCTTCCGACAAGGCTCTTCTTCTCTTCGGTTGCCAGAAAAGAGTTTTCCACAATGTAGCCGCGAGAAACGTCAGGGTGGGTGGTCGAGGGGTTACGCATCTGCACCACATCAACCAGTTGGTCTGTCTCGACTACTATCACGCGGCCTCCAACCAACCGCGCTTTCTTTGCCGGTGGGACAACGCTGTTTTCGGCAATCCATTCGTCAGATATAGCCTCGTCCTCAATAATTGGTATCAAGTCTTCTTTATCCGTGGCAGTCTGTTCAAACTGTTGTTTGCTTGTCTGTGCAGCTGAAGGGACGTGTGTTTTGTTTTCGGCCTTTGCCAGATAGACAGGTTCGCGTTTCTCGGGTCGGGCGTAAAGGCTGTCGGGTAAGAGGGTGTCAGCTGCCATTGTTTTGATGGTGTCAATATGTGCTATGACAGGCTGTCTGTTGCTCTGCTGCAAGAAAGTGCGGACCACGCCGGCGGCGATGACAAAAAGTGCTATGGCTGCCGCTATGCTTATCCATTTTTTATAGCGTAGGATGGGCACTATTGTAGCCTCCTTGTGCAGCATCCGTTCCTTGCCTGGCATAGTGGCCGTAGGCGCTGTGACGCGCAAGGCAGGGGAGGTTATCTCTTCCAGTTCCTCGCGCAATTCGGGATGCTCGTCGAGGAAAGCTTCCACGGCAGCTATCTCTGTCGGGTTTAGCTCCCCGTCGGCATAGCGCATCAGGTATCCTTCATAATTCTCGTTGGTTATCATTTTCGGTAATCCTCCAAAAGTTTTTTCATTGTTTTCCTGGCTCTGAAAAGATATACACCCACTTGCTGTTCGTTTAGTCCTGTGATTTCGGACATCTCTCTGTATTCATATCCTTCCAGGTCTTTCATCAGTATCAGCTGCCTTTGCACTTCCGGCAGTTGGTTCAAGGCCCACTGCATAGCATCGCGCAGTTCGAAGCTGACGTGTTGCTCGTATTCCTCTCTCTCAGGCCTCAGAGCATCTCTGGCTCCTATCTCCACCATCTGGTGCCGGTGGGCGTCTACCAATCGCCTGTATAACATCCGCATTAGGTAGCCCTTGGCTCTGGCGGTGTCGACTGATTCCCGATTCTCCCACATAGTAACGAAGACATCTTGTACGGCATCCTCGCTGGCGGCACCGTAGCCGGTGTAGCGCAGCGCAAACCTATATAGGTCGTCGCCATACAGCTTTACGCAGTCGTTATACTCTTTTATGGTCATCGGCAAAGCGTGTGCTTCTCGTTTGGATTTTTTTTTCTTCGTTTACATATAATATACGTCTTTCATACGACAAATATTACATCTTTTTCGATTATTATTTGATTTTTTTAAGCGGATATAGTGCGATAAGCGGAAAAAGTTGTATTTTTGCATTTTGTTTTGCAAGAATAGTATTATACAATATTGATGGACAATAGAGACGATGCAAAGTATATGCGGCGCTGCTTTCAGTTGGCTGCCAATGGGCTGGGGCGTGTGCGCCCAAACCCGCTGGTGGGATGCGTTGTTGTGAAAGATGGCCGCATTGTCAGCGAAGGCTACCATCAGCAATATGGCGGCAACCACGCCGAACGTAATGCCTTGCTTAATTATGAATTTCGAATTATGAATTCTGAAGAGGCTGACGCAACAAATTCAAAATTCAACTTTCAGAATTCAACATTATATGTGAATCTCGAGCCCTGTTCTCACTTTGGCAAGACGCCACCGTGTGCCGACCTTATCATCGAAAAGAGGATAAAAAAAGTTGTCTGTTGTAACAACGACCCCAATCCGCTCGTGGCAGGCAAGGGTTTCGCCAAACTTGAGGCCGCAGGCATCGAGGTCGTGCGCCACGTGCTTGAGGATGAGGGACGTGAGTTGAACCGCCGTTTCTTCACCTTTATGGAGAAGCAGCGGCCGTACATTATCCTGAAATGGGCTGAAAGCGCTGATGGCTTTATGGCTCCCGAAGGAAAGGAGAAATACTGGATCAGTAACGAATTCCAGACTATTATGAGCCACAAGATGCGCACCGAGGAGGCTGCAATACTTGTCGGCTCGCAGACCTATCTCAACGACCGTCCGCAGCTGACAGCACGCCTCTTTGGTGGCAACCAGCCGCAGCCAATCGTGCTTGATCGTAGAGGAAGATTGACAGATGTGCCCGACCATTGGCTGCATCTCCGTTGTCAGACTCCCGACGAGCTGATGCATACGCTTTTCGAAAAGAAAATCCAGTCGCTTATTGTCGAGGGCGGGCGCCAGATACTGGATGCATTTATCACCGCAGGCCTCTATGATGAGGTTGTCATCTTCCGCGGTCCCAAGGAGTTCGGCTCTGGTCTGAAGGCTCCTGAAGTGCCGCCAATAGCCCCAAACCGCTTGCATATATATTGATTGATAGCTATGTTTGACGATACGTACCATACCATAAAGGCTCCCAGCGAGGGGCTCTATAAGGAGAAGGGCAGCAAGTTCCTGGCTTTTGCTTTCCCAGTACGAACGGTTGAGGAGGTGAAGGCGCACCTTGACCAGTTGCGCAAGGACTATTTCGATGCCCGCCATCACTGCTATGCTTACATTCTCGGCCCCCGAAAGGACGCTTTCCGTGCCAACGACGACGGCGAGCCCAGTGGCACAGGCGGACGGCCTATCCACGGCCAGCTGCTCAGTGCCGACTTGACGGACACGCTTATCGTTGTGGTGCGCTATTTCGGTGGTATCTTGCTTGGTGCCTCGGGTCTTGCCAATGCCTATAAGACGGCCGCACGCGATGCCATCAACAACGCGGAAATCATAGAAAAGACCATCGATATCCGCTACCGCCTTCATTTCGAATACGCACTGATGAACGATGTGATGCACATCATCAAGGAGTACAACCTGGTGCCTCTCAACCAGGACTTCAACCTCGACTGCCGCCTCGATGTCGAAGTGCGCCAGTCGCTCAGCGTCCGCTTCTATGATGCCATTGCAAACCTTAGAGCTGTGAAAATAGAAAGCATTTAGAGTTAAGAATTAAAAAGGGGCTGATGTGGATTCGGTGATTTAAATCTTATAGTTAAAATGCATATTATTAATTAATTATATGGGTTTAGTGCAAATTTTTTCATTGACCTGTAATATTTTGGCATAGTGAAACGACTTATATGCGAAAAACAACCAATAAAACACTACAGCAATGAAAACCTTAAAGAAATTCTCAAACATCATCATCCCGGCATCCATAGTATTAGGCAACTTTGCAGCGGGTATCGTTGTGGCTGAAGTCATCATAGCCGTGCTTGCCTAAAACCGACCCTCGCAGCCTATGACCCGCGCAGAATACAACGACAACATACAGTACTGGTCCGGCAATGTCCTACGCTTTGCCGTGTGGAACTGTGGCGATCGTATGCGCGGCGAGGATGCAATGCAGGAAGCCTTTGCCCGCCTGTGGGAGATAAAAGAACAGGTGTCGGTCGAGAAAGGGCTGGGATTCCTGCTGACAGTGGCGCGGCGCTATCTCGTAGACTGCTTCCGTCACGACGCAGTGGTGGCAAAGGCGCACGCAGAGATGGCTCAGACCGCCGAAACCACCACCGAGCAAAAAGGCTATGGTCTCAGCGACGAAATGCTCGAAGCCCTCAACAGCCTGCCCGAAGTGCAGCGGTCTATAATCCAGCTCCGCGACGTTGACGGCTACAGTTACAAAGAGATCGCCCAGATGCTCGACCTCAGCGACCAACAGGTGCAAGTCTACCTGTTCAGGGCACGCACCAATATGAAGAAATATCTGACTAAAAAGTAAAAACCTATTAACCATATAAACCTTTCAACGTATCAACGTATCAACCTTTCAACGTATCAACGTATCAACATATCAACGTATCAACATATCAACGTATCAACAATTCAACGAAAATGAAACTCAACGAAGAAAACATAGAACTCTACCTGTTCCGATACAAGGAGGGCCTGCTCGACGCCACCGAGACCGCCGAGGTCGAGTGTGCGCTTGCATCGCATCCCGAATGGCAGGAACTGGCAGACCTCTATGACCCGGAACTTACCCTGCCGGCAGGCGCCACAATGCCTTATGCCGACATCGACTCGCTGCGCGACGGAGGCCCAAAGGCACACAATGAAGTCACTCCTATCAAACTTCGTGACAACGACGCACCGCGCCGCCGCATTGTGCCGTTCTGGACAGCCTTTGCCGCTGTCGCCTGTCTGTTGCTCTTCGTCACCACGATTGTGCGGTTCCTTGGCGGCTCCGATGGCCAGAGCGAAGCTCCCGTGTTGGCAGATGTAGTAATCGACGACACTCTGAATCCCTATCAGTCCGATGCCGATACCTTTGCCTCTGTGCAGTCGCCGGCCGCTACCGAGAACGCGAGCTCTGTGGTGCGGGCCGCACAGTATGAGGAGCCGGCTCTGTTGGCAGAGATAGAGCAACCTGAACTCAAGCCCGCTGCGGTCGAAGAGATGGCTGTCGACACCAACAGAAGCAAATACGACCTCGACGAGCCTACCCTGCGCGAAGTCAATGACCCGATGGATCAGGAAGTGCTCTACGCAAATATCATTGACTGGCGTACAGGTGATTCCGAGTCCACCGAAACGCCCTCGCGCCGTCAGCCATTGCGCGACATAGCACGCAAAGCAACCTCAATCATCGCCACCGCTGCATCTGGCTACGAGGAAAGCCGCGAGAATGTAGAGGGTGCAATCGAAGAAAGAATACAATCCAACCAATTTGTCAATAGTTTAATAGCAACATTAGAATGAAAACACGCATCTCACTCATCAGCTTCGCCCTTTTGATGGCTGCAAGCCTTGGCAGCTGGGCACAGACAAAAACCGTTCGCGAGAACATTCCTTGCAACAGCATAACCAACATCAAGGCTCTTGGCAAAACCCATCTCGTATGGATTCACGACAAGGAATGCTATGTCCAGATCTCGTACGACCAGCAACAGATCGATCCGAAGGGGGAATACTATGTCTCTGTCGACAATAATACGCTGACCTTCAACGATGGGACTGGTAAACTGAATTACGAGCTCCACCTCGACAGCAACAACGTGGAAATTACCCTCGATGGTTCGGAGGTGGAGGTGACATTCCCCAACGGAGTGCGCCATACTGTCAATTCCATTGTGGAATCGAGCTTTACGAGCATTGGCAATGAACTCAAAGGCCTTATCGATGAACTGGTCTATGTCTTCGACAGCGTCAGCAATGCCACCAGTGCCAAGTCGAACAGCAGCTCTAACGTTAACAATAACGGCAAGAAACGCCGCAAATACAGCGTCGCCGACCGCACCAACTTCGACTTCCATTGGGGTTTCAACAACTGGGGCGATCAGTGGTACAACGGCCTGATGAAGATGGAAGGCCCCTACAACCTGCGCACCTCCTTCAGTAGCTATCAGCTAAGCGAAAACTATGCCATAGTGATGACTCCGCACACCAAACTGAGCATCGGTATCGGCTACGAGTCGGATGTCTACAAGTTCACCGACAACTATGTGTCGATGGATGTCACGAACGGCGCCCTTATAACTCAGGACCAAGCCGGCGTCGATGCCGTCAGCAACGTTACTGGAAGCAACCTGGGCAGTTGGTCTACGCGTCTTGTAACCCGCTACGTCACAATGCCTATCGAGTTTGAATACCGCGACAAAGGCGTCCTGCGCAACTTCCGCATCTCGCTGGGTGTCATCCCAGGCCTATCGTTCAGCAGCAAGAATACCGGTCTTAAGCACGAACTAGAGCAGCGCGGCCGCAACTATCAAGATTCGCAGAGCGGTGTAAGCAGATTCATCAACCCCTACAAACTCGATGTGCGCCTCACCTTCAAGCGCAAAGGCCTCGGTATGTTCCTGCAGGTGCCCACCCTGCCGGTCTTTGTCGACACTGGCGCCAAGGTCTATCCCATCAAACTTGGTTTTATGCTTTGAAACTGAAAGGATACTATCATACTTGTTGTGCGGCTACAAGTCGCAAACCATAAGCTCCGGACTTTCCTGTCCGGAGCTTTTTTTGTTCCCCTGTTATTTGCAGAGCATACTCTGACGGTATTTTCTGGCAGAATAGCATATACCTGCACTGGCATTTCAACCATACATCAACCATCGTTTAACCATCCTTCAACCATCGTTTAACCATATATTATGGTCGAAATATCGTCGAAGTATCGTTGATATATCGTCGAAGTATCGTTGAAGGTGCCTGTCGAGTGGCTTGTATTTCCTGTCGTGGTATGGGGGGCGGAATAAAAAAAATCCTCCAGTATGTGAAAAAATGTTTTTTTGCGTTACTTATATTAACGAAGACGAAAACCAAAACAGATTCGCTATGAAACACGGAAAGGACATCTGCCGGCAGCTGAAACAGCTGAGGCGCGACATCGCCGACCAGAACGGCATCGAGCTCGAGATACCCGAATGTACCTACGAGGGCGACTGCAGTGGCACCTGCCCGCGCTGCGACTATGAGTTGCGCTACCTTGAAAGCGAGCTGGTGCGCCGCCAGCGGCTCGGCAAGGCTGCAATCGTGGCCGGCACGGTGCTGACTATGGCGTCGTTCCAGACGGCCAACGCACAGGAACCCGTCGTTATGGGCAAGCCGACCGTGATAGAGCGGGATGTAGAAAAGAATGGCGTTTTGAAGGGTGTCGTTACAGACAAAAAAACAGGCGAGCCGCTTATAAGTTGCAATGTTGTTGTGAAACAGAATGGCGAGATAATCGGCGGCGCACGTACCGACTGGGATGGCCTTTATACGATAAAGGGCTTGGCAAAAGGCGTTTACGATGTTGAATTTTCGTATATTGGATATAAGAAAGTCGTCTTGCGGAATTATAATGTGAAGGCGGAGGGCTTTACCATTTGCAATATGGTCTTGGAGCGCGATCCCGATGCAAAGATTATTGAAACCCCTGTTACCACGCCGATGATGGGCATCATCGATATCGACAGAATGCCTTCCGACTCGGCAAGCGAAAGCAGCAGGACACCGGTAATTGTAATCGATGGCGACGACTTGCCGCAGGACGGCGGCACTGGGCGCTACACCATCGGCGGCATAGAGACGCAGCTGTTGAACGGCACTCCTGCAAGCGAGTCGGGCCAGCCGAAGCCTTGGGAGCGCCCGAAGCCCGACGGCGACGACACCAATCCTCTCGACAAAAAAGCTGAATAGTTGATGGAGCCAGTACCGTTCATAGGCGTTTCGCGCCACCGCATAGGCGTCGACGGCATCGGTGTTACTACGCTGGCTGCCTTTCACGGCTGTCCGCTGCGGTGCCGCTATTGCCTGAACCCTGCCTGCCTGGGGTCTGCCGACCGACTGTACCGCTACACGCCCGAGAGCCTTTTCGAGAAGGTTCGCATCGACAACCTTTATTTTCTTGCCACTGGTGGCGGCATCTGCTTTGGCGGCGGCGAGCCGCTGCTGAGGGTGGATTTCCTCGAGCAGTTCCGCGCTCTGTGCGGCGCGGCGTGGCGCCTCACGGCCGAGACGTCGCTCAACGTAACGCGTGCTGCGGTGGTTAAGGCGGCAGAGGCGATAGACGACTTTATTGTGGATATAAAGGACTTCAATCCTGCGATATACAAAGCCTACACGGGACGCAGCAACCGCCGCGTGCTGCTGAACCTGAGCTGGCTGGTGGAGGCCAAGGGCGCGGAGCATATCATTGTGCGTGTGCCGCTGATACCCGACTATAACAGCGACGCAGACCGCGACCGCACGGTGGCGACACTCAAGGAAATGGGCGTCACCCGCATCGATCGCTTTAAATACATAATTAAAGACAAAAATGAGAATCGTAATACAACGAGTTAAGAATGCTTCCGTCGAAATCGACGGTCGCCGCCACAGCGAGATAGGCTGCGGACTTATGATACTTCTTGGCATAGAGGACCGCGACACCGACGAGGATATTGACTACCTGTGCCACAAGGTGGTGCAGATGCGCATCTTCCCCTATGCCGACGGCGTGATGAACCTGCCCATTACCGACAACCCCGATGCCGGCATACTTGTCGTCAGCCAGTTCACCCTGATGGCCAGCACACGAAAAGGCAACCGTCCAAGCTATATCCACGCCTCGCGGCCCGACTTTGCCGTGCCGATGTATGAAAAGTTTTGCGGGCGCCTTTCCGCTCTTTTCGGCAAGCCCGTGCAGACGGGTGTCTTCGGTGCCGATATGCAGGTGTCCCTAGTCAACGACGGTCCCGTGACCATCATTATGGACAGCCACCTCCGCGAGGAGTTTTAGGCTGCCAGCTTAACGCTGATATAAGACGTTGAATTAGTCTTTTTTCACTGCAGGAATATAGACTCTTTGCAATGGGATGATGTTCTGGTATTTTTCGTCCAGTGCGTCGTAGTATTTTAATACAAGGTCGACAAGTTCGGTGCCGTTGATGCCTCGTATTATTGGCGTGGATTCAAGATAACGTTTCGCGTTTTTTGTGTAGTTGGACAGAGTGACAAACAGGCCGTAGTCACCTTCGCGCATTGCGCCTTTCAATGACTGGATTGTAGTCTCTTTTATGTCGTCGTCCTGACTTTTTACCTGTACTATGATTCTTGGAGGCAGCTCGTCTTTGTATGCGGTAATGTCGACTCCGCGGTCACCACCGTGAGGAGATATCGTTGTCTTGTAGCCCATAGCATTCAATAAGTTGGCGACGAATTCCTCCAGGTCGTAGCCTTTCAAATGGCGACTTATCTCTTTCAATACAAAATCTCGAGTGCTTTCAACAATGTCGTCGGATGTGGCGCTCACTGTGTCGTCAGGTTCGTTGGCTTTCTTTTTGAATCCTTTGTCCAAGGCTGCCAGAAACTCCTCGCCGTAGTTCTTCAAAGAAAAGAAGGACATTGCAGAACCAAGTTCGTATAGTGCACCTTGCGAAAATGCTGTGCGTGGCAAATGTTTCTGCCATTTAACTTTGCGTTGTTGGACGTATTCTTTGGCAGAGGAATTGTGGAAATATTTGCTCGTGATAATACCGATGTTGATTTGTCGGTCGACTTTTGAAGGGAAAACTATGTAGTCGCCAATTTGCACTTCGTGGCAGAAACGGTACAGCATTCCTGAACCAAGAGGAACACTGCCTTTCTTGCCATCGGGATAGACTGCAGCATATTTGTCTTTGAATGCTTCTCGTGAAGCATCTATTCCAAGTAGATTGCCCATTTCTTTCCAGCCAATGGCAACAACGTTGTCGTCTAAAAACAGACGGTCATCTTTTGTATGTATTCCCCAAATGCGTGGTTCTTCCTGGCTCATATTTCTTGTGTTTTTTCTTTTATTAAATCTAGGACGGCTCTATAGTCGCACTGTTCTGTTGTGACTAGTTCGGTAAGGATTTCTTTCCATTGTTGGGCAGTCAGTTCCACGTTTTCTATCATTCTAACGGTTTTGTCGCACAAAAAACGTTCGGCAGGACCTTTTCGGGAGAAAAAGTCTTCCGGGGGACCGTACAGAACAGATGGTGTTATGTCGGGATCCTCATCGTAGAAATCAGAGTCTTTCATAATGTGAGGCTTCTATTTTCCGAATTTTTCTTTGGCAGCGTCCATACGGGAAGGAATGTCGACACCAAAGGGACAGCGGCTCTGGCAAGCGCCGCAGTGGGTGCATTCGCCGGCGTGGTGGGGCAGGGCGTCGTATTGAGCTTGCAACTCGGGTGTAAGCCCGTTATGCTCGGCTTTGTCAAGCAACTCGTTGACTTTGGCGATGGGTATGCCTTGTGTGCAAGGCGAGCAATGGTTGCAGTAGGTGCAATCGCCGTTCTGTTTGGCTTGCTCTTGTTGGGCGACATTGGAATAGTCTTTCTCTGCTTCGGTGGCGTGCATCCAATGCAGGTCGGTCTTCAACTCATCGATGTTGTCGATGCCGAGGATACAGGTGCTGATGCAGGGTTTTGCAAGGCAGTATGCTATGCACTGTTCGGGGGTATATGCTATGCCTAGCTGTGAGGTCTTGGCATCGAGCAGGCGTCCGCCACCGCCGAAGGTTTTCATCACCGTGATGGCTATGTTGTGCGTGGTGCAGTAATCATAGAGTTCCACGCGGACTGGGTCGATGCCTGCCTGAAGGTTTTCCATAGCTCCTTTTTCCCAAGGCGTTGCACCACCGCGCAGGCGGTCGAAGGCGGGGTTGAGCGAGAACATCAGTACTTCAACCCATCCGCTCTTGACGGCTTTGAGGGCTACTTCGGCATTGTGGCTGCTAAGACCAATATGTTTGATTTTGCCCTCTTTCTTGAGTTGAAATACATAGTCGAGGAATGGCGAATTCTGTATGGCTTCCCAGTCTTCGTCGCTATCGGTGATGTGCACCATACCGACTTCAATATGGTCGGTGCCAAGTCGTTGCAGCAGGTCTTCGAAGCCCTGCCGAGTTTCCTCTACATCGCGTGTGCGGGTATGCTGGCCGTCCTTGAAGATGGTGCCGATGTGACCCTGAATTATCATTTCGTCGCGGCGTCCCGTCAATGCGTAGCCAATATTGCTGCGCACAGTAGGGTCGGCATCGTATATGTCAATGTAATTCATTCCGCTGTCCAAAGCCATCGTCATCAGTTCGAGCGATGCGGCGCTGTCAAGCTTGCCGAAGCCTCCGCATCCGATGCTGATTTCACTTACTTCGAGACCAGTGGCACCGAGCGGACGGTACTTCATATCGGTATGATTTTCCGGGGTTTTTTGCTTGCAGCCCACAGCAATGAGGCACAAAACTGCCATCAAAAAGGTGTAGATTTTTTTCATTGTTCTATGCATAAAATTTGAACTGCAAAGATACACAAAAAAATGCATATAGTGATACGTTTTTGGATATTCACTATATTATTGGGTATAATTCTTAGAGTTCGAAGGAATGGATTGCTTTGATTGTCTTGGTTTTGCACTTGCTCGTGTCTTGTAGCCGAACAAAACCCGTCGTCAACTTTTTCTGACCGCTGGCAACGAGCCTAACTGTGTATTGATAGATTATGATTCCGCCGCCATAGGCAGAACAGATTCTTTTTCGGTGGAGTAGGGAACAGGTGTGTGTTGCCTGTACACCGACAGTAAGTTGTCGTTCAATAGCAATTCCACATCGTGCATAGTGTGCTCTATTCTGTCAGGCTTCAGCTGGCATTCCCAAACGACGATGATGTGCCATCCGTTCTCCTGCAGCACACGGTAGTTCTCTTGGTCGCGCTCTTGGTTGCGTCGTATTTTGGTAATCCAGAACTCCCGATTAGTATTTGGAATCTTGCAACACGCTGAGTTTTCTATACATTCACCCCTTAACGCATTCCTACACTCACTCATTCTCACACCGTGCCCGTGCCAGAAGCACCCGTTGACGAATATCGCCGTCCGGTAAGTCCGTAGCACAATGTCCGGCTTTCCCGGCACACTCCTGACATTCAGCCGATACCGATACCCGTGGCTCCAGAGCCACCGCCGCACCTTCAGCTCCGGCTTCGTCCCCTTGCTGTGGATGTGCGACATACAGCGATGCCGCTGCTCCGGTGTCATCGTGTCGGTCATAGTTTATCGTTTTTTTATATTTAGTTGTTTGATTATTTTGTCGCGTTGCGGATAACTGATGTCGCCAAAGGCCGGGCTGCCGTATTCCAGAGCCATAGTATCGCAGATTGGTATGCACACTACGTCGTCTAGCAACAGCTTGTTCCACAGTGTGCCGCTCATCGGGTGCCGGTATAGGTCGTAGAAATACATACTCATCA
>JAEEGJ010018040.1_pt1 | contig 15837 bp, 19 predicted proteins | sample 8958761 | NCBI WGS metagenome assembly JAEEGJ01 (sample SAMN16246546, study PRJNA631951) | gut metagenome | biome: gut microbiome; feature: rumen; material: RS-attached | host: Bos | place: Iran: Karaj | collected 2018-10
CGTGCGCAGCTTCCTCGAGTGCAAAGCCGGCGTCATCGAAGGCTCCGTCAACTACCCGCTGGATGAACTGCGCGAATATATGGAGGACATCCCCACCGACACGCCCATCGTCATCTACTGCGCCATCGGCTTGAGGGGCTACATCGCCACAAGGATTCTGAAACAGAACGGCTTCGACAACGTCCGAAACCTCGCCGGCGGCTACAAGACGTGGATGCTTTGTGCTGTCAACAGGTGATTGGGGACCATCGTGCAACCGAACTGTACGGCTGTTGAAAGCGACACACGAAGTACGTTAAAATTTCTTTCAAAGCCCACTCTCTTTCCCGAAAAAAGTCGTACTTTTGCCGCCGTTGTACATCAACAACTGGGGTGCTGAAAAAAGTAGGCTGAGATTATACCCGCTGACCGGTCTGGTAATGCAGACATGGGAACCGTTTTCAAGCCGCTTCTTTTACATTCCTTTAAAAATGAGCAAGATAGAACGATTACCGAAGGGCATCGCTACAATATTATTTTTATAGGCAAAACTATGACAATCACCGTAAACGACAAACCAAAAGAAGTGCCGGAGGGCTGCACTGTCGAGGCGTTGTGCGCCATCGTCGGCATTCCGGCCGACAGTCCCGTGGCCGTGGCCGTCGGGATGGACGTGGTGGAGCGTGAGCGCTGGAAAACCACTGAACTGAAAGAGAATGAAAAAATTACCATAATCGGAGCTGTATGCGGAGGCTGATCGGCATTACACCGGAACAGTGCGTTTTCCGCGAACAGGAGCGGATCACGGCGATGGTGCGGTCTGGAAAAGTCACCTTCTTCCATATCCGCAAGCCCGCTTTTTCCGAGGACGACCTGCGGGCGTACCTGCGCCCCTTCGCGCCGGACGTGCGGGAAAAACTCACCCTCCACGACCATCACGCCCTCGCGCTGGAGATGGGCATCGGCGGGGTGCATCTCAACCGCCGCAATCCGCAACTTTCTGAAAACCTGAAAGGAAAGCGTGTCTCCGTCTCGTGCCACAGCATCGAGGAAATCCTGCAGTGGAAGGAGAAAACCGACTACTGCTTCCTGTCGCCCGTGTTCGACTCCATCAGCAAGCAAGGGTACCGTTCGGGCTTTTCCCTCAGCGAGTTGCGCCGCCTTTTCAACGAGGGCGTCCTCGATGACCGCGTCTGTGCGCTGTCGGGCATCACTTTCGGGAACATCCCGCAGCTGGAGGCCGTCGGCTTCACGTCGTTTGCCCTGCTTTCGTCGCTGTGGGAACTGCCCCGCGCGATGTTCATCACCCACCACAACGACCGTTACGACTACGTGTCGGGTGCGGCGGCAGTTCTGGAGGGAGGCCTCCGCTTCGTCCAGCTGCGGATGAAGGACGCCGACGACTGCGAGGTGCTGGCCGCCGCCGAACAGCTGCGCCCCCTGTGCGACCGTCACGCCGCACTGCTCACCGTTGACGACCGCATCCACCTGCTGGAAACGGGTCTGTTCGACGGCGTGCATGTCGGCAAGCACGACATGCCGGTGGCGGAGGCGCGGAAAATCACCGGCGGGAAGTTCCTGCTGGGAGCCACCTGCAACACAGCGGAGGACGTCATTGCCGCCACCGCTGACGGCGCCGACTACATCGGGCTGGGGCCGTTCCGTTTCACCGGCACAAAGAAAAATCTCTCGCCGATTCTGGGAGTTGAGGGCTACCGTAGCATCTTGTCGGGCAGAGGAGAAGGCGCATTGCCCGTCTATGCCATCGGCGGCATCACCCCCGCCGACCTGCCTGCCCTGCGAGTGGCCGGCGTTTACGGTGTGGCGGTATCGGGCGTGCTGCTCACCGCCCCCGACGTGAAGCGAGAGTGCGAGAGGATATTGGAGGAAGTTCTGGATAAGCAATGTAATATACAATAGAAAATGGAACTGAAGAATTTCGGATATTATTGGTTGGATACTTGGGTGCTAGCTAACGTCATCCAGCTGGCCACGCAGGATTTCTGCCAGAGCCACCTCAATCGTACCAACGACCCTTGTGGACGCCAGTACGACCAGATGACGCAGGCTGCCCGCTCGGTAACTGCCAATATTGCTGAGGGCAACTCCCGTCATTTCACTTCAAAAGAAACCGAAATGAAACTCACCGATGTGGCGCGGGCAAGTCTTGCCGAACTGGCCAATGATTACATCAACTGGCTTTTGCGGCACGAGCAAATACCGTGGTCTGTGAAATCCGAGGAGCATCATGCCGTGTCGCATATCCTTTTAGACAGGCCTGCCTATAAAGACGATGTACTGCATCAGAGCAGCCTGCATATTTTAAAGCAAAAACACAAGTTTGATGAATGGCTGTGTTCAAAAAACTCTTTTGAGAAGGCCAACTGCCTGCTTGTGCTTTGCAACCGTTTGATTATGATGCTGAGCAAGCAGATTGCAAACCAACTGGAAACATTTAAGCGAGAGGGAGGCTTTACCGAAGGCCTTACTGCCGAAAGGCTTGCATACCGTGCCGAACAGAGTGTGCAATCTAATGCGCCAGTCTGCCCCAAATGCGGCAAGCCGATGCTAAAACGCATGGCAAAGAAAGGAATTAATTCGGGAAAGGAGTTTTGGAGTTGCAGCGGCTATCCGGAGTGTAACGGAACAAGGAGTGTGGGATAGTCGGTGTTTTCTTTTTCGGTATAACGAAATAACGATATGACGTTATAACAATATAATTTTCAACGAAATTTTTAATTAGAAAACAAAATAATCAACCAATCTTATGAACGACAAATTAATCATTGCAGGCCGTGAGTTTAGCTCGCGCCTGTTCATCGGGACGGGCAAGTTCCCGTCCAACAAGGTGATGCGGCAGGCCATCGCCGCCTCCGGCGCGGAGATGGTGACCACTGCTTTCAAACGCCTCAACACGCAAGACAGCGGCAGCGAGAACATCCTCGACTTCATCCCCAAGGAGTGCATGCTGCTGCCCAACACGTCGGGTGTGCGCGATGCCGAAGAGGCTGTGTTCGCCGCCAAGATGAACCGCGCCGCCCTCGGCACCGAGTGGCTGAAACTGGAAATCCACCCCGACCCGAAGTACCTGCTCCCCGACACCCGCGAAACCCTCAAGGCGACGGAAGAGCTGGTGAAACTCGGTTTCAAGGTGCTGCCTTATGTGCAGGCCGACCCCGTGGCATGCAAGCAGCTCGAAGAACTCGGCGCCGTGACCGTGATGCCGCTGGCCGCCCCCATCGGCACCAACAAGGGCATCAAGAACGAGGAGATGCTGCAGATCATCATCGAGCAGAGCAACGTGCCCGTGGTGATTGACGCTGGCATCGGTGCCCCCTCGCATGCCGCCCACGCCATGGAACTCGGCGCCGACGCCTGCCTCATCAACACCGCTATCGCTATCGCCGGCGATCCCGTCCAGATGGCCGAAGCCTTCGCCCTCGCCATCCGCGCCGGCCGCATGGCCTACACCTCCGGCCTCGGCACCGTCAGCCACACAGCCGTCGCCACCTCACCCCTGACAGCGTTTTTGGATTAACGGAAAATTGAAAACGGAAAATGGAAAATGATATTTAGACGGTGCATGCACCGTCTCTACATTCACCCAAACAACAACCTTCTACCTCATACATTCTACCTTTACCTTTTACAAAAACTACTTGATAAACCTTCCAACTTGATAAACTTTAAACTAAAATAAATGGAAAATTGCGATAACAGAATACAGAAAATCCACGTGAAGGGAAAGCGTTTCCCCGTGGAGGTCGGGATGAAGCAGGTGCTGCTGACCGACACCGTGGTCGAGGGGAGGAGAATCCCCAACGGAACTATTAACCTCTATGATACCGGCGGCGTTTTCACCGACCCCGACTACCAGCACGACGTGCGGAAGGGAATCCCGCGTCTGCGCGAGGCGTGGCATGCCAACGACGACAACTTCGTGCAGCTCACGGAGTTCACGTCCAAATACACCAACGAGCAGCTGTCGGACGAGGAGAAGCAGAAGGTGGCTTTCCCGCTGACCTATCTGCCCAAGAAGGCCAAGAAGGGTGTCGCTTTCACCCAGATGGCGCTGGCCCGTCAGGGTGTGGTGACTCCCGAAATGGAGTACATCGCCATCCGCGAGAACCTCGGCAAGGACGACCCCGACAGCTACATTACGCCCGAGTTCGTGCGCGATGAGGTGGCCGCCGGGCGCGCCGTCATCCCGTGCAACCCCAACCACCCCGAGGCCGAACCGATGATTATCGGCAGCAAGTTCTTCGTGAAAATCAACACCAACATCGGCAATTCCGCCCTCGGCTCCTCCATTGAAGAGGAGGTGGAGAAGAGCGTCTATAGCGCGCGCCTCGGCGGCGACACACTGATGGACCTCTCCACCGGCAAGCACATCCACCAGACCCGCGAGTGGATCATCCGCAACTGCCCCGTGCCCATGGGCACCGTGCCGATGTACCAGGCACTCGAGAAGGTGAACGGCAAGGCCGACGAGCTGACGTGGGAGATGTACCGCGACACCCTCATCGAACAGTGCGAGCAGGGAGTGGACTACTTCACCATCCACGCCGGACTGCTGAAACATCTGCTCCCCGCTGTGGCAAAGCGTCTTACGGGCTGCGTGTCGCGCGGCGGCAGCATCATGGCCAAATGGATGAAGGACCACAACGAGGAGAACTTCCTCTACACCCACTGGGACGAGATTTGCGACATCCTCGCCGAGTACGACGTGGCGGTCAGCATCGGCGACGGCCTTCGTCCGGGCAGCACCCACGACGCCAACGACGAGGCGCAGCTCGGCGAACTGAAGGTGATGGGCGAACTTTGCCTCCGCGCCTGGGAGAAGAACGTGCAGGTGCTCATCGAAGGCCCCGGCCACGTGCCGATGGACAAGATCAAGGAGAACATGGAGCTCCAGAAGGAGTGGTGCCACAACGCGCCGTTCTACACGCTCGGACCTCTCACCATCGACATCGCGCCCGCCTACGACCACATCACCTCCGCCATCGGCGCGGCCATGATCGGCTGGTTCGGCACGGCCATGCTCTGCTACGTCACCCCGAAGGAGCACCTCGCCCTGCCCAACAAGGATGACGTGCGCGAGGGCATCATCACCTACAAGATTGCCGCCCACGCCGCCGACCTCGCCAAGCACCACCCGATGGCCGCCGAACGCGACAACGCGCTGAGCAAGGCCCGCTTCGAATTCCGCTGGATCGACCAGTTCAACCTCTCCCTCGACCCCGAAAAGGCCAAGGAATTCTATGGTGTGGAGAAGATCAGGCACACGCCCTACTGCACGATGTGCGGCCCCAACTTCTGCGCCATGCGCATCTCGCGCGAAGTCTCATCCCAAGGCAGAATCACAGAATAAGGAGGCACAAAATGGAATTCTACGACACCATCAAAAATCTGGTCTGGGACGACGTGACCCGCAGCGTTTACGAGAAGACGGATGCCGATGTACGTCGCGCCCTCGCCAAGGAGACCCTCACCATTGAGGATTTCAAGGCGCTGGTTTCACCCGCAGCGGAGCCGTATCTGGAGCAGATGGCACAATTGTCGCGCCACTACACCCAGCAGCGTTTCGGCAAGGTAATCCTGCTCTACATACCGATGTACCTTTCCAACGAGTGCAGCAACCACTGCATCTACTGCGGCTTCAACCACAACAACGATATCGCACGCAAGACACTCACCGACGAGGAGATTCTGGAGGAGATAAAGGTCATCAAATCGATGGGGTACGACAATGTGCTGCTGCTTACCGGAGAGCATCCGCGTGCCGCCGGGGCGGACTACATCGAACATGCCATCAGGCTCTGCCGCGACCATTTTGCCGCCATCAACCTGGAGGTCTACCCCATGAAGGTGGAGGAATACCGCCGGATGGGACAAGCCGGATGCAACAGCGTATACATCTACCAGGAGACCTACAACGAAAGCCGTTACAAAATCTATCACCCGAAAGGGATGAAGAGCCATTACGCATGGCGCTTGGGCACTCCCGAACGGGTGGCGCAGGCCGGCATACACCGCGTGGGGATGGGCGCCCTCATCGGACTGGAGGAGTGGCGCACCGAGATGGTTTTCCTAGCCATGCACCTGCAGTTCATGACCAAAAACTACTGGAAGACAAAATACAGCCTGTCGTTCCCGAGGATGCGTCCCGCCGCAGGCGGATACCAGCCAAACTTCCTGATGAGCGAGAAACAGTTTGCACAGACGCTGTGGGCCTTCCGTATTTTTGATCACGATGTGGAGATTTCGATGTCCACGCGGGAGACCTCATCCATGCGCGACCACTTCATCACACTGGGGGTCACCTCTGTGAGCGCGGGCTCACACACCGACCCGGGCGGCTATGCCCACCCCGACCGCGAACTGGAGCAGTTCCACATCAACGATGACCGTGACCCCAAGACAATCGAGCGGATGATCCGGGCGCAGGGCTACGATGTCATATACAAGGATTGGGACCGCACATTGCTCTAAAAAATGTGCCGGTTGTTGAAAAATCATGCGGTTTTTCACAATGCAAAAGGCTGACTTGACATGGGCAAATGTTATCATAAGCATCTAAAATATTGAAATACAATTAGAATTCTCTAAGAAATTTTTTTATGGAAAATGATGCGGGGTATTTGGATTTTGCCTACTTTTGCACCCACGAAAATGTCCGGGTGGTGGAATTGGTAGACACGCCACTTTGAGGGGGTGGTGGCCGGAAGGCCGTGCAAGTTCAAGTCTTGTCCCGGACACTGCACCAAGCAGCTCCGATGGCGGAATTGGTAGACGCGCTACATTCAGGGTGTAGTGGGCGAACGCCCGTGCAAGTTCGACTCTTGTTCGGAGCACCGATTGGCAAAAAGTTCATCTTTTTGCCAATTTTTGGCTGAGTTATTTGACAAAATTTTAATTAACTTAATAAACATTTAATTATCAGTAAAATGATTAACCAGTACGAAACCGTTTTCATTATGACTCCCGTTTTGTCTGAAGAACAGATGAAGGAAACGGTAAACAAATTTGAGAAGTTCATGCTTGACAATGGATGTGAAATTGTCAACAGTGAGAACTGGGGCATGAAGAAGTTGGCCTACCCGATCGCGAAAAAGACCTCCGGCTTTTACCAGCTCTTTGAGTTCAAGGCGGACGGCTCCTTTATCAAGAATCTGGAGATCCAGTACAAACGTGACGAGAAGATTATCCGCTTCATGACCGTCATGCTGGACAAATACGGCATCCAGTTCAACGAACGCCGCCGTCAGAACAGAAGCGAAAAGAAAAACAGTGATAACGAATAAAATCGAGAGGTATGGCACAGGCAAATTCAGATATCAAATATTTAACCCCGATTGCGGTGGACATTAAAAAGAAAAAGTTCTGCCGTTTCAAGAAATTAGGAATCAAATACATTGATTATAAAGACGCACAATATCTGACCCGCTTCATCAACGACCAGGGTAAGATTTTGCCGAGACGTCTGACCGGTACTTCCCTGAAGTATCAGAAAAAGGTGGCACAGGCCGTAAAAAGGGCACGGCAGATCGCCTTACTGCCGTTTGTGGGTGATAACTTAAAAGAAAACATGGGAGGAAACAAATAATGGAAATTATCTTAAAGGAAGACGTCGCCAATTTGGGCTATGCCGACGAAATCGTCAACGTGAAAAACGGTTATGCCCGCAACTATTTGTTCCCAAACAAACTGGCTATCCAGGCCACTGAGAGCAACAAGAAAGTGCTTGCTGAAAATCTCCGTCAGAGGAGCCGCAAACTGGCCAAGATCAAAACCGATGCGGAAGCATTGGCCAAACTGTTGGAGAATGTCACTGTCAAGCTGGCTGTCAAGGCAACGGAAGAGGGCACCATTTACGGTTCCATCACCAACGGCATGATTGCCGAGGCACTGCAAAACGACCACAACATCACTATCGACCGTAAGAAAATCGTGGTGAACGAGCAGCATGTCAAAACCGTCGGCAATTACAAGGCGATGGTGAACCTCCACAAGGAGGTGCATGTGGAACTGCCCGTTGAAGTGGTTGCAGAATAACACATCTATTTTGAACATTAGAAAAGAGGATTTGCACAAATCCTCTTTTTTTCTGTCATACCGCCGATATGGAAAAGAAACACAGAGGCAGACCCTTATCCTATCTGCTCACGACCTACCTGCTGGGGATGGGCCTGTTCACTTTGTTCCGCATTACAAACACATTGGCGTTCAGGATTCATGCAGGCCCACAAAATTGGGGGAGCGGGCTCTTGAAGGCATTCGCAATGGGGCTGCGCTTCGACACAGTCATAAGCTGCTATATACTCTCCATACCGTTAGTCGGGATCGTGACCGGCCACCTGTGCGGCATGCGACGCGACGGCTACTATCGCGGCTGGCACCTCCTTACTGTGCTGCTGTACCTGACAGCCTTTTTGGCCTGTGCCGCCGACATACCCTATTTCAACTATTTCTTCACACGTCTGAACGTTTCCGCATTCAGCTGGATGGATTCACTGCCGTTCGTCGTGAAGATGATTGTGGAGGAGCCTGCGTTCATCCTTTACCTGTTCCTCTTTCTCGCTGTCGGCTTCTGTTATGTGTTGCTGATGCGGCGCATACGGCTCCGCTGGCTGACCCAAGTTGAAAAACCGGAACGAATTCTGCCTGCCATACTGCTCGGAATACTGATGGCAGGCTGCTGTATGATTGGAATGCGCGGACGGCTCTCGATAAAAAGCCCGATCCGCACCGGCACCGCCTATTTCTCAGACAACGCATTTCTGAACCAGCTGGGACTGAACCCGATGTTCACCCTGCTAAGCAGCATGCGCGAAGCCAAAAAGAACAAGGAGCTGCACCTCATTGATTCCGAAACCGCCCGGCAGGTTGCCACCGGATGGCTCCCGGAACCGCGACATGACACATCAGGAATAATCCGGCTGTCACCGGACTGCAATGTGGTGGTTGTCATTATGGAATCCATGGCCGCCTGCAAGGTTGGGCATTTCCGTCCGGAACGGAACCTCACACCGCATCTGGACAGCCTGATTGCCGGATCGCTCATCTTTGAAAACGCATACAGCGCAGGCATACACACGCATAACGGAATCTATTCGACACTCTTTTCCCAACCGGCCATTCCGGGAAGGCACAGCATGAAATGGACGGTGATTCCGAAAATTGACGGAATGCCCGCATTATTCCACTCGAAAGGCTACCAGACCATATATTTCACCACCCATGACGAACAGTTTGACAACGTGGCCGGTTTCCTGTACGCCAACGGCATCGGACGCATCATTTCCCAGAAGGACTATCCCGCCAAAGAGGTGAAAAGCACTCTTGGAGTGCCTGACCACGTGATGTTTGACCGCGCTATCGAGGAGTTGGGCAAGGAGCGGCGGCCCTTTTTCGCCTGCCTGATGACCGCAAGCGACCACAACCCATACATCCTGCCGGATGACATCGGATGGGAACCCCGTTCCAAGAATATAAGCGAAAAGATGGTGGAATATGCCGACTGGGCCATCGGACGGTTCATCCGCAAGGCAAAACAGACTTCATGGTTCGCCAATACGCTGTTTGTCTTTGTTGCCGACCATGGTTCCTCCGACGAGAGCCTTTACGACATGCCGCTCTCCTACCATCATGTGCCGTTGCTCTTCTACTGCCCCGGACAAATCCAACCGGACCGGCGCAGCGACCTCGCACTCCAAACCGACATCGGCCCGACCATAGCCGGCATGATCTTTCATACAGGAAACGACAACCCTGCCGGAATCGACCTGCAGCGGCAACAGCGGCCCTACGCCTATTTCAGTGCAGACGACAAAATTGGTGTGCTGGATTCCATCTTTTTCTACCGATACCGCATGAGCGACGGCAATGAAAACCTGTACCGCTACCGGAACCATGAGACCGTCAACCTGCTGCCGGAATACAGGACAAAAGCCGATTCCATGCGGAGATACGGCTTTTCGATGATACAGCAGGCTTATGACAAACTGAACAGGCGTCCCTGAAACGTATCCCGCTCCGCCAGCCTGCTCTCAACCACCTGCACCACCCGCTCGTTGCGGATCAGCTCCCAGGCCGGCACCTGCAGAAAACGGGGCGGCACCTCCCCTGCAAACCGCTCCACCATCACTTCCGGATTCAGCCGCTCCAGAAAATCTATAATGAAATCTATGTATTCATGAAACCCAAATGTATGGAAGCGTTGAGGTTCCTGCGAATAGAGCTCCGCCATCGGCGTGTTACGGATTATCTGCAGCTGATGGAATTTCACGGTGCTGACAGGCAGTGAGGAGATCAGATCCGCCCATTGCAGCCATTCCTCCGGCGTTTCGTCAGGAAGGCCGAACATCAGGTGGATTCCGGCAGGCAGGCCATACTGGCGCGTTTTTTCCAACGCACGCACCGATGTTGCGAAATCATGTCCACGGTTAACTGTGGCAAGGGTCCGGTCGTTACAGCTCTCCACGCCATACTCAAGCATCACATAACGGGTTTCGGCCAGTTGCGCAAGAAAAGAGAGCAAGGCATCATCAATACAATCAGGACGTGTGCCTATCACCAGCCCCACCACATCAGGCAAAGACAATGCCTCCGCATATAGTTTCTTAAGCTGCTCCAACGGAGCATAAGTGTTGGTATAAGCCTGGAAATATGCCATGTATGAAACAGCCTTGCGATACCGCCATCGATGGAACGCCATTCCCTCCTCCAGCTGCTGCACAATGGATTTGGAAGGGTCGCAATAGGATGGGTTGAAGGCGGAATTGTCACAGTAGGTGCAACCGCCATAACCGATGCGTCCGTCACGGTTGGGACATGTGAAACCGGCATGGAGGCTCAGTTTCTGCACCCTCGTGCCAAACAGGCTTTTAAGATATGAGGAATAAGCGTGATAGCGGCGGCTGTCGCCCCAAGGATAAATCATTCCTTTTCCGTCTCAGGACGGCTTTCAAAGTTGAAATGGAGACTGCCGAGGCTGATGCTCTGCAGGCTGTTGGAAAAACGGCGGTCCTGTTTCAGGTACTCCACCAGCTGGCTCTGGCTCACACGCACCGAATTGCGCCCTTTCTGGTAATCAGTAAAGAGCTTGTCATAATCCAAAGCCAGTTTTTTGGAGCGCAAATCCGCAGAAAGAAGAGCCAGCCCTTTGTCCTCCAACGTGACGGCACAAACGGAATCAGACTGGTATACTGCCATTTTTGTGTCCGGCACATTTTTGAGGCTCAACTGGTAGCTGTAATCCACACGGTAGGTTTTTGACATTTTCATCATAAACCAGCATCCTGCGGCTATCAGCAGGCACAGCAGGAGATTCACCCTTGTGCTCCGGCTTCGGATTGGAGGCATGATACCCTATTTCTTTTCAGCGTTGTTTGCAGAAACTGCCCCCTGGGAGATGGCCGATTTTTCGAAGGTGATTTTCACTCCATTCTCAACCTCCACATCGACCGTGGTCTCATGCACTTCAGAAATCTTTCCGTGGATGCCTCCGATAGTGACGATCTTGTCACCCTTTTTCAGGCTTTCACGGAATTTCTGCTGCTCCTTGTTCTGCTTTGATTGCGGACGAATCATGAAGAAATAGAATATGAAAACCAGCAGCAGAATGAAAATCAGTGAAGAAAGGCCGCTACCCTTTTTCGGTGCAGCCGTCTGTTGCAGCAATATGAATTGTATAAGGTTTAATACTTGCATCTTAATAATATTTTAACAGTTAATAATCAGTTTATGGTTTCTCAACATTGGCGGTAAACCACAGGACAGTTTCAGCCGGATAGGTGTTCGCCTGAACACTCACACGCTTGCGCTGCTGTCCGCTCTTGTCCTTGGAATTGAAAGTGATGGTGATTTTCCCACTTTTTCCCGGCATTACTGGCTCCTTCGTATAGTCCGCAACAGTGCAGCCGCATCCCGGAACCACCGCCGAAATAATCAGATTGGATTTTCCGGAATTGATGAAGGAATAGGAATAGCTCACCTTCTCCCCCTCTTTGAGTGTGCCGAAATCATGTTCTATTTCATCGAATGAAAAGGCGGGAAGCGGAGCATTTTCATCAACCCCTTCCGGTGTGGCAGGATTGTTAATCAGATCGCTGGTCACCTCCGGCTGCCTGTTTCCGGAGCAGGCGGCAAAAACAAGCGCCGCAGCAACTAACAAAACGCTTAACCGTTTCATATCACGCATTTTTCAAACTTTCCGCACCGCTGACCATTTCAATCAGCTCATTGGTGATGGCTGCCTGACGCAATTTGTTATAGGTCAAATTCAACTGCTTGGTCAGTTCGCTGGCGTTCTCGGTCGCCTTGTGCATGGCGGTCATGCGCGCCCCGTGCTCGGCGGCGATGGACTCGAGCAGCGACTGGTAGAACTTCATCTTGGTCATTGAGGGTACAAGTTGCTGATACAGCACCTCACGGGAGGGCTCGAAAATAAAGTCGTGCTTCATCCCAACAGGCTCGCCAGCATCAGGCGAAAAACAAACGGGAAGATACTGCTCGTGGGTCAGAATCTGAGTGGCGGCGTTCTTGAATTTGTTATATACAATCTCCACCTTGTCAATCTCCTTCCTGACAAACTGCTGCATGAGCCCCTCGGCAATGCCGGCGGCCTCCTGGAAAGTGCAGGCGTCAAGAACCGACTCGTGCGATGAGAGCAGCGGGTATTTTTTCCGGCGAAGGTATTCGTTGGCCTTTTTGCCGATACCGATAAACCTGACATTGCCTGCGGCCATCTGACTGCGATAGTCGGAAGCCAGCAGTGCCTCAGTACGTTTGAGCACATTGTTGTTAAAGCCTCCGCACAAACCTTTGTTTGAGGTAATGACCACCAAAACCACCCTTTCCGGCGCACGCACCTCCTCAAGAGGATTTGCATCCCCATCGGATTGTGTGGACATCAGGTCGGCCAAAATGGCGGAGAGTTCGTTTGCGTACGGACGCAGTTTCAGAATGGTGTTCTGCGCCCTTCTCAACTTGGCTGCAGAAACCATCTTCATCGCACTGGTAATCTTCTGTGTGGACTCCACAGAAGCCATCCGCACACGGATATCTTTCAAATTCGCCATAACTGTATGGTTTTAATTAGGCTTCATACTTTTTGGCCACATCTGCGCAGACCTCCTCCAACACCTTGGTGATGGCGGCATCCACCTTACCCTCCTTGAGCTGCTGCAACGTGTCCGCGTGGTATTCGCGCATGTTCAGCAGGAACTCGGATTCGAAATCGGCGATGCTGCGCACCGGCACCTTCTGCAGCAACCCTTTGGTACCGCAATAGATGATGGCAATCTGATCCTCCACACGATATGGCTTGTACTGCGGCTGTTTCAGAATCTCCACGTTGCGGTCACCCTTGTCCAATGCGGCCTGCGTTGCTGCATCAATGTCGGAACCGAATTTGGTGAAGGCCTGCAGCTCGGTATATTGCGCCTGGTCCAGCTTCAGCGTACCGGCAATCTTCTTCATGGATTTGATCTGGGCGTTACCGCCGACACGTGACACCGAAATACCCACGTTGATGGCCGGACGGATACCGGCGTTGAACAGTGCCGATTCCAGATAGATCTGGCCGTCGGTGATGGAGATGACATTGGTCGGAATGTAGGCGGAAACGTCACCGGCCTGGGTTTCGATGACAGGAAGGGCTGTCAGGGAACCGCCACCCTTCACCACAGGCTTCAGGCACTCGGGAAGGTCGTTCATCTGACGTGCAATCTCATCGGATTCGATGATTTTGGCAGCCCTTTCCAACAGACGGCTGTGCAGGTAGAAGATGTCACCCGGATAGGCCTCACGTCCGGAGGGACGGCGCAGCAGCAGGGAGACCTCACGATAGGCGACGGCCTGTTTGGAGAGATCATCGTAAATAATCAGCGCGTGACGCCCTGTGTCGCGGAAGAACTCTCCGATGGCGGCACCGGCATAAGGCGCATAGAACTGCATGGCGGCAGGATCGGAAGCCGTGGCGGCAACCACAGTTGTGTAAGGCATCGCACCGTGGTCTGTCAGAGTCTTGACAATATTAGCAACTGTTGAGCCCTTCTGTCCGACAGCCACATAAATACAGTAAACCGGCTCGCCTTTTTCATAGAACTCCTTCTGGTTGATGATGGTGTCGATGGCGATGGCGGTTTTACCGATCTGACGGTCACCGATAATAAGCTCACGCTGTCCGCGTCCGATAGGAATCATGGCGTCGATGGCCTTGATACCGGTCTGCAGCGGCTGCTTCACAGGCTGCCTGAAAATAACTCCCGGAGCCTTCCGCTCCAACGGCAACTCATACTTTTCACCCTTAATTTCACCTTTACCGTCAATAGGTTCGCCAAGCGTATTGATGACGCGGCCGAAAAGGCCCTCTCCCACGCGGATGGAGGCGATACGGCAAGTGCGGCGGCACAGGTCTCCTTCGTTCAACTCCTTGCCCTCACCTAAAAGCACTATACCCACATTGTCGTCCTCAAGGTTGAGCACTATGCCCTGGATATCTGCCTTGTCGAAATAGATTAACTCACCGGATTGGGCATTGGTCAGTCCGTACACACGGGCAATGCCGTCACCCACTTCAAGGATGACACCGGTTTCTTCCAACTCCTTTTTGTCGCTGAAGTTGGCCAGCTGCTGTCTGATTATTGCGGATACTTCCGAAGGTTTTATTTCTGCCATGTTCTTATTATTTTTCTGTAATTGTCTAAATTTAAGCCGGAACTAAAAACTGACCTGATAAGTTTTGTCAGTCAGTTCCCGTTTCAGTTTGTTGAGGCTGTTCAGGATGCTTGCGTCCACCATATAGTCATTATACTTGATGACAATGCCTCCGATAAGATCGGGCGACACATGCTCCACCAGTTCAATGTTCGCTTTGGTTTCGCCTGCCACCTTGGATTTGATTTTATCACGCGCGACATCATCCATCGGCTGAGCCGTAAAAACATCAAGGGTGATGATGTTTTTGGAAGCCTTGTAGATTTTGACATATTCGCTACAAATGGTGTCCAGCTGCAACTCACGCCCCTTTCGCAGAATCAGCATCAGGTAGCGGAAGGATGGTTCGCTGACACGGCTTTCAAAGAGATCCCTAAGGATGGCAGCCTTTTTGTCGGAATGGACAATAGGGCTGTTGAAGGTGAAACGCAGTTCGGGATTGTTGTCGAACGTGTCGTCAATCAGCAGGATGTCCTTACTGATCTCCTCCACCTCGTTCCTTTCCTTGGCGAACTCGAACAGTGCCTTGGCATACCGGGCGGCCAATTTGGTTCTTTTCATGTCAGTTCAACTTTATTTCGTCCACTAAACGGTTCACATAACTGGTGTGCCTGCCGCTCTCCTTCATCTCCTCAGACAATACTTTGCCGGCAATTTCCAAAGAGAGTTCGGCGATGGTGTTGCGCACCTCAGCGATGGCCTTCATCTGTTCATAATGAATGTTCTCCTTGGCACTTGTCAGGATGCGCTGCGCCTCCTCATTGGCTTTTTCCTTGGCCTCATCATACATTTTCTGGCTGATTTTCCGAGCTTCTGCCAAAATGGAGTCACGCTCCTCCTTGGCTTCCTTGAGCAACTGCTCATTGTTCGCCTGCAAAGCCTTCATCTCCTCGCGTGTCTTTTCCGCCAGTTCAAGGGCTTCGCTGATTTTGGTCTCACGTTTGTCCAATGCCTGGACAATCACCGGCCAGCCGAATTTCCCAAGTATGAAAACCAGTATCAAAAAGGACAATGTCATCCAGAAAATCAATCCGATACCAGGTAATACAAGTTCCATGTCTCTTTATTTTAATTTTATTGTAATACTTCTTGTTTTGTGACAGGGGCATCATGCCTCCCACATGTGGCAACGTATAC
>JAEEGJ010018045.1_pt1 | contig 15829 bp, 11 predicted proteins | sample 8958761 | NCBI WGS metagenome assembly JAEEGJ01 (sample SAMN16246546, study PRJNA631951) | gut metagenome | biome: gut microbiome; feature: rumen; material: RS-attached | host: Bos | place: Iran: Karaj | collected 2018-10
TACCGCAAAACCGTGAAATAACGGCCGGGGGAGTACATGGGCACCTGCTCCGGCAGGATGTCGATGATGCAGTAGGGTGTGCTCTCGGTGTCCGTCATGGCGCTAAAGGATTACGATGAGCCCGGCGATAAGGGCGGCCGGGATGGCCAGCACCATTCCGATGAGGGAACCCTTGATATGGAACCAGTAGTCGCGGTAGTCCTTCACCATATCCTCGGTCCCCTTGATCACGAAATGCTTGTCATGGCAGAACCAAAGGCAGTCCAGCACGAAGGCGTCGAACCAGTCCACGACGCACCAGAGGGCATAGGCAGTGAGCGCCCCGCACCAGAACGTCGTGCAGCCGTTGACGTACTTCACGAGGAGGCCCAGCAGCACGCCGAAGATGATAAGAGCCACGATCTTCTTCGCGTAGAAGGCCGGTCCGCCGGGACGGTTGCTGTCATCCACCAGGCCCAGGGACTTGCAGCGCTCGATGATGGCCGGGGGATAGTTGAAGATGGTCTTCACCGGGTCCCTGGACATCAGGAACACGAACAGCGTGAAGAGCGCACAGGCGGCGAGGGATTCGAGCAGGAAGGTCATAGGCTACTGGTACTTGTGGAAGTTATATTGTCCTCTCAGTTCAGCCTTGGTCTTCTCATCCTGATGGGTGAAGTATGCCTTCCAGCTAGGGCAGAAGTTGATATGCCAGCGCCAGAGTCTTCCGAGGGAAGACTTCGGGCTCCTGTCATAGTGTGCGCGAAGCTTGCATTTCTCACAGGGGTATTGTGCCATAGGATTAAGGTTTTTCAAGATACATTATGGTCTTTCCATGCTTTTCGGCGTACTCTATTTCAGAACGAGTACTGGAGCCAATATATCCGCCAACATTGATAACGTAGATGGCATCTGCCATATCTATCTTCCGCTTGTGCATATTGTCCAGCATCTCCTTGGTCCCGGGAGTCCATACCTCATCGTCACCAGAATGGCCGAAGAGACCGACACTGATGACGATATTGCCTTCGAGAGTGAGACGTTTCTGTGCCTCAAGGAACTGTTCTTTGAAGCGAGTGCTACCGCAGAGAGTAATGACCGGGAATCTACCTACCATATTATAGTTTTTCAATCAAGTATGTCAATCTCTCATTGATATACGCTTTGAGTTCCGGGGAGTTCGAGATGTCAATGTCATCCGCAAGGTTCAGGTAGAAACCACATGCGGCAGACAGGGAAAGCTTGTTGTTTAGCGTCCCGCTCACTCTCCAGCGTCCATCCGGAAGAATCTCAAGGTAATTCCTGACATCAGGATACTGCTCGACAAGGATGTTCTTGGCACGAGTCGTTTTCAATTCCATGTTGAGTTCGATATGCTCAGTGCCATAGAAGCCGAACATGTCCAAGTCAAACGTCCTATGCAACTTTGCATACTGCCAGTTACGGTTGGTGACTTCTACAGCGTTTGCCCGTTTCAAGAGGAAGACCTTGTTCTTGCGTTCCTTGCCGCTGTAATCATACGCCCAGATAGCATCGAAGCGGCCGTTGTCCACGAAACTGAACGCCTCTATGTTCCTGTCCGCGCCGGTAGTATTGCTGTTGGACGAATCATACCCCTTCAGGATTATAGTCTTGCCGGTCTGGATAGCCTTGCTGATGGCATCGATCTTATCAGCCATCTCACTGTGCCGTAGATACTTACGGTCAATAATCTCCTGCTTGATGTTGTCAGGCATCTTCTTGCTTTCCGAACCGTATCGGTAGTAGGGGATACCATCAAGGTAGACAATCCCCTGAACGGCAGGAGAGACCGTCAGGTCAAGCACCTGTCCGTCTTCCCTGAAATGAGGGCTGACATACTGGAAACTCTCAGGGAACCTTTTCTTGACAATGGCCATGATATGACGGCAGTACTCGTCATTCTTGTCCTTGTTGCCATCCGAGGAAAGTTCACCCTTCGTTATAAGAAAATCGATGTCTGCCTGTACTCCGTTGATGTAACGTCTCTTCTCATCCGTCCCTATGTACAGATGACTCTCGCCCTGCTCGACGTACCGGTTCATAAATGCGCATAAGGTCTTGAGTATCTTGAAGCTTTGATCCGTCTCATTAGGCTGGGAGGTCTCGTTGTCATACACCCACGACATCTTATGCTCAATCCTGTCGTCTTCAGGAGGGAATGGGAAATATGAATTGTCCTTATTACCGATGACTTCAATCGCATCGTTGATATTCAATATCGTGCATATTTCCCGGTGAAGATCATCCCGGAGCCGTTCGAGGGAGGTGCTCCCGATAAAACGGTTGGATGCCTGGACGAGTTTCGCGACGTCCGAGAGCTCTGTGTCCTGCAATTCACTGATGACCTGGGTAAGGACATCGGATTCCTCCGGATTGTCATACTCCTTCAGAACCTTGGCCATCGTGCGCTTTTCAAGGATGCCCATGTCCTTGGAATCGTAGGTATCCAAAGACAGAATGCCATCATAGTCCTTCTTCGCGAAAGCGATCAGGGACTGGAGGTATTGCCTGGAGAATGAATAGTAATCGAGATCGACGCTGTCTTCCACGATCGCAGCCAAAGCGCAGCAAACACCCAGATAACTTTCCTTATTCTTGGAACCACTCAGAGCACGGGCCTGTTTGATTGCCAGGATGCGATGGAGAAGACTGATTCGTTCCTTATCCATCATCCGGATTGTCTTCTTTGGCGGTATAGGTGAAGAGATGATCTTATTCGAATAGAACAAAAGACGCACGAAACTGTCCCTGGCCTCTTTCTCACCAAACTGTCTGTCCGGAATGTCGTTGGTAACGGAAGCGATGAAGAAATCAAGGTCATCATCATAAGTCTGGATCTCCAGCGTTCGGTAGGAGAAACGGGGGAGGGATTCATATTCGGTCCTGACCAGAAAACCGTATTCTGTCAGCCAGGTATTCTTGACGTTATCACGATAGGGGAAGAGGAGCATGGCATCCATCTTCGAGTACTGCTGTATGTCTTCATCATCCTCCCAGAAGGTTTTACGGATGAACTCGATAACAGTCTCATCGATTGAGAAGCAACTCTCATCCGGATGATATGTGACGTTGATCGTGGCGCCCAGTCCGATGTTTCGGGTGATATCCGTCATGTAAATGCCCCGGATATTGGAGGCAGTGCGAATGACGATCGGACCGGATACGGTCTCGTATGCAGGATCGGTGCTCTCGGCAAAGATGGAATCATAACCCTTGTTCAGGACCCGGACAGTGAGGATGTCACGATCACCATATACCTTCTTCTTCTCTTCCTCTGGCTCTTCAGGAACGGTGGTGGCTACGGTATTCAGGAAAGAGTTGACTGAAAAGGCTTTCTTGTCCTTCTTGTCCTGGAGAACGGCAATGGTTCCGTCTTCTGCGGAAAGCGTAGGCTTGAAACTGTTGCCGCTCTTCAGTTTCATCCGGAGGAAGAAGCGATTTAAGTCGAACAACGAAACGTTGTCCTTGTTCACCTGGACGGTACCGTGGTTCTCATACCACCAATCCTTCTCGCACTCCCTAATCTTTGCTCCACGTAGCGCCTTTACAAAGGCAAGGACGTCAAGGTCAACGACAGCATCGAGGGTATATCCGACATCGTCGATGCCCTCTGCCCGGATGAGCCGAACGAAAAGAGGTACTAGGACATCTGAGATATCCTGCTTGAGAAGAGAAATAAGATATATCAGGCAAGACATGTATCTCTGCCGGTCAGCCATCCGGTCACCTTCACACAGGAAAGCGGCCGCAGCGAGGATCTTTATGTCTTTTTCAAGGTCCTGGTGGCGTATCTGTTCCGCCTCCTGAAGGGGGAGTTCGCCAAGCTCCGAAGAGATCTGCTCAGCCCGCTGCAACAACAGGCCGATAGTCGTCATATAGGAGCTGTCATTGGACAGATCCTGAGAACGATCGTTGATGGCATCTCGAAGGTATTTCAGTACGCTTTCGTGGTACTGGTCAATATAGTCAGGCGTGATGGGAAACCACGGGAGGGCTATCTCTTCTGATTTCATAATGTGGTCAGTTTTCTAGTGGAGATACACTTCAGTTTTTCGATTATGCAACACCATCTGATTTCTCAAGGATTCGGCCTAGAGTATAATCCATCTGGGCCATTATGAATTCGATGTCAGCGGCTTCGTCGTATATTATAATCTCGTTGCCCTGATCGTCTTTAGGGATAAGGATATTAGCAGAGAGCACCTCAACGATAATGTATGGACGGGTGCCTTTATAAGCTCCTGTTAGGAATTTTATAGCATCGTACTTGATCGGGACAGGTGTAACCTCTCCAGGTTCATCTTCTTCCGAAGGTATTTCGTTGACCTTGTATTCTTTTCCATTCAGGACGTAACGAATGAACTTGTCATTATTCTCCGGAAACAAATCTCGGTATTCGTGGGTCTTCGTTCCGGCGAGAATCTCGTTGAAATACTGACGTTTGAGATTGAGAGTTAGAATCTTCATATCAAGGACAAAAAGACTGCTTGGCTAATGCATAACACACATATACAAAGATAGCCAACTTTCTAAGAATAGGCGCAATTAAAATTGTATTGTATGAATTACGGTTACATTAGAGTAAGCAGCGACAAACAAACTGTCGAGAATCAGAGATTTGAGATAAACAACTTCTGCATCAAGGAATCCATTCACATTGACGGATGGATTGAAGAAACAATCAGCGGAACGAAAAACTACAATAAGCGCCAACTGGGTAAGCTTCTGAAGCGAGTTCAAAAGGATGATCTAATCATCTGTGCCGAACTGTCCCGTTTGGGGCGAAGTCTATTCATGATTATGGAAATCTTGAACATCTGCATGAGCAAAGAATGCCGAGTATGGACAATTAAGGATAATTACAGGCTTGGTGAAGACATTCAAAGTAAAGTTCTGGCATTTGCATTTGGTTTATCTGCGGAGATAGAGCGGAATCTTATAAGCCAACGTACTAAGGAGGCTCTTGCCAGAAAGAAGGCAGAGGGTGCGAAACTAGGCAGAGTTGAGGGAAGTAAGAATAACAAGCATAAATTAGATGGCAAGGGGGCAACGATTCGTCGGCTGCTTGAGAAAGGATATTCAAAGGCCGCAATTGCACGGAAACTTAAGGTTCACAGATGCACGTTATATCGATATCTTAGACAGGATATGGATGATTCAGAATAGCGACCGCAAGGCTGCAACGGATTTGATATCGTTATCGGGAACCCACCATACATAAAAGAGTATACAAACCGTGATGCTTTTAATGGATTTAGAGAAGCAAGCCCTTATTATATGGGCAAGATGGACATCTGGTACGGGTTCGCATGTCATTCTATCGATTTATTGAATCAGCGGGGAGTCGTTTGTTTTATTGCGCAAAACAACTGGACAACAAGTTCTGGTGCAAAGAAGTTGAGATACAAGGTCTTAAAAGATACGCGAATCTCTCAGCTTCTGGATTTTAACACATATATGGTATTCTCGGAAGCTGGAATACAAACAATGGTTATGATATTCAGCAGAAATACCTCAAGGGCAATGCATCAGATAGATTTACGCACTTTGCTGCCGGGAGCCACAAAGGATGATATGATTGCCCTGCTCAATAAGAATAGCACGCAACACACAGATTATAAAGAGATTATCTTTGAAGCGCAGCCATCCGATAATCCATTAACATTCTCTGGGGATGAAGATTTGCTCAGCAAGATTAAGCGCAATAAGGTCTTCCTAATGGATGACGAGGTGGCCCAAGGCATCGTCTTTCCGCAAGATTTTCTGGACAAGAGAGGACAATCGAAATTAGGATCCCATGCCATTGGTGATGGCATATTCGGCCTATCGATGGAAGAGTATCGCTCGCTTAGTTTGAATGATACGGAAAAGGCTCTTATTAAGCCGTACTATACAACAGCTGAGATAAGACGGTATTATACAGAGCCGAACAACCATAAGTGGTTAATTTACACAGATTCTACATTTAGTGATCCTCGGAGCTTGGACAATTGTCCCACCCTTAAAGCACATCTGGATCAATTCCAATCCGTAATCACATCCAGCAATAAGCCCTATGGTTTACATCGAGCAAGAAAAGAACACTTCTTTAAGGGAGAAAAAATCGTGTCTCTTCGCAAGTGCGTAGGTATGCCATGCTTTTCTTATTCAGATTTTGACTGCTATGTCACTCAAACTTTCTTTGTAATACAGACCTCCCGGTGGGATTTGCGTTTCCTTACGGGTTTGCTTAATTCCAAGATGATCGCTTACTGGCTCAAGAAGAAGGGGAAAATGCAGGGAGATAATTATCAAGTAGACAAGGAGCCTCTTATAATGATACCTCTTCCGAGTCCTGAGTCAGAACAAGAGTCTATTGCGAGCAAGGTGTCGGCCATTATAGATGGGAAGAGACGGGATCCGGAGTTCAATACTTTGGAACTTGAAAAGCAGATCGATAGAATCGTGTATGAGCTCTACGGATTGGATTCTGCAGAGATATCAATTATTGAGAGCAATTGATGACCGTCTGATTGCAACGGCCAATCCGGCTTTGACATTGTTATCGGAAATCCGCCATATCTATCATCTAAGGCCATACCAGAGGAGCAAAAGGCCCTTTATAATAGAGCGTTTCAAACCACTAAAAAGCAATACGACTTATACTCGGTTTTCATTGAGTTGGCTTTAAGGCTTTCCAAGGAGAACGGAGTCCATTCGTTTATTGTACCAGATTCATTGATCGGCCGTTCAAACTTTGAGGGGACTCGAAAGATATTGCTAACCGGAACTATTATTATGAAATGGTTGCATATCAATGATGTATTTGAGGCCGCAAATGTGGCAAGTCTAATCTATGTCTGCAAGAAGAGGCACAACGAGGGGTCATGCTTTGTATATCAGAAAGCGACAGATGTCCCCTCTTGGCAAAATGGGATTATCCGTAGTATTGTGATAGATTCTCTTAACGCTCTTAATTCAGAATCTTCAAAAATTCTTTTTGCAGAGCCGGATAAGCTGCTGGTGCTCAGCCATCTGAGATCCTTCCCTACATTCGAAGCCAACTGTACTTTATGGAGAGGTGAAGAACTTGGGAAGGGGGCAGATGTGATTATTCATTCAATACACAAAGGAGCTGCTCCCATTCTTTCTGGAGAAGATGTTCATAGATACGAAAATCCTCTACCGACAAAATGGATTCGCCAGGGGGACATCGCCAAGGATGCCCCATATTCGGAAAAGAAAATCCTTATTAGACAACTGGGAGATAGAATTAATGCTACAATCGATAAAGATGGAATGGTAACCACCCAATCTGTTTATTCAGTTTTGCCATCAGATAACAAGAAAGATAACCTCTTCTTTTATCTCGGATTGTTGAATTCATCTCTCTTCGACTTTATCTATAGAATGATTTCTGGCGACAAACAGACATTTAAGAGAATAATACTTGAAAACATAAAGGCCCTCCCACTACCAAACAGCATCTCCGCTGATATGTATCAGCAGGTTGTTTTATTGGTAAAACAAAGATTGACCTCGGCTTCGTCAAACTATAATAGTATAGAGAAGGCCATTGATGATGTGGTCTATAAACTATATGATCTGTCTCCAGATATGATCAGGATTGTTCAATCACAGTAATCTCATCTGGCGAAAGGCCATAAAAAGAGTATACCACTCTATTGATTTCCTCCAGAGTAGAAGGACTCGGTTTTTGCAAATGACTCTTTACCAGAGCGATGATTGTTTTCTCGTCATTCACGGGCATGATAGGAATGGGTAGGCTTTCCAATTGATTCTTCTGGATATGGGGGAACAGGCCATCAATGTTCATATATGCAACATTAAACCAAAAAGTACATACAGGGCTGTTTAATACCCCCATTAAGAAGCAGGCCGTATCTTGATCTGGAGCCGCACAATTATAAACCGAGTTGGTATTGTAATAACCCACCTCATCTAATGCAAACTGAATCTCTCCGCTGCAGAATTTTGTGACGAGTTTTGGTTTGTTTTCAAACACTTCCCGCGTTTTGAACTTGGACGGATTTGAAAAATCCGGATTGCAATATAAGGAAGCTCGACCTTCTATAAAGAACGGCTTAATCTGCTCGGATTTCATTAACGGGTATGGCGTTGGCGAGGTTGTTATGCACTCATCTTTATATCCGCATTCAAGGCCCCTTGTGATTTCAAGATAACTACCGAGCGGTTTTGTTTTAGCACTTTGGATCTTTGAGAAAAGTTCGATTGTCTCGTTTGTGTAAACAAAAGGAAAAATGGAGAATGGCATCGACTCGACAACCCCTCTTTCTGCAAGAACCAATAAATCAAAAGTCTTTGTCTCGTTATTGAATCGATACGATGCAACTTTCTCATCTTTTCGTCCCTTCGAACAGACCATAATATTCGCCTCTACAGATGCTGTTTCGAAGGGAGCCTCGGCATTAACATAACGATTAATAAAGAGTTTCTCTTTTAAGAACAATCTGGCGGGCATAAAGTTCTCGTTAGAGAGGAGGCGTGTTGGAACGATAAAACTGAGTGTTCCTTTTTTATTTAGTAGCCGATATGCCTGCTCAATGAAAAGAACATACAAATCGTATTGTCCAACGGCCAACTCGTAATTCTTTTTGTAAGTTGGCTTTAGCGACACATCAAAGTTCTTAGTCCGGACACTGACATATGGCGGATTCCCGATAACAATGTCAAAGCCAGATTGACCGTTGCAATCAGACGGTCGATTGAAAACATCAGAGAACCAGGTGTGCCAAAGAAAGAAATCTTGATTACCGGCAACATCAATGTCTGATAAATCGAGCTGCGGATAGGAGATGCTGACCTGGCTCTTAATTAGAGATTTAATCTCATTCTGTAGCTGTTGTTTCTTGGTATGATTTGTACAACTGTAATATGAGCTCAGTTTCTTTCTCAAAGACTTTTGGATGCCTTCGACTGCTTCGCTTGACGAAAAAATATCGAGTTCTCCTGTTTGTTCCGTCAAACGGCTAAGGTCTACTCCTTTATAGCTCTCAAGCAGAGAGTTACCCTGCATAATCTTATAGTCAAGGTTAGGGAGGGGAGAAGGTGTATCCTCATCTACAACAAGAGAAAGCCAAAAACGCAGACGAGCAATATCAATGGCTCCTTTCTCTATGTCAACGCCGTAAATGTTGTTCTTGATTATTTCACGTTTGAGTTGTGCCCTGTCTCGGTTCTCCTCTTTTCCGAGAACCAATGCCTCTTCGCATCTGACAAGTTCGTTGAGGAGACCCATCGGGAAAGCTCCTGAACCGATTGCAGGATCGCAAATCTTGACGGCAACCAAAGCATCAAAGAGTTTGTCAATTTCATCGTCATTTAGCTTTTCAGCTTCTTCGTAAGGATTGGTCACAAAGGCTCTGACCTGTCCTTCTATAATCCCAGCTTTCTCTACAAGATAGGCGATGAGCGATTCCTGACACATGTATCTGACAATCTCCTTGGGCGTGTAAAAAGCTCCCTTGTCTTTGTTATCTTCAAGCAGATTCTCGAATATCTTGCCTAACATTTCAGGGTCAACACCTACTTCTGCGTCATCCGGATCGTTTTCATCAACAGTGAAGTTGTACTCCGAATAGAATTCAAATAATTCCGAGAAATATTCCCTAGGAAATACAATGGAAAGATAATCTTCTTCGTCTGCTTCAAAAAGACCACCATTAAGGTAGGGGATTGAGGACCATTCCTTCAGAAGAGAACTATCCCACTCCTGCTCCTCGAACAGGGCTTTTCGGTTTTCTGGCTTAGTATTGAGTATCCCGAAAAATAGAGGTTCAAGGACGGAATTAAGATAATCAGCCTGTTTGTTCGAATTGCGGAAGAGATGGAGCATGAAATTATAATCTCCACACATCCATCCTTTCCTTTGCAGGAAATGGAGGAATGTAATGCGCCCCATCAGTTTCTTGACGTAATCGCGGACTTTCTTCTCGTTATTGCAAAAGGCAGTGTAAATCACCTCATTGGGTTTTCCTGTCAGCTTTTCAACCCATTTGCCGCCTTCCTTAACATACTCCTTCCCTGTGATGTAGCGCACAAACTTAGCATACTGCTTCCGATATGTGTCAAAGAACTCATCCGAAAGGGCTTCGACAGAAAAGGCTTCAAGAAGTGCCTTGTTATCCTTTTTGCTTGCAGCCAACGAAACGAACCGATCAATAGCGGTACGACAATGGAGATCTTTCCCAAATAGATAAGTATACCTCTTTGCTTCAGTCGTATCAGACTGTGTGCCTCGTTTATATGCATAAGAGAAACGCCAGTTCCGACCTTCAGGATTGTCATAATGGAAAAGCATGAAGGCGTGGGTAAATTGGAATACCCTGCTTCTGATGATACGCTGTATGCCCACACGTGACCGGGAGATAATCGCATTATCCTCCAAGGTAACATCGAATACTTCCACAATGTCAACGTCGGTATCCGAATCAATCTGAGCAACTCGGTAGATACTCTTGATGTTTGCCTTTTTCAGAGCTTCTCTGTCAATGTCGGACGTGATGTCTTCTTTGACGGGTAAGACCTCAAGCTCCTCGCCGAAAATAGGCCGGAGCACCTTGTCAAGAAATACCGGATAGCCGGGATAGTCGTTATCAAATATACTTTTAAGAACGTCTCGCATGGTCCTATGATATTAGCGCATTATTGTTTTTCCTCGCAGAGGGCAAAGACTGGATCGCCGTATCTGACCGTCGCTTTCTCGGCAATCGTTGAAAATACGGAGGTTATCCAGATACTGACATCCTCATTGACCCCAAATAGGGAATCTCCTTGCTGGTCCCTTTCTTCTTTGTATTTGAGCAACCTGCGGGCAACGGTAGTGTTATTGTTGCGCAAGGCGCGATTGGCGGCTTTCCACGCTTTCTTTGCTTCAGGTGTAGTCAGTTCAGATTCCAAAGAATGCAGGAAAAGATTTGCAGCACGAATCGTTCCGGAAGAATCTCGTGCTGTAGCCATCTGGGTAACATGCATCTGATAGCAATTCAGAATGGCTTGCTTGACTTCATCACTGATAGCATTCTCTGGCGAGTCAAAGAGATCATTTTCCTTACATTTCAGTTCAGCCATACACTCTAATGGCGAGATAGTCTTCACCTCTTCTCCGGAAGCGAGGATGTTTGTAAGCCCACGGTTGATAGCAGTAATCACGGCAACGGTCTTTCCTGCTTCAGTATTGCGCAAGACACCTCCCAGGGATTCAAAGGGCAGGTTTGACAAAAATGCGTATCTATCCGGATGGGCTTTCTGGAACCCTTTCAGGTCAGAGATATACTTGCCGAAAGGAGATTCCTCGTCATCGATAAGCTTATTGAAGTCGGCTTCAGAGAGTTCCTCCAATTCGCTGAAGATCTTGTTATCCTCACCAAACATTGTGTGGAAAGCCTGTAATTTTGCATAAGCAATCTCTATCAGGCGTATTTGCTGGTTGCTTTGTGTGGTGGGGTAGAAGTTGAAGACATGAACGTAATCCTCTTTTGACCCGATTCGGTTCACGCGGCCAATCCGCTGCATCAACCTCGTTGCGTTCCAAGGGGTATCGTAGTTAAGAATAACGTTCGAGCGGTGTAGGTTGACACCTTCAGCAAGGACTTCCGTGGTGACGAGGACGTCGTAATCATCTCTCCTGTCTTCTTCCTTCGCATTAGCGTCGAAATTAGCCACAATGGCCTGGTGCATTTCATCACGGTTTTTTGCTGAAATCTTAAGGGCTTTATGCTTGCCAGTGGAGTTGATGTAGCGGACGAGGGAGTCAAGCGTATCAATTGCCTCGGTGAATATGACCAGACGGGGTTTGTCGTATCCATGAGGATTGTTGATATCCTTGTCGAAGAGATCCGTCATTAGATGTAACTTAAAGGCGTCCATCTTCGGGTCGAGGTCGTTCTTGTCCCAACGTGCGCAAAGATTCTTGATCAACTTCAGGTCCTGACGGAGATCATCAATATACTTGTCGGAAAAATCTTCCCTCTTAAACTTGAGGTTGTTCTTTCCCTTCCTTTCAACCAACTCATCCAATTTACGGATGGCCTTCTTCAAGCCTCCCTCCGCTACGATAACATGGTTGACATCGACATCCGGGCAAATATAGACCGTATCGTTCTCAAGCATGTCAATCATGTTCTGCGTATAACGTTCCAGATTATGCAGGGATGTCTTGAATGCACTGAAACTGCTTTCCAGTCTTTTGACAAGGAGAATACGCATAATATTAGAGAGCTGCCTAGAAACACGGTCTGCACTGATGTTGCGGCCCTCATATTTGCGTTTGTTTTCCGGAGACTTGAAGTATGAAATAGCCGTATACCGATAAAAACCAAGATTCTTTTCAGGATCGAACGGCTGGTACTCATCCTTGACGATGGCAGAAATGGTATCGAAGAAGAGTTGGCAAAGTTCATCATCCAACTCATATTCGAGCTTGTGCGGCTCCTTGACCAATGGGAACTTTAGCTGTGCGCTGTCTTCAGCATAGTGCTTGCGAATATCCGTTCTCGTCCTTCTGACAACCAGATCGTTGAGAACCCTTTCACGAATTTCGCTGGCCACATACTGAAGCATACGTTTCCCTTCGGGAGAGCTGTCTTTTCTGGAATCATTGAAATCCTTAATCATGCGGCTGAAGAAAGAATCCAATTTCCCTCCCAAGACATTCGGAAGAGTACTCTTATTGGGCTCGCGCTGGAAAAGATAGATCTGATTGCGAAGGTCAACAGGGGAGTTGTTCTGAGGAGTAGCGGAGAGAAGGCCGACAAAAGGGGCTTTACCCGTGCGGAGTTGGATATCTCCGATCAGGGTATCCAAATCCTGATACTTCTGAGTCTGGTTGTTTCTGAAATTATGACTCTCATCAATCATGATGAGGCCGTAATTGTCATAGCCAAGAGAACCGTCGAATTCTTCACTGACCTCAGCCTCCGCCGCGGCATCAGCCTCGTCAATGAGTTTACCAAGACTGCCGGTCGTAATAAAACGCACACAGTCACCAACTTTATCTACTGCGTCCCTGTCAAAATCAACAATAGTCTTTTCCCAAGCTTTCTTGATAGCAGGAGGTGTGATGATTAAAACTTTCCGTTCTCGGCCAAGAGTAGAGGCTTCTGCGAGGAATTTCTTTATAATAAGAAGGCCAACAACTGTTTTTCCAAGTCCGACGACATCTCCTAGTATAAAACCACCATGGTTCTTCATGATGAAGAAACACTGCTGCACAGCATCCATTTGGTATGACAAGGAGGAATAATGAGTAGGAAGATATGACTTGAGTACCACACTCGAGCTAGGATCCGCAATGTCTCCAAGCTGCTCCTGAAGATACTTGATGTACACCTCGTAAGGCGTCAATGCTTTATTCTGCTCCTTTTCGATAACATCCTTAACTCTCTTCCCAACTGGGGATGGCGCCAAAATTTCCTTGATAAACTTTCCAGTCCAAGGAACGCTTTGTTCCCACATCTCGGTAAACCAGGCTATGTGCGATTTGCCGTATTCATCTACAACACCATCAACTATGCGTGGGTTCGTTTCCAGATAGTTCAATTCCGCATTACCTCTGAGGCCTTTTTCGGTAAAATTAGAACTGCCAATAATACCGTGAGCGACACCATTACCACTGAAAATGTAGCATTTTGCATGGAGGAATCGTTTCACCTCAGAATCCTGCCCGTAGATACGGATGTGGATCCGTGATTGTTGATCGTCATCTGGATTTGCATATTTTAATAGCATCCGGACGATGGGTTGATAATCCTCGGACAATTTTTCGATATCTCTCTGGATGTAGAAATCCGGGAATTTCTCTTCCTTTGTCAAATCGGGACGCATTTGATACGACCTAAGCTGGGGCTCTTGTCCTATAAGAAGATCCAAAACACCACCTCTTTCAAAATAAGCCTCAAACTCATCCTGAAGTACCTTCATGCCGGCTAGATCCCAGAATCCGGTGGCAATCCGTAGTCTTCGGTACTCTTCCTTGCAGAGCATCTCCCGAAGATATTCAGATAGCATAAAATGCTCGGAGTTATCTATCAGAGTATTCTGAATAAACATATATCGTCTTTAGTTTCTATTCGTTCCTGAGTGAATCTGCAAAAAACAATACTTTCATCCATGACAACAACAGAAATAGCTTCTGTTTCCTGGAATTAAACCACAATATACAAAGTTACGATTTTTTGCGACACTCAATCATTGGTGAAAAGAAAATACGCAAAACAGCTCCGATAGAGGAGCTGCTTCACAAAAGAAAAGTATCCGAGTAATCTGTTTATCTTGATCTGTGATGAACTTGGGAATCATCCTCTTCGACCTGCTTCGACGCAACGGCCAGTTGGGCTCTTTCTTGTGGTGAAACACCAGGTCTGAACAATGAGAAGTCAGCCTTTTCACCCTTGTCCAACTCCAGTTGGATGGCATCAAGCCTCTGGTTGATCATGCCGGTACAGCGTTTTACCTCAGAGAGGACGGTCTTCAAGAAGTCAGGGCCTTGCTGAAGGGAACCAAGCCAAGATTTGAGATAGGCGGCGCTGTCATTCTTCACGTGCTTCGTGAGCCCGTGCTGGCTGGCGATGAGGGCGGCCGACAGTTCTGCCGTCAGTTCCTCCTTCGCATACTCCTCTGAGCCGAACGCATGTCCCATCGTTCTGTTCAGCCTGGATGCGGCTCCTGTCGCATGGGCACACTCATGGAGCGTGTTCGTGGCGAAGGCCTCTCCGTCGATGAACTGCTCACGCGTCGGAATGACGATCTCGTCACGGGCAGGGGAGTAGTAGGCCTTGTCACCCTTCACCTGGTTGATCGGGCAGAAGAAGAGATTGTCATCGATCATCCTGTCGATGGCCGGGTCGCTCTTAAGGTCTCCCTGATGCACGATTTGACCGGCGGCCAACTGCTTCAGCTTCTCGTACAGTTCCGGTCGCGTCTCAGCGATGTTCGTCTGACCGGCGACGTTGAATACGTTGAAGACCTGGAGTTTCGGATAGACCTTGTACTTAGCTTGTTCCTCCTTCGACAGGTTCCGGTAGTCATCGTATGGAATCCTCTCCTTCGTCTGGGGATTCACGACGGTGAACGTGGTCAGGAACACGGGGAAAGATTTCTCGCCCTTGTTGACGGCGACCATGGGAAGTTTGTTCCCATTCTTGTCCCGGGCCTGGAACACATTCCCGTTCTTATCTTTGATGTAGTTGAGATTCGTGATGCGGTCGAAAGTCCCCCATACAGGAATGTCATAGCCCATCTTCTCGGCCTGGAGCATCAGCATGAGGGAGTTCCCTCCGTTGTAATGACGGCCAGAAAGGTTCTGGGGAGGAATGGCCGCTCCGGGCATGAACCACGGTTTCTTCCAGTCGCCCTGGAAGGACTGGATCTTCTCGATCATCAACTCGGTGAACCGCTCCAGAGCCTTGTCAGCTGCGGAGGGTCCATCCGAGTGATATTTCTTGTCTGTTGCCATGATGCCTACTGTTTATTGAATTGCTTCTCCCATCCGGAGATGGAAGAGACACGGCAGCCAATGTCAAGCCGGTCATTGAATAGATTCAACTCCAGGGCACCTTCGGCATTGATGCCGGCCTTGGGGATGAGGCATTCCGGACGCTCCTCGGAGAAGTCAACGAAATGCACCCAGATGTACGAAAACAAGTCCTCGGCAATCTTCTCCGCGCTGTAAGCGTCGAAGACCCTATACGCGCCTTTCTTTCCCTGCTTTTCCTGGATCTCCTTGTTTCCGAGAGTTCCTCTGAAGGTCATAGTACCTTCGATCTTGTCCTTCTCCTTGGTCTTGTTGACCTCGTTGGCGGAGAGGTTG
>JAEEGJ010018048.1_pt1 | contig 15825 bp, 14 predicted proteins | sample 8958761 | NCBI WGS metagenome assembly JAEEGJ01 (sample SAMN16246546, study PRJNA631951) | gut metagenome | biome: gut microbiome; feature: rumen; material: RS-attached | host: Bos | place: Iran: Karaj | collected 2018-10
GAAGCCCAACCGGTTGTCGATGCTTTAGGCTCCCACGGCAAGGTCGCCGCCGTAGGTCATCAGGGCATTGTTCATGAAGATGGCGACCACACAGCCCGTGAGCTGCATGGCAAACGGCGAGATGCCGATGCTCACGATGTCCTTGACGATGTTGCGCGCCGGTACCAGGAAACGCAATTCCAGGTGCAGCAGTTCGCGCTGGCGGCTGAATTGCCACAGCTGCCAGCACAGCACGATGGCCTGGGCCAGGATGGTGGCAATGGCGGCGCCCTTGATGCCCATGTGCAGCGGCCAGATGAAGATGGGGTCGAGGATGGTGTTGAGCACCACCGTGACGATGGTCGCTATCATCGCCGCTCGGGGCTTGCTCGCCGACCGCAGGGCGGCATTCAGGCCCAGATACAGGTGGGTAATCACGTTGCCCACCAGCAGGATGAACATGTAGTCACGGGCATGGGGCAAGGTCTGCTCGCTGGCGCCGAAGAACGTCAGGATGGGGTCCAGGAAGATAATCGACACGATGCCCACCAGCAGGCCCGTGATGATGTTCAGGGCGACCATGTTGCCCAGCACATTGTTGGCTTTGTCGTACTGGCGCTGCCCGAGTCGCAGCGACATCAGCGTGGATCCGCCGATACCCACCGCCGCACCAAAGGCCGCACCGATGTTCATCAGCGGGAACGAGATGCCTAGGGCAGCCAGTGCCATCGGACCCACGCCGTGGCCGATGAAGATGCTGTCCACCATGTTGTAGAGCGACGACGCCGTCATCGCTATCACGCCGGGCAGGGCATACTGCCACAGCAGTTTGCCCACGGGCTGCGTGCCCAATGCTAATGTCGCTTGCTTGTTGTCTCTCACCTGTTTAGTTCTCGGTACTGTCGGTCTGCTGGTCGGCAGGTTGGTTGGTCTCGTCGTTCTGTTCGGGCGTCTCTTGCGGCACGGTAGGCTCCGCTTCGGTCAGGCCGAAGCATTCCTTGATGGCTTGGCGAATGGCCTCGGCATTCTCACTGCCGCCCTTGAGGATGTTGAGCACGCCGCGCACGTAGTCGTCCTTGTTCTTGTAGCCGCACAGCACGGCGACGTTGCTCTCGGCAATCATGTGCTTTTCATTATAAACCCTCAGGATGCTGGCGTAATCGTTGTTGTCCTCATAGTAGTGGAACTCACGGCACAGCTGGTCGTACATGCCGCGGGGGTTGATTTCGCTCACCAGCTCTACCATGTGCTCCTCGAGGGCGCTGATGTTGCGGAACTTCATGTCGATGCGCAGCTCCACGTCGTGTTTCACGCGGTGGCGCACGTGCTGCAGGGCCTGCTGCTTGAGGTCATGGGTGAATTGCTCGATGATGCGTTTCTTGACCTTGGGAAAGACGATGTTCTCGTTGCGGCGCTTTTGCCGCGCCACGGCCCGGATGACGCCCTCGAGCATGAACAGGTTCTCGATTTCGGCCACATTGGGCACGAGGATGTTCTTCTTGCGCAGGTACTCCACTTCCTCCTCGCTGCGTCGGTCGCGGTCCACGATGCCGCGGCTGTCGAGCTGGTGGAAATTCTGCAGGTCGTTGAACGAGCGCACCGTCTCGATGACCTTGTTGCAGCTGCCCAGCGGCTTGATGGTGTATTCGGGGAAGATGAGCGGGTAGAGCTTCGAGTCGATGCTGTGCTTGTCATCACCCTCGATAAAGAGGACTGGCTTGCGGCTGCCCAGCAGGTCGAGCAGCGCCGTGTCCAGGTCGCGGCTCGATGTCATCACCTCATAGTCCCAGGCTATCGACTCGGGATCAAATTCCTTGACCCACACGCACTGGTTGTCGATGCGTGACGTGGCGAATCCCACGTCATGGGTGTTGTAGATAAAGGTGCAGTCGGGGCGCAACTGCTCCAACACGTTCCACAGCGTGCGCATGATGCTGCTGTGGATAAACGTCTCGGGGTCATCGACCAGGATGGCGGCATTGGGCATGGCATAGAGCACCGCACCGATGTAGTAGAGCACCGATTTCTCGCCGTCGCTCAGCCGCAGCAGCGGATACTTGTCCTGGTAGCCCTCGGTGGCAAACATCAGCTTACCGTTCTCGCGCAGCACCTTGTTCTTGGGGAACACCTCCTGCCACTTCTTCACGGTGATGTCGAGTTTGGTCTTGGGGAACTCCATCCGCTCGCCCATGAGACGATGCGCCTTGAAGTTCATCAACTCACGCACCTCGTCGCCGAGCATGACGTAGAACAGCTTGTCAAACTCGGTCTCGGCCATGTTCTTCACATGCGGGTTAGCAGCATTCATGCGGTTGAACAGGTCATCGATGGAGCCTGGCAACGGCTTGGTGCTGGTAGGGGAGGGGAAGAGCGCCTTCAATGCCGAGATGCGGTAGGCCTTGTCGCCCAGTTCATCGACCAGTGCCGAGCAAAAGCGGCTCTTGCCGGCCCCATTGGCGCCTATGATGGTAATCTGCTTGGACTCTATCAGCACTTCGGGCTGATGTCCGTCCATCCTTTTGGGTAGTCTGATGTCCATATCTAAGGTCGTTTTGTTCTAGTGGGGTAAAATTAGGCATATTTTTTTATTGCACCAAGAAAAAACATTATTAATGCGTGAATCGGCTGATTTTTGGGCTGCTCCATGAGCAATTGGGCGCTCTTCCGGGTCAAGGGTAATGGCCAGGCCATCAGGCTCTGCACATCGATGCCCGGGGCTTAAGGTTTCCAGGGTGTCTCCTGCAAAAGTAACATAATTGTAACCGGCATTTTACTATCTGTTCCCGCTCGTCAGAGTACTTTTGTAGTGATTTTATTGCTTGACGTTACACAAAATATAAAGAATTATATGCTATTATTATCTATCGACCTGCCGATGGCGTTGCTTGTAGTGAAGATGATTGGTGCCCTTGCCATACTGGTATTTGGCATGGTCATGATGAGTGAATCGCTGCAGAAGATGAGTGGACCGCACCTGCGCCACACGCTGTCGGCCATGACGAGCAACCGCTTTGCCGGAGTGTTCACCGGAATGCTTATCACCGTCGCTGTCCAGTCCTCCTCGGCCACGACGGTCATGACTGTTTCATTTGTCAATGCACAACTGCTGTCGCTTGGCCAGGCCATCAGTGTGATTATGGGAGCCAATATCGGCACTACATTGACGGCATGGATTATGTCAGCCGGGTTCTCGTTCAATGTAGTGGACTTGGTATGGCCGGTATTTGTTATCGGTGTCATCCTCATTTACACCAAGAAACATAGGATTGCTGGAGACTTATTGTTTGGCATCGCATTCCTGTTTCTCTCCCTGGGCCTCTTGTCGGCCACAGGTAAGGAGATGGACCTGGCGCACAATGCCGCATTGGTCAATTTCTTCTCAAGTTTCGATACCTCGAGCTATCTTTCCATCATCATCTTTCTTGCCATCGGTACCATTCTCACCTGCATTGTACAGTCTTCGGCTGCGTTGATGGCCATCACCATGATACTATGCACAAGTGGAGCGTTGCCAATCCATTTGGGTATCGCCCTTGTGATGGGTGAGAACATCGGCACCACACTCACTGCTAATCTTGCAGCCCTTACTGGAAACATCCAGGCGCGCAGGGCCGCACTGGCTCATCTCGTTTTCAATGTGGTGGGCGTGCTCTGGGTGCTCGCGGTGTTTTATCCATTCACCAACATGGCTTGTCATCTGGTGGGCCTGTCGCCCGACGATGCAAACCCCAACCCGATGAAACTGTCGTTTGCACTGGCTACATTCCACACATGCTTTAATGTGGTGAACACGCTGTTGCTGATCGGGTTCATTCCGCAGATTGAATGGCTCGTGTGCAAGTTGCTCAAGGATAAAGAAAGCACCGAGGAGGAATCCGAGTACCAGTTCAAGTACATCAATGCCGGTCTGGTGCAGACCCCTGAAATCGCGGTGCTCCAAGCACAGAAAGAGGTAAAAGATTTCGGCAAGCATGTCCAGGACATGTTCAACAGGGTAAGGATGCTTTCGGTCCTTATCAACAACAAAGACTTTGAGAAGGAGTTTGATGGTATCGAGGCCGATGAGGACAAAGCCGACAGGATTGAGTTTGGCATTGCCCAATTCCTCGCCCATGTGAGTGAGGCCCATGTGAGCACCGACACCAAGTCAAAAATCCGCTCGATGATTCGTCAGATAGACGAAATTGAGTCCATCGGTGACTCGTGTTTCAGTCTCGCGCGCAAGATGCGTAGGCTGCACGACAACAGTGAGGAATTCAACGAGGCTCAGCAGGACGACCTCAAGCAGATGATGGATCTTGTAGAGCGTTCGCTGACTCAGATGAACCTCGTGGTAGAGAGTCGCCGTGGTGAAGTGAGCAGCAAGGACTCCTTGTTTATAGAGAACAAGATCAATGAGCAGCGCAATGCATTGAAGTCCAAGAACCTTAAAGCAATGGATGAGCAGAAGACCACCTACTCAATCGGCACCGTGTTCAACGACATGGTCGAGGAGTGCGAGCAGCTTGGTGATTATGTGATTAATGTCGTGGAAGCGCGTTTGTCAAGCGATTTCTTGGCTCCAATTGAAGATAATGCTTAACTTTGTGACGATGAGCAAGACAATACTTGTAGTTGACGATGAACCCGACTTGTGTGAGATTCTGTCTTACAATCTCCAGTGCGCCGGGTACGATACGATTGTAGCCCATTCGGGAGTTGAAGCCCTCCAGGTGGATTTCACCCAGGTGGACCTGGTTCTGCTGGACGTGATGATGCCGACAATGAGCGGGATAGAGGTGGCACGCAATCTGCGGACCAGAGAGGACGCCCAAGCGGTTCCCATCATTTTCCTGACGGCGTTGGATAGCGAGCAGGACAAGCTCGACGGATTTGATGCCGGCGCCGATGACTATATCTCAAAACCCTTCTCGGTCAAGGAGCTGATGGCCCGTATCAAAGCCGTCCTGTCACGCTCAGGCAAGGGCCATCCGTTGACCGTTGTGACCTATGGCCAGATGACTGTCAACTACCAGCAGAAGTCCGTAACAATAGGCAGTGCGCCTATTGACCTGTCACCGCTGGAGTTTGACATCCTGTGGCTGCTCATGACGCATCGTGGACACGTATATAGCCGTGAGGAACTGATGAAAGACGCCTGGCCATCAGGTGTCATCGTGTCGGCGAGGACCATAGATGTCAATATTACCCGAATCAGAAAGAAAATTGAACCTTACAGCCGGTGCCTGTGTACACGTCACGGCTACGGCTATTATTTCACTAACGAAAATGAAAATGAAAAAAATAACTGAAGGGCGCAGAATGTTCCTCGCGGTGATGGCGATATTTGCTGTTTATGCCGTGATATTCATCATCTTTGAGGATTTTGACCGCCGCAGGCTTAACGCCTTTGATGAAGTGAGCGACTGGCACTTGCTGCTGTTCTCCGTTGTTGTGATGACTGGCTTGGGCTTCCTGCTGTACCGATATGCAAAGCGCATGGACCAGAGAATCCACTACGAGCAAGAGCAAAAAAACAGCCAGTTAAGACGCGAGCTGACCCAGAACATTGCCCATGAGCTGAAAACGCCGGTGGCAAGCATCCTCGGCTATAGCGAGACACTGCTTGAAAACCCCGACATCGATCCTGACATGGCGCACAAGTTCATTGAACGCACCCATGAACAGGCCACTCGACTGACATCATTGCTGCAGGACATTTCGCTACTGAACAAGATGGAGTATGCCGCACAGGACTTGGAGATGGGCCGGGTGAATGTGTCTGTCTTGATGGCCGATATCATCAGCGAGAGTGAACATTCATTTGAATCCCGCAAGATGACTGTCAAGAACTGCATGCCGCAGGATGTGACAGTAACAGGTAATACGGCTTTGCTCTATAGCGTGTTCCGCAACATCATCGACAATGCCATCAACTATGCCGGGGATAATACAACCGTTGAAATCACGGCAAGAAAGAGCGATAATTTCTGGGACATTGAGATATCGGATAACGGAAAAGGTGTGCCCGATGAGATGATTTCGCGAATTTTTGAGCGATTCTTCACCGTTGACAAGGGCCGCAGCAAATCTCTCGGCGGAACTGGCCTGGGACTTGCCATTGTCAAGAATGCGGTCTTGCTGCATGGCGGTATGGTCTCGGCCAAGAATGCTCCCTCAGGTGGCTTGATAGTCTGCATTACGTTAAAAATCTAGCGTCTTTTCACAATCATCGTCCTTTTGATGACAGGCTGCGGCTGAAAACGAAAAATTATTCGTAATTTTGCGCCTGTTATGATGGACTATGTGAACGCGTTTGTGTCAATGCTTAACAGCATGTCGCCTTACCTGCTGCTGGGCTTTTTCATCGCTGGACTGTTGCACGCTTTCGTGCCGTCGGCGATTTATAGCCGCTATCTGGCGGGGACCGGGCTGCGGTCGGTGGTGACTGCTGCGGCCTTCGGCATTCCGTTGCCGCTGTGCTCGTGCGGCGTGCTTCCCACGGCAGTGGCACTGCGCCGCAGCGGTGCCTCGCGCGCTGCATCCACGTCGTTTCTCATCGCCACCCCCCAGACGGGTGTGGACAGCATTGCGGCGACCTATTCGATGATGGGCCTGCCCTTTGCCATCCTGCGTCCCGTGGCGGCGCTGGTGACCTCGCTCATCGGCGGCATGGCGGTGGGTCACTGGGAGCGCAAAGGCGCTCTCGACGACCACGTTGAGGAGGGCAACTACGAGTTCAGCGAACTGCCCAAGGGCTTCTGGAACAAGGTGCTGGAGACGTTTAAGTACGGCTTCTTTGACATGATGCAGAGCATCGGGCGCTGGCTGCTCATCGGCCTGGTGGTGGCTACGCTCATCACCGTGCTGCTGCCCGATGACTTCTTCTCGGCCTATGCCCGCTGGCCGCTGTTGAACATGTTCATCATCGTGGCGGTGGCCGTGCCGATGTATGTCTGCGCCACGGGCTCCATCCCCATTGCCGCGGCCCTCATGCTCAAGGGCATGTCGCCCGGCTGTGCCCTGGTGCTGCTCATGGCGGGACCTGCCGCCAACATGGCGTCGATGTTTGTCGTGAACAATGCCTTCGGACGCAAGGCCACCGTGGTTTATCTGTTGTCCATCATCGGCGGTGCCATAGGCTTTGGCGTGCTGGTGGACTACCTACCGGGTATGCGTGACCTGTTTGTCAACGCGTTGCCCAGCCATGTCATGCACCACGGCATGCATGGCGCGTCATGGTTCAACACCGTGTGCAGCATCGCCCTGCTGGGCATGATAGTGCTGGCGCTGGGAGCCAAATACTGGAAATCGTATCAAATCAATCATCATAAAACAGCAACAATGAAAGAATTCAAAGTAAAGGGCATGATGTGTGCCCACTGCAAGGCCAATGTCGAGAAAGGCCTCGCCGCACTTCCCGGAGTGGAAAAAGTAACTGTTGATCTGGCTAAGGGTACCGCCCTGGTCGAGGGCTTTGTCCCTGACCAAATCGTCATCGACTGCATCGAGGACCTGGGCTACCAGTATGAGCCGTAATTTTTGGTTAGGAGTTAGGGGTTAGGAGTTAGGAGTTGTCTTTCTTTAGATTATTAGAAGTGGTATAGGTGATACTACTCAGCATTTTCTTAAGAGTGATGTTGTCTTGATTGATTGACTCGAATTCTTCGTTGGTGAGATAACCAGTTTCGTGGAGCAATTCAAGCCAATACTCCGTCTCGCAACATTCCTTAAAAGAAACATACATTTTTGCAAGAAAGTCTTTCCTGCTAACAGCCGCTTGTGCCTCAACGATATTAGCTCCAATGCTTGTCCCGCTACGCAAGAGTTGCTTTGAGAGAACCCATTCTTTCTTCTCATCGCATAAATAACGATATAATTTCACAATGCGAATGGCGAACATCTTGCTTTTATCTCGAACAGTACTCTCCATCTAACTTCTAACTCCTAACTTCTAACTTCTAACTCCTAACTCCTCACTTCTCACTTCTCACTTGATAGCGGTGTAGATGGTGCAGGTGCCGAGGGTGAGGCGCTTGAATGTGGCGTCATGCAGCCCGGCATTGCGCATCAGCTGCAGCATGTCGTCGCCCTGCGGGACAGCAGCGATGCTCTGGGGCAGGTAGCGATAGGCGCTCTTGTCGCCGCTCTTCATCGACCCTATCCATGGGATGATGTGCAGCGTGTACAGGTCGTAGAACCAGCGGATGAAGCGGTTGGTGGGCGTGGACAGCTCCAGCACGCACAGCATGCCGCCGGGTTTGAGCACGCGCGCCATTTCCCGGTAACCCTGCTGCAGGTGCTCAAAGTTGCGCACACCGAAGGCCACCGTCACCGCGTCAAACGTGGCGTCGGCTATCTCGAGTGCCATGCAGTCACCTTGCTCAAAGGTGATGCACTGTTCCAATCCTTTTTCCTTGATTTTACGGCATGCCTCGTCGAGCATGCCCTGTGACAGGTCGATGCCCGTGATGTGCTCGGGCTGCAGAGAGTCGTGCAACTGGATGGCAAAATCGCCCGTGCCTGTCGCCACGTCGAGGATACGGGTGGGGTGGAGGCGCTTCAGCCGCTTGACGGCCAGCCGTCGCCACCAGATGTCGATGCCCAAGGTCATCGCGCGGTTCATGAAGTCGTAGGCCGGTGCGATGGCGTCAAACATCTGGCGCACCTGCTCGGTCTTGGCTGCCGCCTGAGAGCCGTAGGGTGTCACCTGCTCGACCTTCTTGCCGTTGTCGTCGCTCATGCCTGCTCGTTTTGCTGCTTGTAGTCGTCACGGCCCTCGCGGCGCTCGGCGTTGTAGAGCCGGTTCTCCTCCTGGAAGCGCTCGTAGGCTTCGACAATGCGCTGCACCAACTGGTGGCGCACGATATCCTTTTTCTCAAATTCCACCTTGCCGATGCCCTTGACGCCGTCGAGCACGCGCAGGGCGTGTATCAGGCCCGAGGTCACGGTGCGCGGCAGGTCGATCTGCGTCGTGTCGCCGGTGACAATCATCTTTGAGCCCATACCCAGGCGGGTGAGGAACATCTTGATCTGGTGTGTGGTGGTGTTCTGTGCTTCGTCGAGCACGATGATGGCGTCATTCAGGGTGCGGCCGCGCATGAATGCCAGCGGCGCAATCTGGATGACGTTGGTTTCCATATACTCCTTGAGCTTGGCCTGCGGAATCATGTCCTCCAGCGCGTCATACAGTGGCTGCAGATAGGGGTCAATCTTGTCCTTCATGTCACCGGGCAGGAATCCCAGCTTCTCGCCAGCCTCGACGGCAGGGCGCGAGAGGATGATTTTGCGGGCCTCACGGTTCTTGAGGGCTCGCACGGCCAGCGCCACCGCCAGGTAGGTCTTACCGGTACCTGCAGGTCCCAAGGCAAACGTCAGGTCGTTGTCGGCGAAGGTCTTGACCAGCAGTTGTTGGTTGGGCGTGCGGCCGCTGATGGGCTTGCCGTTCACGCCGTAGACGATGACGTCGTCCATCTTCAACTGCTTGGGCGGAGCACCCTTGATGGTGTCGATGATGACGTCCTCGGGCAGGGTGTTGTAGGTGGCGCAGTAGTCGGCCAGCTGATGGATTTTCTCCTCAAATTCTGCCGTCAGGCTCTCGTCGCCGATGACGGTGATGACGCTGCCGCGGGCCGCCATGCGCAGTTTGGGAAACAAGTTGCGGATGAGTTGTATGTTGCTGTTGTTCACCCCGTAGAAGGTCACGGGATCAACGTTGTCAATAATAATGTGCCGTTCAATCATTCAGTGTTGGTTAGTTTACTATGCACAAAAGTACACAAAAAATCAATCCCGCAACACCTATCGCTCATAAAAACTTCTATTCATCGACGGCGTCGGTCAGCTCGATGCCCAGTTCGGCCATCTGCTCGGGTGTCGTCACCTCGTAGTAAAGCGGGAAGTCGTCGAAGGCAATGAACTTTGCATCACCGAACTCAATCACTCCCACTGAATGATCGAACCCGACTTGCTTCAGCATCTCGTCTAGTGCCTTGGGGACGCGGTACAGCAGCTCGTCCCGGTTCAGGATATAGATGTAGTCTCGTGTGATGGCCACCATCGTGAGGTTGAAACTGTACTCGTCTTGTACAAACTCGTTCACCTGGGTGTATTTCTTGCTGCTGAGCAGTTTTTTCAACTGCTTGGTCTGGTCGCTCCGGATGAGCTTTGTGGCAGGGAACCATTTGTCGGTTTCAGACCGGGCCTCAAACGTGATGCTATCGTCCTTGATGGTGGCGTCCAGATAGGCTACCAAGCTATTGGGCATCGGCTGTCCAGTGAGCAGGTACCTGATGGAGTGGGGGTGGGCAATATAGGCCATGTCGATGTCTTCGTCATGGATAAAGCGGACTGCATATTTGGTATAGGTCAGTTGCCGCTTCTCGTCGTCCACATTGTAGCGGTAAAGCATGTGGCAGTTGGCCAAATTCTCAAACCGCCAGAACACTTGACCTGCCTGTTGCTGCCCTGCCTCATCGCACTCGGTCCAGAATCCTTCCACATCAGGAAAGAAAAGATTCTCCAGTATTTCCTGGTTGGTATGTCCCAGGGCTGTGCGAGTGCCCACACTGCGATAGGCATCAATAATGGTGTCGGTCATGTGGATGAGGAACAAGCGGTTTTTAACGTCCTCACCATCTTGCCATACCTCTTGGGCATAGGTGATGGCGGGCAAAGTGTCGATAACGATGCCTTTGCCCACGCTCTTGATCAGCATGTTCATCACGCGGGTATAGCACTCCTCGATGTCGGTCACGTCACCGCTGCGAGTGTTAGGGCTAGGCAGGACGTCCAGCAGCACCAGCACCATCAGGGGGAGGTGCCGTGGCTCGACATAGTCAACAACGTCGGCGATGTCGCGGGTGATTTCCCCTTGGGCGCAGAAGTGCTCAATCAGATGCTGGCAGGTCTCGGCATCGCGGAAGCGGGGCGGGATGTGATTCTGGACGATGCTATAGGCCTCGCGGTAGGTGTCCAGCAAGAGGCACAGGTCCATGCCGGTGCGTTCGCGCACAATCTCGCCAATCCCCATGAGCACACATTTCTGCTTGAACAACGATTTTCCACCCATGCCCGACAGACCGTTCCCTTTGGTGATGGATGGATAGTCCAGCAATTGGCCTAGTTCCTCCTTGGTGTTGCACAGCAAGCGTGTACACTGAATCATGCCCAGGTACTTCTTGATTTGTTTAATGCTCTTGTCGTTGTTCATAAGACTCAAATGTTTTTGCCTTGCAAATATAGCAAAAAATCAGGCAATGATATGGCTTTTTGCCGTGATACCCTGGGGCTGATGCGAATTACTCGTATTTGACGAATTATTCATTACAAGATTTTTGTACGGTTCCAATTATTTTTTAGTGGGTTGAATGCGCCGGAATTGGGAAAAAAAGACTATATTTGCAAGTTAAAATCACAAGGACTGATGGAACCAACGATGCTGGAAGCTGGCTTATACCTGATTCCCTGCCAGTTGAGCGATGGGCCGCTGGACGGGGTGCTGCCCGCACACAATGTGGAGATTGTGCGCGGAATTCGGCATTTTGTCGTCGAGAGCCTGCGCTCGGCTCGGCGCTTCCTCAAGAAATGTGACCGCAACATCGACATCGATGCCTTGACGATGCATGAGTTCAACGAGCACACCGACCTCACCGACACCGCAGCCATCGAGGCCCTGCTGGACCCCATCGGCCGTGGCGAGGCGGTGGGCGTCATCAGTGACGCGGGCTGTCCCGCTGTCGCCGACCCGGGTGCCGACCTGGTGGCCATCGCCCAGCGCCGTGGCTACAAGGTGGTGCCGCTGGTGGGTCCTTCGAGCATCCTGCTGAGCCTGATGGCGTCGGGCTTCAACGGCCAGCGTTTTGCCTTTGAAGGTTATCTGCCTGTTGACGGGCAAGCACGTCAGGCACGTCTCAAGGAGATGCTGCGGCGCATCGAGCGTGAGCGCCAGACGCAGATTTTCATCGAGGCCCCATATCGCAATAACCAGCTCATCACCGACCTTGTCCAGCATCTGCCGCCGCGGCTGCGCCTGTGCGTGGCCAGCGACATCACTGGCGAGCGCCAGAGCATCGTCACGCGCACGCTTGCCGAGTGGAAACATGCCACGCTCGACTACCACAAGGTCCCCACCATCTTCCTGTTATACCAATAACCTTCCCGCAACACTATGCCTGGACACAAATATAAAGGATATCCCAATACCGGCCGCCCGTTGAAGATCAACTTTGACGTGGACGGTGACGACACACCATCGCCCGACAATCCCGTCATGGAACAACCCGAGGACGGGGTGCAGCGCATCAGCCTCGGCAAGGGGCTGTGCTTCATGAGCTTCGGCAGCGGCAGCAGTGGCAACTGTGCCTATCTGGGGACACCGCGCGGCGGCGTCCTTATCGATGCCGGCATCAAACCTGCTCCCAAGACCAAGCGTCGCCGCAAGAAGAGCGACCATGACGTGCTCAATCTCGACGAGGCATTTGCCGCACTCGCGCGCAACGGTATTCCTCCCTCGATGATCAAGGGGGTGCTGCTTACCCATGCCCACCAGGACCACATGCACTGCCTGTACTCGGCGGTGTCGCGCTGCCGTTGCAGCGTGTACTGCACGAGGGGCGTGATGAGCCAGATGCTGCAGCGCTGCCGGGTATCGAGCCGCATCTGCGACTACCATGTGCCTATCTTCAGGGAAATCCCCTTCCGCATCGTGGACATGGAGATTACCCCGTTCGAGACGCTGCACGATGTCAAGAGTGTGGGCTTCAGTGTAGAGTATGAGGGCGAGCGCTTTGTCATCAGCGGTGACATGGGGTCGATTACCGACCGCGCGGCCCATTACATGAGCCTTGCCAATTACCTGATGATTGAGTGTGACTATGATGAGTCCAAGCTCGAGGAGAGCAATTACTCGGAATACCTCAAGAACCGTGTGCGCAAGGACGATGGGCACCTCGAGAACAAGGTAGCTGCCCAGTTTGTCGCCAGCCACTACCACGAGGGGCTGCGATTTGTGTTCCTGTGCCACCTGAGCGAGAACAACAACACGCCCGAATTAGCACTATCCACGATGCGTCAGGCGCTGGAGGGAATAGGACTCACTGTGGGCGATGGCTCTAATGCCGCCTCCCAGAGTAACCGCGATATCCAGATCTACGCCTTGCCCCGCTATAACGCTTCCTACTTGTTCGTTTTGGCTTGACGTAGCTTCTCTTTTTCTTGCTGGACGTTGACTTTTTCACTGCCGGGTAGTTATCCTTGACGGATGACTGCTTAACTGTGGATTGCTTTATGGGTGCTACCACGGGTGCGGGGACTGGCTTGGCCGTAGCATTGATGGGCTCGGGCTTGAGGCCGTTGTCGCTGAAGAGCTGGTAGTCACCGTTGTGCGACTGCAACTGCTTGAAATCGTCGGTGAAGAAGGGCTCCAGCTTGTCGTAGTCTATTGCGATGTCGATGGCCTGGTTGGAAATTGAGCCAGGCTTGTAGCCAAACAGGATGCCGCTCTTGCCGCAGCGTATCTCGCCAGGCACGTTCAGGGCATGCTGCAGTTGGTTTTCGCTGCCGCGTCCACGGTTCAGGTCGTCAATCTTCTTGTTGATGACCTTGAGCAGTTTGTTCTCCTTGTCCACGTCGACAACCAGGATGTCCAGGCGCTTGAGCAAGCGCTGGCGCTGGCGGTCGTAGTGGATGTAGCTGCTGATTGACGAGGTGCTGCTGCCGTTATACTCCACCTTGTCGATTTCCATGACCAGCAGTCGCTGCGACGTCATGTAGGGGTACACAAGCACCTGGCTCACGTTGCCATACACGGGATAGACGCGGGGAGCCTTGGTCAGCGAGCGGTATTCGTCACCGATGGGCTTGTTGAACTCCGGTGTGTTCAGGTACACATAGCGGGCATCCTTCATGCTGGTCTGGGTGTTCCCGAAGGCCTGCTTGATGAGTTCCTTGTTCAGGTCGCCCAGCACGCTGTCGCCGTTCACCTTCAGCGGCCAGATGACCTTGACGTGCTTGGTGCTGGTGTAGTACGAGGTCTGGTCACCACTGATCGATGGCGTGTTGGAGATGAAGTAGAAGGTGTTGAACTGGGGCTTGTCAAACACGTCGGGCTGGTTGAGATTGACGGCAGTATCGGCCTCGGCGATGATATCGGTCGAGTCGCGCTGGTCAAACAGGCTCTGGCTCCTGCCGGTGGCTTCGATGCTGCGTGATATATACCAGCCTGCAGCCACCAGGTCGATGATGGCGAGCAGGATGATGACGATGATGAGGTTCTTTTTGGTCATTTCTCTATTTGGCTTTTAGCAATCAGCCTGTATGGTTATTCTTTGGTGGTCAGTTGTTGCACGGCGTCGCTCACGCGTTGCATGAGCCAGCGTGGTGTCGAGGTCGCTCCGCAGATGCCGATGCGCTCCTTGCCCGTGAGCCACGACGGGTCGATGTCGCTCTCGCTGCTGATGAGGTGCGACTCGGGGTTGGCATCCAGGCACTCGGCAAACAGGATGCGCCCGTTGCTGCTCTTGGCGCCGCTGACAAACAGGATGAGCTCGTGCTGGGCGGCAAACTCGCGGATCTGCGGAATGCGGTTGGCTACCGAGCGGCAGATGGTGTCATAGCTCTTGAACGTTACCCCGTCGTGAACGCGGCGCTTGATTTCCTCGACGATGTGGCTGAACTCCTGCACGCTCTTGGTGGTCTGGGAGTAGAGGTAGATGTCGCGCGAGTAGTCTATCTTGTCAATCTCGTCGATGTTCTCGATAACGGTGGCACGGCCTTGTGTCTGTCCCACCAGGCCCAGCACCTCGGCATGGCCCCGCTTGCCGTAGATGACAATCTGCGGTGCTTGCGTGGTGTCGCCGCTGGCGTTGTAGGTGGCGTGGATGCGCTGCTGCAGCTTGAGCACCACGGGGCAGGTGGCATCGATAATCTCTATGCGGTTGCGGCGGGCGGTCTCGTAGGTCTCGGGAGGCTCGCCGTGAGCCCTGAGCAGCACCTTGACGTCGTGCAGCTGTTCCAGTTGCTCGTGGGTGATGGTCTCCAGGCCGCGGCTGGCCAGACGGTCGACCTCGGCAGTGTTGTGCACGATGTCGCCCAGGCAGTAAAGTTGCCCACTGCTGTTGAGTTGCTCCTCAGCCTTGCTGATAGCGGTGGTCACACCGAAGCAAAATCCCGACTGGCTGTCAATCTCAATTGTCATCGACGATGCTGTTATACAGGTCGAGCAACCACTGGTCTTGCTCGGCGATGGTCATGTGAGAATTGTCGAGCACATGTGCATCTTCGGCTTGGCGCAATGGGCTCTCGGCGCGTGTAGAGTCGATGCGGTCACGCTCGGTGACATTGTGCAGCACCTCGTCGAAGGTAGTGGTGGTATCGCCCTTGCCGCGCAGTTCGTCGAAGCGTCGCTGTGCACGCACCTCGGCGCTGGCGGTGACAAACACCTTCATCTCGGCTTGCGGGAAGACCACGGTGCCGATGTCGCGACCGTCCATCACGAGGCCTTTTTTCTTGCCCATGGCCTGCTGCTGGCGCACCATCTCGCGGCGCACAAAACCTATGGCGGCGATGATGCTCACCTTGTCGCTCACGCGCATCGAGCGAATCTCGCTCTCCACGTTACGGCCGTCGAGGTAGGTCTCGCTGCTGCCCTCGGCGTTGGGCTTGAAGGTGATGGTGATAGCGGGCAGCGCCTGCATGAGTGTCGCCTCGTCGACGATGTCGCCGTCGAAGAGGTCGTTATCCAGGCAGTAGAGCGTCACGGCGCGATACATGGCGCCGGTATCGATATAGGCATAATTCAGTTTCTTCGCCAAGGCCTTGGCCATGGTGCTTTTGCCGGTCGACGAAAAGCCGTCGATGGCGATGATG